>QDKV01004719.1_pt1 | contig 12945 bp, 14 predicted proteins | sample 1861101 | NCBI WGS metagenome assembly QDKV01 (sample SAMN04275158, study PRJNA302643) | Fungus metagenome, whole genome shotgun sequencing project. | isolation source: fruitbody | host: Mallocybe terrigena | place: Sweden | collected 2013 | reverse complement strand
TGGAGTATTTGTCCTTACAAACAAAGGCGCACTCCAAAAAAAATCCGCAGGTGCCTAGTGTTTTGCGGATAGCTGTAAATCCAGAGGAAGCTTTCCTGATCGCATCCTCCTGGACAGAAACGTGTCTGACGAGGTCCCTGGCCATAATGGAAGACATTGAAAGCATCTTTAGACATTTTGTTTATTCTCAAATATTTAAAAAATTTCCCACGCCAGTGTCTCTGGACGAGTCACGTGAGTACTTTATTATTGAGCGATTTCGGGACTAAAGACTGTTCTGATACCACCAGACTCCAGTGCGTGAGGAGAGTCCCGATTCAGTGACACCATATCCGCTAGTTGGAGCAAAAGTCCAATTTATAATTCACTCGAAACGTAGTAGGATTGCAATTTCTTATGCAGAATATGAATAAGTTATGTGGCGAGTTGACGTTCATACACGAAGACTAGTGTACTATCACTATCAGCGATAATTTTCAATTGCGCCATTGATGCACTATTTTCGGAACGGCCCCCCCCTACAGCGGTCGCCACTGTGTCCTACCAGTAGGAAGAAAGGTGCTTTCCGTGTGACTGCTGGAGAACTGGTGGATCGTTTTGAGGAAATCTTATCTTTCTTGTTGACGCAAATAGGCTAGTTTATGTATTCTCGGAGAACTGTGTCAAAACCAATGCTGACACCGGCGTATTCTTAAAAGTGTGTCATGAACTCAACTTTTGCCGTACAACCTTCATAAATGACCGACGTGCACTCCAGGATGCAAACGATGTAACGGTCACGTGTAACAAATTCGAACACTGAATCAACGCGCCCAGCTTGACCTTGACTATCTGCTGCTGCAACATTTTCAACCCTCAATCGATTTGCTCTTCGGAATGTCTCTTCTTGACTCCTCCGGGGGTGAACTCAGTCTTAGGCACCTCCCTGACGATTCTGATACTCTGTCAAATACTTCAAACACTTCTTTCTCGTTTCAAATCCCCCAAGGAGTCTCCATTACCGATAATCTTCTAGCAGAGGAAGACGGAGAAGACTTTTTCCGTAACGCTCAGGCTGATGCATCCGAGGTCGATGCGGTCTCTCCGGTTTCATTATCGGCATTAGATAAACCAAAGATTTTACTTGACTTAGAGAACGGTAAAGAGGGTTCAAGCTCAAGGGTTGTTTCGAAGTTGGTGGAGATGTCTGTTTCATTACCAAAGCTGAGCTTGGGCGATTTGGACCACCACCAGCAGGACACCTTGTCAAATGCCACTCGGATCCAGCGTCCAAAGTTATGTATAAACACAAAGCCCCCTACCGGATCGACTTCTACTCAAGACGCTGTTTCCCATCCTCCCTTGGATATCGTCTCTTTCTCTGCACCGTCCAACTCTCAAGGCGAATTTATTCCTGCAAGCGCGACACAAGCTGATCTTCCCGCCGAAGAGCGGCAAGTTGCACCGGACGAGAAATCATCGATAAACAATAACCAACCACCGGAAGGGATTAGAAAGGAACAGACCAATAAGACAGATGACGACAATATCGAACGGAAAAGACGAATTCCGCGAAGTCGAAGGGTATGTTATTCAACGTTTTCGTAGTTCGCTTGTAATTGTTTTGCAGACGGTCATTGAAGGAGGGATTATCAAACCCCGGATTTTGCAGTCCAAGAAAGCGCTTGAGATCCCTTCTCGTGCTATTCTGCTTCGCGACTCGGAGCCACCAGTTGCGCCTTTAGCAAAACAGACAAAGGCTGTTAAAGATTGTCATGAAGTTTTGCTCGAGGATGCTAGTACGAGTTCTATATCTCTAGCGGGGGTCGTCGCTGCAAGACTGATGGAATACGGTCAGAAGTATGTCAACGGCAACGAGTATGTCCCTTTTGCTGTTGAAAATTTGCTGCTGAAGCGACCTTAGTGCGAGACACAATACCAACGCTTTTCCTTTGGACCGTATATTTAATGATTATGAGCGTCCGGGACAAGACATGCATCCTGTTCCCGAAGCTGCTCCGAGTCAAATGCCATCCGAAGTGGCAAACGACGATATTCAAGATGACCGAGATAAGCCCTTGACCCTTTCACAGCTCTCTCCGAGAAAGCTCGCGAGGACAACTTCTCCCGTGCCAGAGACGAGCGTTGTGGATCGTGCGCCAAATATGTCACCTGTGCGACCAGCAAACAAGAGACGTGTTGCTATAGAGTCAAGCTCAGACGAACCCAAACTTAAGAAAAGCAAAGGAGATGATTTCAAAACAGACGGACGAGCCGTGACTGCTTCTCGTTCCAATTCCCAAATTATTTCAAAACCTCGATTACCTTCGACGCGTATGCAAAAGCAAGGTCTGAAATCTAGCATAAATTCTCGCTTTGCATCTAGTTCTAGGGTACGATCTGTCTCAAGTTCTGTGTCGGGACCCTCTGGAAGGTCAATTCGAAAGGCGAAAAATCGTATTATTTCTACTGGTAAAGCACCCGCTTTCAATCCTGGTACTGGTTGGAACGATGACGTCCAGTTGCCTGACGAGAGGAACGCGACGCGACAAGGTTCGAGTTCGACTCCGACATCGAGTATCAATTTGTTGACCTCGAGAACGCTCGATCAGAAAGACAAGGAAGACAAGTTATTGGACACATCTGTGCCATTTGCTAAACGGTCTGCACCGTCTTCAAAGACAAATACGGGTATGCGGGCTGAACAGCAGCACACAAAAGCGAAGGAGACAGTGCCTTTGGGATCGCGTTCGATGTCACGATCTCTTGTCCAATCGGAAAAGCATCGTTTCTACCACCCGCCTCCCAACTTTAAAGCTATCCATGCTGCTTTAGATGCGTCTCTCGCCCAACGAAAGGAGAATATTCATCCGACTGTCCCGCTTGCCATGCAATGGGAAACTGACTTGAGGATGCAAGAACGGAGGAAGTTTGATGAGAAAGTCAAGGAGAGGGAAAGAGAGAGAGAAAAGGAAGAGGAGGAGAGGAAGAGGCTTCGTGAGACCGAGGAGGAGGGAGAGGTTAGAGAGTTGCGAAAGAGGTTGGTAGTGAAAGCGCATGATGTCCCGGAGTGGTACAGTAAAATGCCAAAGTCCAAGAGGAAAGAGCAGGCGGAGGTGTCAGGGAGTGAAGTAAGGTAACACGAACTTTTGGCATTGTATTGTCCTTTATCTCCCGTTTCACGTCAATCCAATATTGGAGAACTATTACTCCGTCATTTTCATTTGCAGACGTGCGGTAGTAATAGCGTTACATTTAGAAAGCAATCTATCCTGCCCTTTGCCTCCGTTTCTTAGCGTATTTTCTCCGTAGTAGTATCCACGCCGCCGAAAGCAAACCAACAGGAGGCAGGAGCCAACTGATACGCCATGTCCATCCCGCAGCTGCATCCAATTCATGTATAAGAGACTGGACACGGGCCTCCAGTTCATTTCTCATCCCCGAATTGTCGATCACAATATCAGCATAGCTGACTTTTTCGGATATAGACATTTGAGACTTTACTCGGGCAAAAGCATCCTCTCTGGAGTAACCGTCACGTTGCATGAGGCGCTGAAGTTGGATTTCTTCCGAACTGGAGAAGAGATTAAACTACAAAAGTCGATCGGAGAAAGGGGGTTGTGGAAACATTACCAATAGACAACCACCACCAACCCTATCCATTGCCAGATGCCGCCTTCAATAAGCAATGGGACGTCCAACACACAGTATTTGTACCCTCTTATCCAATACCTCATGGCTTGCCAAAACAACGCTCTGTGCACTGCAGGGTGTACGATTTTGTTTATTAACTTCATCTTGGTCTCGTCATTGTATGCGATAGTGGCCAACATTTTCCGGTTTAGGGTTCCGTCTGGGAGGAGGACTTCATGACCAAAAGTCGATGCGATGGCTTTTAAAGCAGGTGTTCCAGGTGCCACGACTTGCCTTGCGAGGAGGTCCGCATCGATAATAGGAATATTGGAGGATTTTAGGATGGCAGAGACTGTGGATTTGCCGGTTGCGTAGCCTCCTGTTAATCCCACAACTGTGTGTTGTGTCAAGCATTGAAAAGAGCGGGTGACGTTTCGGGATACTCACCTAGCATATGGCTGAACAGATATAAGATATTATTAGTAATTATTATGAACGTTATGCTTGCACACCGCAATTTGCAATTACAGTAAGGCGCGCAGTCATCGTATGATTTTTGATTCATCCTAGTATTACATTATCAATCCTTCCCCGTTGCAACTATTGCCTAAAACCATAACTTTGTTATCATATATCAATGTTCTTTGGCCTAGAGGCTATATTTAAGTCAGCGTTAATCAAAATAGTGCAATTCAGAGAACCCACACGGAAGAGACCCTTGTCGATGTTATCCATCCAATCTACAACTATATTCTAACTAAGTGCCGACCTTTATGAAGGCGGAGGAACTCAACTTACCCCAATACAGACCTACAAGCATTTGGTTAGCCGAATGATGTTCGATAGGATAATGATGTCTGACCTGGTTGAAGGGAGTAGTATGGCAGCGCAAGCCTGGACAGCACTGCTTATCTGAGCATTCCTCGCCCGCGCCCGCACAGTTGGCGTCGAATTGTGTGATACCTTGACCATGGGTTGCTTTCATAAACTTGCCAGCGAGAAGACCAGCAAGAAGATCGTTGGTGGTGAAAGAGCCTGGAGCAGAGGCGAATACACCAATAACGCACGTTGAGATGGATAGCACGTTAAAAATCTGCATGATATGGTTTACCAATGGAATCGACTCGTTTTTAAACAATTCACAGATCCCCAAAACAAACTGAAATAACAAAAAGCCCCCCGAAAGAATGAATAAGAATGTTGTTCTCAATGAAAGAGGAAATTCTTTATCACCATTCACATGCCCCATATCTCTTCCCTATCCGGTGTGTTGTATTGAACCCATGATCTTAACGAATATAGGCAAGAAACCAATGACACATGGGGCTGGACTTCCAGCCGTGGCTCTTTAGACTGTTCCTTATACGGCGAAGTTCGAACCTTTACAGCTCTTCCTACGCAATCGTACAATCGTAGTAAAACACAATAATTTAAGTGAAACATGACCATTACCTTTACGAGCAGCAGTTTCTGCGGACTATCCAAGACGTATTCTGAACCTTGAAGAGTTCTTCAGTTGAACACGTCGGCGCGTCGCCCAAGATTCCCACGGCTCCTTAACAAAAGTTTCCCTTGACTTCGAGGCAGGTGCATTCGCCGTCATCCACAATGTCTTCATCAGACCCATTATGCCATACAATTGTATTTGAGTCTGCAGTGGAATATCCTCCAACTTCCGAGCTTCGTTCTGCATTGGAGAAGGGATCTGACGATGTTAAAATCGACACGTTGCGGAAGATCATTGTATCCACTATCAACGGAAATCCACAAGTAAGCGTCATATGTTTCTGGTTTGAAGGAAACCAGATTAATGCACATTTTAGCCAACGTTAATGATGCCAATTATTCAATTCGTAATGCCTTCACGCAATAAACATCTAAAAAAGCTTCTACATTTTTATTGGGAAGTGTGTCCAAAATACGACGAGAACGGGAAGCTTAAGCAGGAAATGATTCTCGTTGTGTATGTCAAGCTTCAGTCTTTTCTGCATTAATCACTGACAATTGCTAAGGAACGCAATTCGTAACGACTTGGTTTGTTCCTGCTGTTTACTATGCTGCACATTTGCTCAGATTCTCTTTTAGCAACACCCAAATGAATATATCCGAGGAGCAAGCCTTCGTTTTCTCCAAAAGATTGCAAAAGACAACGAACTGTTGGAACCGCTCGTACCCACTTGTCGCGCATGTCTCGAGCACAGACATTCCTATGTCCGAAAAAATGCTGTCTTTGCTTTATATTCGATATACCGCGAGTTCGAAAATCTCATTCCAGATGCGGCGGAGCTGATGTACACCTTCCTTGTGGCGGAGAATGATTCGAGCTGCAAGCGAAATGCTTTCGTGTTTCTTGCGCATTGTTCAATGCCAAAGGCCGTCGAGTATATCATTAGCATCTACGATACAATTGGGTCGTTGGACGAAGCCTTGCAAATGAGCATTATTGAAGTGATCAGACTGGACTGCAAAATTGATTCTTCGCATCGTGTAAGCCTCCCTTGTATCCTTCAGTTCTTTGTGCTGAAGGAATTTTAGGCTAGATATATGAGATGCATTTTTGAGCTTTTGAATGCATCCTCACATGCCGTGAAATACGAAGCTGCCACCACTCTTACCACATTGACCCAAAATCCTGCGGCTGTTAAAGGTGCGTCTTTGAATGTATTTGTTTCTCATTCTAAGTAATTATTAGCTGCGGCATCTTGCTTCATCAACCTTGTTATCAAGGAGTCTGACAACAATGTGAAGCTCATAGTTTTAGACAGACTAGATGCACTTCGTGCTAAACATGGACATGTGCTTGATGGACTTATCATGGACATTCTTCAAGTCCTCACTAGGTATTGCTGAATTGTTCGATCTGTAATTGAGTTCGGCTAACAATTTCTTAGTGCTGATCTTGACGTCCGCCGCAAAGCAATTAACATCGTTCTCAGCATGACATCGAGCAGGAATGTCGAAGAAGTCGCACTTTTTTTGAAAAAACAGCTCCAGAAGACACAAGAGGCGGACTTTGACAAGGCGGCTGAATACCGTCAATTGCTCATCCAGTCAATTCACGTTACTGCTGTCAAGTTCTCCGAGATTGCTGCTAGTGTTGTTCACGCACTAATGGAATTCTTGGGAGATGCAAGTAGCTCCTCGGCACTGCATGTAGTAGCATTCGTCAGGTGCGCATTTATTCCTCACCACTTGACCTCTGGAATCCCATATTAACAAAGGATTCCAATGCAGGGAGGTCGTCGAGAAATTCCCTCACCTTCGCTGTACGATTTGTAATAAGCTCATTTCCGCTCTCTCCGATATAAAGTCCGGCAAAGTCTTCCGAGGCATTTTATGGATACTGGGTGAATATGTTGAGTCTGTTGCGGATATCCAGGCCACCATGAGGGAGATCAGGAAAGTTCTTGGTGAAATTCCAATACTTGCTTCAGAGCAAAGGTTATTGGACGAGGTCAATACTGGTGACGGTGAGGCAAGTGAGGAAAAGGAGAAACACAAAGAAGGCGGAGGACGGCCGAAGGTATTGGCGGACGGAACGTATGCCACTGAAACGGCTTTTACAAGTGCTGGTACGGCGAATTTAGAATCTGTTAAGGCTGCCTCCAAGCCGCCTTTGCGGAGTGAGTAACCTGATGTCTCGATTTGTAATCTGCAATACTTACTCTTAATTGTTCAGCGTTGATCTTGGGGGGCGACTATTTTACTGGTGCCGTTCTGGCCGCTGCACTGACAAAACTCGTCCTTCGGTTCGATGAGAACTCTCAAGACAAAGTAACATGTCACACCCTACGAGCAGAGGTATGTATTGGTTTTTTGGTTTGTCCCTGTGTGGTATTAAACATCACAAAGTCGATGCTCATCATGACCTCCATTATTCGAGTCGGCCAATCCAAATTTGTTACCACCCAAGTCGACGAGGACTCCAATGAGCGTATCATGAATTGCATCCAAACCCTTAGCGAGCTTAAAACAGAACCATCGGTTCACGAAGTTTTCTTGGACGATACGAAGACCGCCTTCTCTAAAATGCTTGGGGCTCAAGAGGTTTGTGTTTCTTTCTTGAATCAAAAAGACGTGTTTCAATTCTTTGAAATAAAGAAACGTGCGGCTGAGAAGAAGGAAGCCGAGACAAAGAAAGAAGCTATCGTCCAAGTTGACGATTTGCTCTCCTTCCGGCAGTTCTCGAAGAGGATGCCAGATGAAGCCATTGACGTAAGTCCAATTCTTTAACGAGTGCGTCTTGTTCACTAAGAGTCATACGTGTAGGATGATGAAGATGTTGGACGAGCGACAGGAATAGTGGAAGTACAAGAGGATTTTATTTCGAACCTCAGCCGTATTGCACAACTAACGGGTAAGCCCACTACCACTAAAGAAATTGGCCACCATGAAATATATGACTATAGGTTTCTCTGATCCGATCTACGCTGAGGCATATGTCAAGATGCAGGGATTTGATATTCTCCTTGGTAATCGCTTGAGTTCCCGATAATTATTGCATGACATTCATGTCATTTTAGATGTTCTGTTAGTCAACCAAACGTCAAACACCCTGCAAAATCTTTGCCTAGATTTCGCAACATTAGGCGACCTGAAGATTGTCGAACGGCCGTCTGTTTATACCATCGGTCCTCATGGCTTTCAAAGTATTAAAGCCACCATCAAGGTCTCATCGACGGAGACTGGCGTCATTTTCGGTAGCATACTTTGGGAAGGGCCTAACATGTCGGAATCGTGTGTGATCCTAAATGATATCCACATTGATATTATGGATTATATCAAACCTGCCTACTGCAATGAGACGCAGGTATTTGAAAATTTCTGATGCAGCTCCATCCGCCCCTGTTGACAACAAATTCTTCCTATAGTTCCGCAGCATGTGGACTGAATTTGAGTGGGAGAACCGCGTCAACGTTAACAACTCCATGTCGTACGTTTCACAGTTTTTGTCGCATTTGATTTCTCTTCATTCAAATCTTGTGCTCCTTAGCGATCCTCGAGAATACCTCCGGCATGTCATGAAAGTAACAAACATGTCCTGCCTAACTCCTGAGGGCGCTCTCTCAGGAGAATGCGACTTCCTTTCTGCCAACATGTATGCTCGAAGTCTGTTTGGCGAGGATGCGTTAGCCAATCTTAGTATTGAGCGTACGGGGGCTAGAACTATTACAGGTCATGTTAGGATCCGAAGCAAGACACAAGGTATTGCTCTGTCATTAGGTGATAAAATCACAATGGGTATGTTGGTTTTTTATAGTTCCCTTCGACGAAATGAGTTGACAGTAGTTCTTCCACAGCGCAAAAGGATAGCAGAATTCTTACTGTGTAGTAACTGAAGCGGTTAAAGATAGAAGTTTCGTAATTGAATCTGCATATTAGTTGTTCAGGGCAAGCTAACATCATGATTGATTGCTGGACCTACAATCCTTACCAACCGATTCCTGACGATCCTTAGCGCTCTTCCACTCCTCTGAAATACTGTGACTCAAACCTCGGCCTTCGAACGAGATTTCTTTGCCTCATTCCTCCTATCGAGCAACTGGCACGGCATTAAATCCATGTAATGTCCGTTCTGGGACATGATAGAACTGTGTAGATTTCTGAGACATGCCCACTAAATATGTATGTGTGTTACAGGTTCAGCATTCCAAAACGCTCATCAAATTTAGACATTATCTCATAACGAGATATTTGTTGACGATATTGAACCAGTTTTCGAGGCGATTCAGTTCATCATGATGGAGACTTGCCGAACTTGTGTCCACATCGAATGCATAGGAGCCATTTGGAAACCCTCAGCCTCAAGCTTAAGAACATTTCAAAATACGTCACGGATAAGATTCAACAGGTACATTTCATGGACTATTTATATATATGAGTTTTTTCTGAGTTAAGAAACTGACGGGATAACAAGCGGAGAAAAAAAAACAGATTATTCCTCATTTGGGACCACCATTTGTCAAGTCGACATTGATGCTGAACTGGGCTTTCGGGTAATTCGGTGCTTCGTCAGTAACCTTGATGTTGAAGTTACGAAGGTCGTTGGGATAAGAAACGTATGCGATGACCGAACCGGGTATGTTGTGGCTAGCTACAACCTGGTATTCCCCAGGTTGCAACACTCCAGATTGATTGGGTGGGATGATAACCGCGAATTCGAAGTTGGGCAGAGGCTGAAAGTACAAATTGTCGCTGCCAGTATTGGTGACGGTAAGGTTCTTAGCGAGCAGGACAGCACTGTATGCATATGCAAATGATCAGCGAGTGAACTTCTGAGGGTCTCGTACTCACGCGGCCATGGATTGAGAAAATGTAGTTTTTCAAGTAGTAGCTTGCAGTGATGTGTGGGCGAACTGACGTTGTAACAATGTCGACTTGAAGTTTTGGATTTAAATAGACCCGGCAGCAACGTATTGGGACAAAACGCATGTGAGATCGAAAAAGAACTCAATTAACCATATCATAATCATCTCGATTCTCAACAGGTCTAGACCTGACAACCGTATGAACCCCAGTTCTGTCAAGCCCTTTGTCCTGACCGTACTGGTGAGTCCATAAATATACTCGAGGATCAATATATATATCTGCATAAGTTTTGGGGCCGGTTCGAATGTCGACCTGAAAAGAATTAGAAGCGGGAACGTGCGTCCTACCGTTTTTCACCAGAAACGGAGCGCCTGCAGGAAGACTTGGGATCTAACCAAATTGTGATACTGGACGTTGAATTAGTGATGAAATATTGTCAAACCAGCAGTCAAACTCTAGAATCTTGAACCCGAAAATGGTAACATATGGGCCCACATGTGATGGCCTATAACAGGGATCAACGGCCCGCCACCGCCTTAGCCTTGACTCCGGTTTCCCGATTCTGAAACCAGAAATGGAGCGCCTGCAGGAAGACTTGAGATCTAACCCAATTGTGATGCTGAACGTTGAATTAGTGATAAAATATTGTCAAACCCCTTGTCCCAGTTTCAGAATCGGAAACAGGAGTCAAGGCTAAGGCGGTGGCGGGCCGTTGATCCCGCATGCGGGGTTCAAGAATTCTAGAGTTTTGACTGCTATGAACTGGGAAAGCTTTGGATTGCAGTGGACCAGGTATATATTTTTCGAAGCCCACATTCGCGGGCTATTTAACCCCTTCCGGAACACTACTTGACCATGTCAAAATACTTAAACTCATCTGGCCTTGTACGAGCCTTATAATAGCCTTTATTCAAATCGGCGAGAGATAAGAGCTTGAACAACTGACCTCGGATAGGCATCATGAATACAATCTTGTCAAGACTCTGGATAAAAATTCTAGAGTGCTGTGTCGAGGAACGCGGTAATGAAAGTAGGGTCCATGTTCGTTTTTTTTTCAAACGGAAGAGACCTACACCTAATGGTCATTAATCGAAGGACCGATGTGATTATTGTACACGGCAGCTTTTAAAACTATTTGCTATGTATCTTGCGGGTGAATACTTTTGTACAAAAGCTCGGCGTATGTTATCCAAGGACCAAAATGTATAATTTCGCTCCTGGCCTCATCTCACGTGACATTCCTAGATCATGAGCGATTCCTATAATAATAATATTGACGATCCTTAGCGCTCTTCCACTCCTCTGAAAAACGTGTGACCCAAACCTCGGTCTTCGAACGAGTATTCTTGTCAATTCTTTTTTCTTTGCCGCCTCATTCCTCCTATTGAGTATTAAATCCATGTGATGTCCAGTCGTGAGAATAATTAGGTCGTGCCGAAGGGCAGTGTGCACACTCCACGACGGCAGCTTTCTCTTTCTATTCTTCAATCAAGTGTATTACTAACAGCGTTTGCATATGCTCGTTTGTAATGGGTCGTTGGACGCAATACGATGAAGTGGGTCAATTTACTTTTTACTTGCCTTGGGGCATTGAATAACATCATTATAATACCAATAGGACGATTATCGTTTACCCGAGGGCATGAAGCGCATTGGTTATGATGCCGACTCAGGGTGTTATTACTTTCTTGATTCAGATGGCAGCTACTGGAGAGGTGAACCGGGAGAACAGTTTGGAGAAATGTCAAAGGGTACGTCTGGCGTGACTGTCCCAAAGAACCTTTCTAAATAACATCGTTCCGTCAGTGAAAGATCTGCCGTCTTCGCTGCAAGCTGGCAACGATGTCGACGGTTCTCATGGAGGCGACCTTGAAGCTTCTCCCAGAAGGAGAAATGGCGACTATGAACTCCTCACTGATGAAGAGGTTGGTAAAATGACAACCCCCAACAATATTGAAATTTGATTATTCTCGCTCAGTATCGTCCAATGGCAAATCACTCAAGGGTCAACGTTGAATCCTTCCGTGCATTGTTCCCCTTTTTCCTTATTATTGCGGTCGTTCTTCTCCTTGTTTGGCGGTTAATAGTCGCTCCTGAGCTCACTACCCCGGCCAAGAAGTGTCCTGAAGGGACATCTTCTCACTGGATTCAACCAGGCGAAAATTGCTGGGAATTATCACGACAACACAACTGGACGTTGGAACAGTTCAGGCAAGCAAATCCTACGGTCGTATGTGATCCGCTCATGCCAGGAACATCGGTCTGCTTGCCCCAAGCCAAGAAGACGTCGAGGCGATTATGAAGGCACTCGCTTTTTTGTAAAGTTCTCGGGAAGGGTGAAACTTCTGTTCTACATTACGTCTGACAAGAACAGGGTCAATTTGATATTACTACACTTTCTTATTCGACTGTTGACTTCTTGGGTATACCATTGTTCTTCTATATACACGTTCTCGTCCTTTATCATCATTCTTCCTGCAAGCTATAGCGCTGTTTGGGGAGTCCCAAGGATGGACAAGTCAATTCACAATTCAAGGCCAAGGCTCAAGCGATTCGTCAAACAACTCTGCTCTCTTGAACGTAGAACTGGTATGTTCCACCCATGTTCGAAGAAATTAAATTCTCAACCAGAAGATTGGTCGACATCAATGCCTGGTCATACCAATAAGCTATTCTTCTTTTGTTCCCTGGGGCTGCAATAATGTGCGCATTGACAAGGCTGCTTGCGGCTTCGATCATGATTTTTCTTTTGAAAACAGTGGTGCCATCACTCTCATTCAATTTAATGACTGCTAGACAAAGATTGACATCAAAAATCAAGGTGCAAAGTTATGGAGAGCTTAGAGGAAGGAAAAAGACAATAATACTATGCCTTTGTCCTAACTGGACATGTTGGTAATAGAAAAATTATTATGTTTCTTGCGGACTTCGACCGCGGGTATTCTGTTGCACTCTGTTGCAAACAGAGCGATGTCGTAAAGAGTTTTTGGCCCATAGCGCGCGTCCCTCTAACCTTAGCCCGGT
>QDKV01004720.1_pt1 | contig 12953 bp, 13 predicted proteins | sample 1861101 | NCBI WGS metagenome assembly QDKV01 (sample SAMN04275158, study PRJNA302643) | Fungus metagenome, whole genome shotgun sequencing project. | isolation source: fruitbody | host: Mallocybe terrigena | place: Sweden | collected 2013 | reverse complement strand
ACGGCATGAATAACGACGAATTTTTCAATTTTTTGATGCCGTAGATGACGCTTAGCATCAAGAGTTATGTTATCCGTCTGCATTAGGACTCAACGTGTCTTCTACACCAATCGAAGAGACATATTTATATTTTGTTCCGCTGTTCTAGCCCAGCTTATTTGGCCTTCCATGACGGCGTCGTGTCGGTGTCCAAAACGCTGTCTGAATAAATCCCATCTTGCCAATTTACATCGGGCATGTCTGGTCGGGTGGGTTGAAGCCACCTCGTGGATAATAAATACGAATGGGAACACCATCTATGATAGATTTGCCGTGAAATGACTGGAGAGACCGGAGTAGTTGACGAACACGAACGTGCGGATCTGTTGCCAATGAACAAGCACAGAACTAGAACAATATTGGTCGAAGGGACGCCAGGCCATCACGGGAACCCAATTACAGGTTGGTCCACTATGTTTCCCATTAACAGCGACGTGTTTCAAGGAATCTGTCCGATTATCAAGTTCGGTGTTGAATGCACACATCGCGATCCTCCAGAGGGTGGCCCGTTGGGCGGGAGAGGAAGTGCGATGGTGGCAATTGCATTGAAAGTGATGGTACCTGTGACTGTGGGAAAAGCGCGTCCACCGCGTCGACGCGCATCTTAATATCAAGCATCATGATCTCAGCGCAAGACGTGGATCGCATTTTCCTTCAAGCCGTCCTCTCTCGTGGTATTCTATCAGGAGAACTTGCGAAAGTTTTATGGGAAAAAAGCGTCAGCATTGTCAATGGTGAAAGCACTGTTTTCTGGTAACGCCTACTCATTAATCAAATTTTGCTTGATTAGCGTCCAATGACACACTCCATGTTCCCTTTTCTAACAATGCAGATGCATGGAATGGTTTTGTGACAAAAATAAACAAGACTCTGGATAAGCTTGACCTTGAATTTCGGCTGCTTCATGATGAATTGTCAGGCAGAGAGATGTATGCATTGGTCTGTAGTCACTTCTCCTTCGCTTGAAACATCCTCAACTGTCTGTTTCTTCAGGTAAATAGAAAAGGAGACGAAATTGCACAACTGGCAACGGACTACACGGCCATGGAGATTGCTTTCTTCAAAGCCATTGTATGTAGTTCGCCTGGTTACACCACGCTGTCTTTTGCAACTCCCATTCTCACAAAAGGTCGAACAAATCATGCTTGCTCCACGTGAAGCATTCTCGGTCTCATCTTTAGCCGCGTTGCGCGAACTTTCCACCGCTAAAATCAACATGACGAAATCTCAAGCGGAAGTCGTACTTTCAAGCTTTGTTTCAAAGGGCTGGCTTTTGAAGAGCGCGTATGTTGCTTTTTATGTCGCTTTGCATGACCGTCGATGAGGACATCACCCATAGCCGTGGCCGCTATTCCCTTTCGGCACGTTCGCTCTTAGAACTTCTTTCCTACTTAAAGTCCAGCTATCCCGAAGATATCCTTGAGTGCACGATCTGCACAGAGGTACGTTTTCCCGTGTATTCCATGTCAGCTTCAAACCAAGATTGTCTGTGATAGATAGTAACGCGCGGCGTTGCTTGCACAACCCCAAATTGCAAAGTCAGATTACATTACCATTGCTTCAAGAACTACCGACAGCGACAAGCTCACAAGAACTGTCCAACATGCAAAAAGGAATGGCCTCGTGAAATCAAGGACCTCATCCCAGTCGGTGAAGATGCTACTAGGGATGGAGATGAAAAACGTCGCGTGCGACCCCAGAGCGCCCTAGCAAGTGATGAAGACGAGGAAGACGAGCTTGACCAGGAGAATACTCCTCCGCCAAAAAAATCCCAAGGCAAGGGTAAAAGAAGGGCAAGGCGAGCGACGGATGAACTTGAAGTTGATGGTGAAGAAGCTGAGTTGTCTCAAACTCAACCAACCCAAAGAACACGAAGGAGTACAAGACGAAAAGATTAAATGAATAACAGCATGCTCTAGGACACGCTGGTCGGTTTTGATCGACATTATACAGTGGATTAATCTACTTCCACAAAGTTCATCTATTTGTCTATTGATTTACTTTGCTACTCGACCATCCTCAAGTACATCATCTTCAGCGTTGATAAATCCAAAGCGTCCCTTTCCCCATACTTGTCGCGTTTTGCGGTCTCTTCTTCCCTCTCCAAACTCTTCATTCCATTTTCTTAGATCTGCAAGGGTGCCAAGAGCTTCGGATGATGAAGGAGTAATTTCCTTTAATGCCTGTGTGAAATGGCGGAGGTATAGTACACGCGGCGAAAGTGACACTTGGTCAGTTTCTGCTGGTTGGGTATGTTCACCTGGATTGTTTGATGTTGATTCAACAGTTTCAACATCTTTATTAATACCGAGGACCGAGACTGTAACATCCTTGACATTCTCTTCAGACTTCTCCGGTTCGAGAAGGGTTGCTCCAGGCACAGTGTTTTTCACGGCATTAAGTGTGTGCCGAGAAACCCAGGGTAGATCTATGTGTTCCTTCACAGAATCCAAGGCAGCAGAAACACATAAGTCTAGATTGTCTTTTGAGTTGAAACGCTTCAGATTTATTAAAAAATCATACGTTTTAAATCTGAGCCTGAAAACCCTTCTGTCCTCTTTGCTAGAGCAGCAACGCAGGCATCAGCGGCCAGGGATTCGTCACGAAGTAAAATCTTAAGAATTTCTAGTGACGTAGTTGAGATAACAATAATCAGAGCTATAGGAAGACTCACCCCCTCGTTCTTTTTCACCTGGAAGGTCGACAAGCAAACGTCGAGGAAGGCGGCGAAGAACAGCATCATCCAAGTCGAATGGCCTATTCGTGGCACCTATGACAATAACATTATTATCTTTTGACGCCTTGAGACCATCCATCTCTTGCATGAACTCGGTTATAACACCTCTATATGCGAAGGCGCTACCACTTTCTTTTGCTGACATCCGGGCACCGAACAATGCGTCGATTTCGTCCAAGAAGACAACGCAGGGTGAAAGTTTCCGTGCCAGAGAGAAGACAGCCCGTACGAGCTTCTCACCTTCACCCACGTACTATATATGAGGATCAGTTTAAGATGTCAACAAACCAAGAATTATATTAATCATGCTCACCATGTCCATGACATCTGACGGAGAGACCATCAGCATTCGACATCCTGCCTCCTTTGCCAAAGCCCGTACGACGAGAGTTTTGCCTGTCCCCGGAGGTCCAAACAGAAGACAGCCCGTCATCCCATGTTCCTTCAAGATGCCTTGTGAAAACGCTTGGGGGTGGAGTAGCGGCAATGAGACGATAGTTCGGACGGCATCTATTGTCTGACTTGGCAGATGCACCTGGCTAAACGTCGTCGTCAAAGAACCTAGTGTGGACTATGTAAAATACTTTATCAAAGTGAGTTCGTGATACAACTTACTTGTATTAACAATGCAGGGTAAAAGTCGAGCTGTATGTTCATCCAAGTCAGGATCATTCTTAAGATTCTCCACCACCTTGTCCGAACTTGATCCAGGAGCGTCGAGTATTTTGCCCCCACCATCATCCTGATCATCATCCATCTTATACCCAGAGTGCTCCGTGAGCCATGAACTCCGAGTAGAATCTAACCGCATGCAGGCAACCCAAGCTGACTCTACAGCAGACCAAGGGACCACAGTCAAAGCCGAAGGAGGTTTATCCACAAAGTCTAGGGTATTCTGCTGGACCATGACACTTCCCAAGGCTCTATCCGCAACCTTACGGACATTCGACCATGTTTCAATTTTATTACCCCACTCCTCCCAAATTAATGGGTCCAAGGTGCTAGAATCCTGTGATTCGCCTTCAGGTGGTTCCCTGGTTATGAATGGAGGTTCGACGGCGCCTCCGATGGAACCGACTCCCATTCGTATTGTTAGTTCATTGATTTCTCGCCGACGAGCCATTCGAATCACACGTTCATTAGAAGGAGATCGTGACAGAGGAATCAAGACAGTAGAACGGAAGAATTGTGAACCGAGGGTCTCGTCCGAATCTGATAGGGAAAGGCCTATCGTAATTCCTTCGTTCTGCACAGGTGATGACCCTTCAGCCCCACCAATAAGAATGATACCAGGTGAGGCCGATCTATCCCTCGTCTCTGCTCTGGTTTGCAGCTTAGAAAACTCCTCCTGGAGAGCGGCAGGATTCTTGTCCCATTTTCTGAGTCTCGTGCGGAGCCGCTTTTCCCGAGCGGCTTGCGCGATTTCAGTTTCAGTAGAATCTTGCACATTTTCGCTTCTCGCTTCCTGTGCCAATTGCGAGGGTATCGACGCTCGGTTCATGAACAGACTCATGAGACTGCTTCTAGACACAGACGAGCTGTCCGGTGATGGATGAGCTATTGATGGGCTCATTCCAAAGATTATCGTCGCTGGAGCAGAAGTAAAATTGGATGAACGGGCCAAAAGTCCACGACGGCGTTGTCTTATAGCGTTGAGGAGAGAAGGGTACCATGACGATGAGGAAGGTGCCAATGTAGGGAAATCGCGGATATATATCAGTCGAGGCCGGCTTTTCTTGAGGTTAGCTGCAGATCCACCCGAGTCTTCTGGACAAGGCATGTTCACAAGTGCCTCGAAGAAAAGGTCCAGTTTACTTGGAGCCTCGGGCTTTCTGGAACTAGGGGACATGACTATACGACCAGGCAAAGCTGAGAAAGCTTTGGCTATCGACATTTGTGAAGATGGTGCCATCATGAAGGATCCTTCCTCGATGCGGGCGTCTTCAACAGCGGTCGACCTTCGCCGATTCAATTCAGAAGGCTGCGTTCGACTTGACGAAGAGAAATGCAAGGGATTGGGTGACAGATTCAGTGCGTTAGCCGCTATGCGATGATTGACTCGTGAATCAACGACTTATGTGAAAGTAACCTTTGTACATACCTTTCCCAAATATTCCCCACTCTCCTGCTGCCAACTGAACGGCATCCAGAACCAAAACTTCTGACCCAGTCCGCAAAGCAAGTTCGTGGACGGTATAATCGATGTGATTGTCACCTCCTTCTATAGGACAGTAAAATGCCAACGTTGGTTCGATGGGATGACTCGAACTCGACGGCGAAAGCATGGCCCGAGCCTGGTTCTGAGGATGCAATGTAATTAGCAACTTGTCCAATGCTTCCTCCAAAATCTCCGGAGGAGGTAGAACAGAATGTAAAGTTCCTGCAAGGCTCTGGCTTGGAGCGAACAATATTTCGCTGTCGAGTCCTTCGCGAAATTCAATAACATCTGAATCCTTCGAATCCCTCGAACTTAAACCTCCACGCGTTCTTCTGATCTTGATAGAAGGTTTTTCTGTCTCTTCAACAGGCACTGTAGTGTTGGATGCTTCAGGCGAATCATTCGATGTTTCCACAGCTGATGCCGAAGTTGAAACTGCAGATGGTGAGGAGTTGGTGGATAAAAGACGGGTCTGTGTCCGCCTACAAGCTGGTGTTTTCGACCGCGCACTTTGCAGAGTGCACGACAGACGTGACTGGAGAAGAGGCAGAACTTGGAGATTATGAACAGCTGCACTGCGCTTGACCAACACACGAGATTTGCGCAAAAATGATTGTGATCGCATAGAGTCGCAAGTAGAAAGGAAATGAGAAGTCGGATATGTGTTCAGCAGCGTCCTTTTCTCGAGTCGTAGTTGGCTGTATGAATGGAATCAATGTGTTGGATTGAAATTTCCTTCACTCAACACGTGACCTTCGTCAAGAGAAATCCATTTAAATGTTAACTTAAGACGTAGTAAATAAAATAGAAAATGGAAAGTGGAAGAACGAAGGAATGAAACGTCTATACAATTAATAAAATGTAATATTCAGTTCAGTGTGGACAACCCTTCAGTAGTGGCTCGGACATCCCTATGCCCATACTCACGACTTCTGTTTCTCATTTGCGTCAGGTTGCTTGACCGCCATCCTCGCAGCCGCCCTCTCAGCCAAGTCCACACCTACTAGGATCTTCGAGGCCTTCCAGAGCTGGACAACGTTGATAATATTTTTGAGTAAGAAGATGGGACCGGTCAGAAGAGCCATGGCGGCCGGATATGTCAAATGTCCGAAAATTGCTTCGTCAATGGGCTTCGAGGTCCATTTCATGAGATAAAGGGACACAAAAAACAGTTCGTTGCCAGCACAAACGAAGAATAGTGTCCTCTGTCGAGCAAATCAGCCTATGATTCTCATGGTACAATTGGGAAATACTAACGGGGTCGTTATAATACATCCACAGGATGCGGCTTACATCACTTGTAACCAATTTATGACTTGTTGAACCAGTGACAAGAGAGCTTTACATTAACGGTTAGTCGGTTAACAGTTTTCACGTGGACATGGGTAACGTACCTGTACATGTGCATGTAGTGGCTGCTAAAGTCAAGTGTGATAAGGAACTGGAATAGAACGGCATATGTCGGATAAGCCGAAGAAAGATAGCACAGCAAGCACGATGTTGTGCACCTTGATGGAAAGTAAGTTACCTGGATAAAGTATGCCACAATGAAGACATACCGATCGGTCACCATGTCCAGCACCGCTCCAAACTTGGAGGTTTGTCCCAATGCACGAGCCGCTTGTCCATCCACGGCATCCAAAAGGCACGAGAATCCATATAGAATCGTGCAGTAGATTGGATGGTAGCTCATATAATAGAGCGACAGGCCAGCCAAGATGACGCGTGAGTAACCTGAAACAAAAGACGTGGCGTCAATGAAAAACGACAAGAGACAGGTTAAAAAAGAAGACATGCCAATGAGATTAGGAACAAAAAGGAAGACATTTTCAGAGTAACTTTGAGCGGTTGCGAGGTCTACGGCTTCTTTCGCGTCCACCAACTCGAGAGACGGTCGCTTGCGACGTGTTGAAGTCGATTTCGTCATTAGACAAGACTGTGGTGGTAACTTGCCGGGCGGCTTTGCCACAACATCGAATAATATTTATATGGTGACAATAATCTTATCGTTGTCATGCATTGATGACTTATCTATCCTGCTCTCGATACCCCATCTTAAAATTGTCTTCTTCGTGATACTAACACGGTGCCTTGCTATAGTGTCCCTGACTCTGTGATTCATTGTATCACTGTCAGTTATTCCGCTTTCTCGTTACCCTCATGACTAGCAATTTCGTCTATACGCCCCCGACACACAATAATGTCCCAATCGACTACCACAACAGTCCGTACATTGGCCACTTCTACGCCCAACCAAATTCCCCATTCATTCCGCCCATGATGTTGAGCGGTTCTGCTCACCCATCGCCATATGGCACTCCCGCTGCTGCATCCGTTCCTCTTCCTCCGTCTCCACACCTAGGCCCCATTCCCCCCCTCTCATATTATCCTGCTTTTGTCGCATTCCCTTCCTCCGGAGATCATCCTTCTTCGCCCTATGCCTCACAATGGGAGCGACAGCGCCGGTCGTCCTGGAATGGGGGACCGCAGTCGGGCCAGCCTTGGGTCTACAACGCCCCTCCAGTGCGCCAGCGGACGCGGTCCTTCAACGATCCATATGCAAACCCAGTGCGCCAACAGACGCAGCCCTTCAACAATCCATATGCAAACCCAGTGCGCCAACAGACGCAGTCCTTCAGCAATCCATATGCCAACCCACCACCCTTTTCTCCACCTGCAGGCAGTCCATATGTTCAACATACTTTTCAACCCACGTTAACGGTTCCCGAGCCACTCCTTCATCCTTATTTAGATGGTTCAAAACCAAGACACGACATCATATTCGATTTTGCTGCATCAGCTTTCCGACCAATGCGGCAAGTAGGACGCCACATTGTGCCCCTGACGTTCGATGAACTCAACCAGAATGCGACCCATCCGCCCATGTACAAAATCAAGTTAACCAGCGACTATTGGATCCCAGAATTTCCTGTAAATATGGATTTCCGTACAGATGACCCTTACAAGCACGTTCCACCAATTAAACTGGGTGATGTCCTCTCTGCCATTTATGGTTCACTTCAGAAGGGAATTTCGCAGTACGAATGGGCCAAGTTGTCCCCTCAACACGAGTATCTCGTCTCACAAGCGTATACGAAGAGATGCAAAGCGTTGGGACATGCATCGCTCGCTTTTCAGAACCAGGGCGTGAAGGGTGTGGACTTCTTGTTTGGAAAAACGAGATTTAGAGGCCTGGTGAGAGTTGGAGAAACTTTCGAGGAAATGAAATTGATTGTGGATTAATGACACTGTAAACTTTTCTCTCTATCTGCTTATTCTACATTTACCGGAGCTTGGAGTTGTACGATTTGTTATATATATCACTGTGCTATTATATTTAGAAAAACATAGAAGGAAATCTTTCGTCACTGGTATTTGTACTTTTGCTCCTTATGCCACTTAACTTTGATAGGTTCATATGTTTTTCCAGGCAAGATAATCTACGAATCCTTCTAGACTTTTGGAACGGAATAAAGCCCAGAGAGGACCCTGGTATCCAATTTTCGGTGTTTCCGTCCTTACCATATATGGTAGTTATTCACGAACAACCTTCTATATTATGAGCGAACATGCATCCAAATCGGATCGGACATTGGACCCATTTCCGTCCGCATAGGGATCGGACATGTGATAGTGCTACAACGAAGGCTACGTTGAAAAAATTCTTAAGTACTTCGGATAAAAGGTGGTACTAGAATGCTGCGATTATGGAACGCATTGGGTCGTACCTTGGAAGCTGTAACATTCGACCAGTAGTCATTCAATGATTTAGATGCTTTGCGAAAGAAGGACGTTCCTGTCCCGGCATATTTGCGGGCTACATCTTGGAAGGGTTCTGAGTGGCGTTCCTAAAATGTTTTCTTCGATTTGTCATTAATAACAGAATAAATTCATTGTTGTGCTAAAACTACTATTTCCCCCTCTCTTCATTCACTGGACTATGGAAACTGTTCACACCAATACTCTACTGACGGGTCCGTCCATTGACCTTTTGACCTGCACTGACCCGTCGGGACACACTGACGGACGGGTCTGACCCGGGTCGAGCACAACACCGTGCGTTATATGCCCAGTGTTGAATATTGATTTGATCCAGACCGGTCAACCGAAACACAAGTACTAATGTTATCATACCATTCCCCATCATGGCGAAAGACGATATCAAAACCTGTATCAGCCCAGAGAGTAAATGGATGGAGAATAAATTGAATAAGCAGCACAAGTTACATAACGTCCACAGCCGACATTCGCAACGTTTGGATCACGAGAGCGTGATAAGGGCCATCAATTTGAATGTTCCGTTCCACCAATCACATAAACTGATGTGACATGTCCTCTCACATTTTTATGGAGAACTTTTTTCGCAGTAACGCTATTATATCTATGAATATTCAGATAAATCTAAAGGGAAGCTTTTGTCATTGGACTGATACTCGTGCTTTTTCTCCTTTGTATGTCAAGCACGCTATGATAATGATATCCACTTGCACCGAGTGTGAATTCGAGCCGGCTCTTGAGGTGGCGATGGCGGAATACACCTTATGGATCAGTTGTGCCAAGGTTTCGTTGAGTTTTTCTCTTTCACGCCACAATCGCAAGTGGATACGATGGACATGATCGAAATGTAATAAATCTGCGTAATTGAATTTTAAAAGAATCCAGAACGTCAGCGCTGAGCGCAGCATATCATGCGTTGCGACTCACATGGCCAGCAGTAGCCAGCGGTCCCCATATATACAGGGTCATGACTGCAGTCATGTCAGTCCACCGAGAGAATGAATGACCGACACAACACCGCGGCGACGGCAATCGGATGAGCCCTCAGGCCTCAGGCGTCAAGTTGCAACGAGTGCGGTAGTGTGGAAATTATATAAGCCATTTATATGCAGGACTCTATTCTCCAAGACCATTAATTGTTTAATGGAAGGAGCTATGTATGTGACTTGCCAGATCTCCTCTATTCCCCCAGTGTCCATAAGACCATTTATATAGAGACCATTTATGAATGGACTCTATTCCATCACAAGGGTATAATCTTGAGTTATAAAGACACCATGTTGCATGGAAGTGTCTCGAAATAGATGCTGTGGTCAAAGGAAGCAATGGAAGGAGAAGAAACATTGAGTCTTGGACATATCAATGTGTCACATGAGCGTTGCATCCGCCATCGGCCGATTATATTATCTTCCCGGTCGCAAAGACACTCTTAACCGGAGATCCATGTTGTCAACTTCATCCTTTCTTCTGCAAACCCATTATGTGTGGAATATTTGCTGTCCATGGCCTGGATAAGCCCTCAAAAAGCAGAGTGAAATATATCTCTTGCTCAAAGAAGCAGCGTCATCGTGGCCCAGATTGGTCGGGATGTTATGTAGGCCAGCAGACAGTGCTCGTACATGAGCGGCTTGCTATTGTTGGTATTGGTGAGCATTTTCTTCAAAAGAAGTAGTCATCCAACCAATGCCCCGTCAGACACAGGAGCTCAGCCATTGGTAAGTGAGGATGGAAAGATCATCCTGGCTGTGAATGGAGAAATTTACAACCATGTACCTCTCCGAGCAACCTTCGGGCCTGACGTCAAATTCATGACCCACTCTGATTGCGAGGTCATCATCCCCTTGGTAAACCCCTTGTGTATCTTTTGTCTTTCATTGGTTTAACCACAATTCTAACAGTACAAAAAACTTGATAAAGAGTTATGCAATGAATTAGACGGCATGTTCTCTTTCGTCCTCTTAGACGAATCTGTTTCACCCTCGCGCGTCATTGCTGCACGAGACCCTATCGGAATCACCACCCTGTACCAAGGATGGAGTTCAAGTCTTCCTAATGCAGTTTTCTTCTCCTCTGAATTGAAATGCCTCGTCGAGGAGTGCGACAAAATCATCTCCTTCCCACCTGGACATGTTTATGACAGCAAGGATAACCTAACCACCTCTTACTTCAAACCAACATGGTGGAATGGCAACGGCCCCAACGCCACCATTCCCTCCACACCGCCAGATTATACACTCGTCCGTACATCTTTGGAAGCCGCCGTGCGCAAGCGCTTAATGTCTGAGGTGCCATACGGCGTCTTGCTTAGCGGTGGTCTGGATAGCAGCTTAATTGCTGCCATCGCGGCGAGAGAGACAGAGAGGCTTGCCCAAACCCAATCCAAAAACTTGCAAGGGGCCATCAATGGATCCTCCTCTCCTTCAACGGGCGATCCTATCGAAGGAGGTGAGTTTCGACCGTTGATGTTGATAATTATTAGCGTCTAACACAAACATTTAGCAACGGTTGCTGGTTGGCCGCGATTACATTCCTTCTCTATCGGTCTCGAAAATTCTCCCGACTTGTTAGCAGCGCGAAAAGCTGCCAAGTATCTAGAAACAACGCACCACGAATATGTGTTCACCGTTCAAGAGGGTCTGGACGCGCTCCCAGAGGTTATTTATCACCTTGAGACCTACGACGTTACAACCCTTCGTGCCAGCACGCCCATGTACCTCCTCAGCCGAAAAATCAAGGCAATGGGGGTTAAGATGGTGCTTAGCGGAGAAGGCAGTGACGAGATTTTTGGGGGTCAGTTCTTTTCTGTTTTTTATTTTATTTGTCATCTCACACTTTGTTAGGCTATCTATACTTCCACGCGGCACCAGACTCAGAGTCGTTCCACCAAGAATGTGTAACCCGGGTGAAGAACCTTCATACCTCTGATTGTTTGCGCGCCAACAAGTAGTTTTGCCTTTTCCCCCTTCGCATCCTGTAGTTGACCAACGAATTTAGATCGACAATGGCATGGGGTCTCGAGGCCAGAGTGCCATTTCTCGACAAGGCTTTCCTAGAGGTTGCCATGAACATAGACCCTAAAGCGAAAACCTTCAGCAAAGGTGGTGAACAGGAAGTTGACGAGGGTGGTTGTAAGAAGATGGAGAAAGTCAGTTTCTTGATAATTTTGGTGTTCCGTCGCTTATTCTCGTCTCTTCTCCCAGTATGTTCTTAGAAAAGCTTTTGATTGTGCACCTGGTGGCAAGGTAATATGGTGAAACAGCTTTCATGGTCATCTCACTGAAATCAATTTTTTGTTGGTAATAGCCATATCTCCCGGAATCAATTCTCTGGCGTCAGAAAGAACAGTTCTCAGACGGCGTCGGCTATTCGTGGATTGACGGGTGCGTCACTTGAAAATCCTTTTTCGCAATCTCATGTTTCTTCTAGGTTAAAAGAGCACGCTGAAGGACATGTCTCCGACAAAAATTTCGCTGAACGAGCAGAAAGATGGTCGCTTGATGTTCCCGAGACGAAAGAGGCATATCTGATTCGTGATATCTTTGATGGTGAGAGCTCATATAGGTGAACCAAGTGCTGGTTTGTTCAACATATTTTTTCGCAAGGACTGTTCCCATCGGAAGCGGCAGCGAAGACTGCTGTTCGATGGATACCTCGTGAGGATTGGGGCTGTGCGACCGATCCAAGCGGTCGAAGCGTCAAAATTCACAACGCTGCGTATACGGAACGGATTAATCAAGAGAACGGGGAATTGAAAGAAAATAAGAAAAACGAGTGTGTATGTGTGTGATATACAAATTTGGAATCTACTCTGTAAAATAAAAGGGAATTGCAATATTAATAATAGTATTTTTGATACTGATTGGTTCGGGAAAAGAGAGTTTAATGAACGTGTTTTTTTTGGGTTCCCATACACTAAGCATAGAACGAATCAAAGTCAGAGGTATTTGAGCAGAAAAATGACATAGGGCACTTTGAGTCGTTGGAAAGGATTAGAAAAAAAAACTATGCAAGAATGAGGTAGAGAAAAGTGCCGTTCCGAAAGAAAAGCAGGAAGGAAAGAAAGAAAAAAAAAGCTACAGGATATCATAGAGAGTGTTTAGACACGACTCTCCGGAGCGGGAAAGCAAAGCAAGTAAGTTAGTCGAGAGAAGAAAAAACGGCAACCTGTTTTTCCGTTTCTCAGGAGATATTATCATTTAGAGAAGGGTCGTTGGCGAGCATTTGGCGGTACAACAATCCGAC
>QDKV01004721.1_pt1 | contig 12955 bp, 20 predicted proteins | sample 1861101 | NCBI WGS metagenome assembly QDKV01 (sample SAMN04275158, study PRJNA302643) | Fungus metagenome, whole genome shotgun sequencing project. | isolation source: fruitbody | host: Mallocybe terrigena | place: Sweden | collected 2013 | reverse complement strand
CCACCTTGATCATTACCATCAGTTCTGGGGTTATACATACTGAGACTGTTAGCCTGGCCTTTGGGCCCCTTACAGTACCCACACTCACACTGTGTCACGCAATCCATAACAGTGCAATCTGAACCCATAAATGTGAGTATGGATATGGGTAGTAGCCTAGGAGATACCCTCTAGTTGTCTCATTTCTTTTCTTTCAAGGTTTAATATATGTGCTTGACACCAATAATTAGCCAAGACAGTAAACCTCAATTTTATTCTTAAACTCTCAAAAATCATTTTTTGCATTGAACTGCAATCTTTATTTACAAATAATATTCCATCACACTTATGATATAGCCTAAGATTCCCAATATATCTGCAGATTCTGCCTCCAAGCTCGAGCTTTTTGATGTTTATCTGCTGCTAGACGGTTGCGATTTGTAACAGTTATATGGGATCCATTAGAAACACGTGGGGGCTCATCACCTCCATCAGGTTCTGCACCCATTGCACCTGTATTCATAATATTGTCAGCTTGAAAGTCACTACGAACTAGAGGAGCCTTGGATGGAAGCATAGTCCCATGTGCTCGATTGCTGTTGAAAGACCTATGAGGATAATTCATCATCAGTCATATTTGAAAAACAGAGATCCAGACCTTACCAAAGAGAGTTAGATCGGGAGACAAAGTAGACCCGGTAATCCGCATGAACAAAGGAATACTCATGAAGAATTGATTTTGCTTGTAACTTCAACTGAACACATATACCAGTGGCTGCATCTTGATCCTTATGAATGGGGCTTGTATAGTTATTGCAGAGATATGTTGTGGCAGCTGAAGTTCCAATTCGATCCCCATTAGAAGAAGTCTCCTTAAGGTCCTTGAATATGTCAAAAGCCAGAATGCGAGTAACCTCAAAAAGGATCATTGAATGCTATGAGCTATGTTAGTGAGCTTAAAAAGGAATACTTTCTTGCACTCACCTCAGCATCATCAAATAATGAATTAATGTCCTGCATTGAAACTGCTTCCATTCCAGCATAAAGGGTGTATGTGTCTCCCTCTGCCCCACCCATGGCTTCTCGACCACCCTTTGGAACCATTGAGCCTTCTGAATAGTGTTTAAACTGTGCACCTCGCTTTACTTTCTTCACTTCTTGAAGTGAGGAATGATGGCACAGTAAAACATCAAATATTTCCTGAGAGAAAGCATTGTAGAGCCAAAAGTCTAGCTATAAATAATGAAATAAGAATAAGCAAGTAGAAGATGAAAACCATACCAGCTCCTTGGTTGACCTATCACGTATCTGATACATATGCATCCCACATCTCTCAATGATTTCCTCATTTGGCTCACATTTGCGAAGTCGGAAGTGATTGGGATGATAAATTGGCTTTGGCAACTTATCAGCCTCTGATTTTCCATGTGGAGTCTATAATAATTTAGAAGAGAACTAAGAAAGCACAGAAAACTTACAGGAAGAGGGTCCATGTGATCATTTACATTGGCAAGTGAAACACCACATCCAATATCTGCATCATTGAAGGGGTCTATATCAACATAAAAGTTCTGAACACATTGCTCAGACTCATCCCGTCCAGAACATGTTTTACAATTGCCTTGGATTCCCTGTTCAAGAGTCATCACTGTTTGTCTTGAAAATCCTCCATAAAAGAAAGTCACTTACAGACCGGTTACGAAGAACTGAATTTTTAACTTTTTTCTTGTATTGATGAAAAAACTGGGATCGCCGTAGAATAAGTTGTAGGGCTGGGTCTGTGACATGGGACAGTTGGCCATCAGACAGTGACATAATGGTCTGTATCAAGTGACGATAGATGCTTTCAATCTTTTCAGAAGTGCCAAACATTGACATCTAGACAGACTTGTTGAGAAAAATTTGTAGTTTGAATGCGTTAACACACATTATAGCCTTTAGATTCCATTCCATATACCACCCATTCATTCAAAGAAAGCTTGAAATTCTCTAAACTGAGAAGAAAGAAGACTGAAGACGGATAAGCTTCACGTGGAATCACATCAGGATTCTTCTTCAAGGCTCGGAAGAGCTGCTGAGCATCACAAATTAGTGAACCCTGATTCTTAAAAGCTCTCAGTAATAGGTGAATACACTTTACACCAGGCTTACCAGATACTCAACAGTCAGTTCTCCAGAATCCCAGCTTTGGACTTCTGCAAGAGGGATCCATGAGAGCAGAACAAGATTCAGTGTCACTGATATCTTATGACGGCGGTGGAGCAGCTTCACAAAATGGGCACTCCAAAGGAGGCCTCGAGGATCACTCCATTGCCTGATAATCACTGCAAGCCCTGTCTCCTGTAATTACAAGCTCAAAAAAGTTATTGTAGAGGAAAATCTCACTCACTTTGACAATTGACCTCCATTCATTGGTGCCATAAATGGACTTTTCAACTTGACGTAACTGCCTAAGCACATCGATAACTTGCTTCAGATGACCAATATCTGCTTTGATCTAAGAATTTTTTATTAGCCTTCAAAGAGAGGAAAAGAGAGGAGAAGAAAGATAAATACATCATTTCTAACTTCAAATGCCTCATGAAGCTGACGATACCATGTTTGGCATTTGCTCCTCCAAAATTTGGGATTGGCAAGCAGCAACTTATTCCAAATTGATTTCGATCGAGCCCGGATGGGGAGCTCATCAAAAACCTCGAAAGAGATTGATGTTGTGGCAGTAAGGTCAGCATACTCAATGGGAAGGGAATACAGATTGGACCTCCTGGCTCGCTTTCTTTTAGGGGAATTTGTCTCTGAGGATGGCAGATCAGTCAGAGCTTCATCTTCCTCCTCTGGATCTTTCTCATCTCCATCATCTCCATACTCATCTCCATCTTCCTCTTCATCCCCCTCTTCATCCTCCTCTTCATCCTCTGACTCTATTCCATCTGATGTCAGGTCTTCCCTAACATTGTGTTGGTGATGTTGGACGCCATTGGTGCCAAACTGCCAATGATAACTCATAAAACAATCTCAAAGGTAGAACTATCTCAAAAGCTCACCAAGAACTGATCAATTTGATCTTGAGCCACAGCAAGGAGTCTTTGTGCATCCGCCTCCTGCCCATGGTGCTTCAACTTTTGTGTTTCCACCAAATATCGCAGAGCATCAGCAAAAGGCAAGGCTCTTGCCTGTAGGCCTGTTGAATCTTCTAGCCAATTGTATATGGCAGACATCTGCTTGTGGTCTTTAGTCCATTTTTCCGTTGCATAAGATTTACATACCCTGGCATCCAGGTTATCCTCCAGTATCCTCTCCACAGTCTCCCGCTCCCACTGATTGGTTGATTTGCGAGTTTGTAGCTTTATATCAAAGCTTATGAAGCATTGATTGAGAAGGTTGTCGAGCTCTGAAGAGTATTTAGATATTTCTACTAATTTTGGAGAACAAGCCGCCATTGTGAAAGATTTGAGCAAGGATTGTGTGTGACATACGGCGTGACCGACAAGGACAAGCACAACCGACGAGCGCAACGCCATCCTTCACAACAACGCCATATCCACCCCCAGCCATCACAATGCAGCCCCATCAGACCAAATTGAATGAGCATGAGGGATCAATTAAAGGTCTTAGGAAAACCTTTTTCAACTGTGCGCGTTCGAGAAATTCTGAGGCAGACCCACAGTATAGGTATGGATGTCTTCTCGGCTGGATGTTTATCTACTGATCCTCTCGTCTTTTTAGGTTGATCACTCAACCACCTCCAAGACACCGCTGCTAACTAACAAATCGATGACATCTTTATCCACTGTGCCGTGAATCAAACAACACGAGGCCCTTGGTAGCATGTACAAAAGCTGACCTCATAGATGAAGGAAACGACATGGTTGCTGGTGCTTCGGGGATGGGAAGCATGGTGAAAGGCAAAGGTGGCGAATGGGAGGAGCGGACAGGTGGGATCATGCAAGTGCTTCAAACAATTGTTTGAAATGCAAGGTTCTTTTTTCTTCTTTGTTTTTATACTGAACAAAAAGCTTATTTGAAAAAGACGGGGCTGCATCGTTTTATACGACTCCTCTACCTGCGACTTTGCAGGTGCTGCAACAATACACTTTACATATGCTGTTTATGCCTCCGGCTCTCGCCCAGTATGGCTCCCTCCACAGACATTCAAGGTCCTGTGCACAAGATATTCCCTTTCACCCATAAACACAATACATTAGATTGTCGTCTCTGCAGGATGGGATAGCTGGGGTAAAATTGTGGTTCTACGAGATGGATTTGAAGCGAAAATGTGGGGTGAAGCTTGGGAGAAGGACTTGGAAGGTGAAGAGGGTCAAGCGATCGGTGAAGCCGGTGCGAAGAAAGCTTATGCCAATCTAGTGCCAGATCAAGGACCAATGGTAAAGAATCCATTCTCTCTGACCAAGTGAATACCTGCGACTTTCTTTTGTTTTTTTTTGCTCTCCTAGCCTCCACCTCTACCGCCTTTCAACAACCCTACTCCCGAACAAGCTTTCCTTGCCAAAAACTACAGCGAAAACGCTAAAAAGTCAGACAGAGACCTGCTTGGCGTGTTCAGGAACCCACAAGACTTTGCGGGAGCTTCAGCTGGCATCGTCAGTCCTTTGGGAAGCAGCAGCTTTAGTCTGCCGAATGTCGAACGTGCACTGAGCGAGATGGAATCTGGTGTGGGGCCTTCTGGACTTGGAGAAAGAGCTGGAGCTGGAGGTCTTGGGGCTTCTACTCGACTTGCACCTGGCCGGACGGGCACCTTGGGTGCATCAACACACACAGGCTATGCTTGTTCTCCCGTCGTCCTCGTCGAGAGATGTAGCGCAGAGTCCAGGAGGAGGACAGAGCCAGCATGAGGTCCTGCAAATCTCATTACTCGTCGCCGCACCATTCGTCTTGGCAGTAGTCGCAGTCAACGCTCCTCGACACATTCGCAGCATTCCGATCCTTCGTGCTCAACAAACTCTGGAAAAAGGAGGGAAATTGATTATATAGGATATACCCGCCACGCCATATCCATTCCGTCGGTCTAGTCATTTTTTCTGTGGGAATTGCTGGTTAGTTGCCGGTAAGAGAGGATTTCGATGACAAGACCAAAAGCGAAGCGCCAAAAATCTTACAAGCATATGTCCCCTCTAACCAGATGAAGGACCTTCTCGTAGACCCGAGCTGGACGCCTGCCTTGTATTGTCGACGTCGATGCTTTCGAGATTGGTGGCCAGGGAGTGCACAAGTTTTGACAAGAACTGCTCATGATGGTTGGGTTACAAGGCCCCAAGTTCCTAATCACACGTTGACCACACCTCGATTTCGCCTCCCTCTGCTCTAGCTTCTTTTCCGATGCTGTTTACCGCCCCCTACAAGATGCCCATGTACACTGTCAAGGCTGACTTTCTGGAGTACTTGAAAGTGAAGCTTCCGGATCTTCAATGCGAGCATAACTCTTCATTCCCTCTCAGATTGGACAAAAAGGCTGTGTCGTCAAGGGTAGAACAAGAAGTATCTTTTGTGCACATTAGCCACGGAGGCTGAGGGTTTCACCTCCATCATGATTCATCCCGTGACGCATCGGCATGTCTCTATCCTGCCAGCACAATCAGCGATGCTTACTCCCGACTTTGTCGAGGATTGCATTCACTTTGCTGAGGCCTACGAGGAATTTACCCTGCTGAACCCGCTGAACATTCCATGACCAATACACCAATCATATCAGTCCGAGACGGCATTTAATACAGGACAGGTAAGTATATTACTTTCACGATGCAAGCAGATCTTCATAGGCCTCAGCGACAGGATACTTTTGATTTACGAGAGCAATGGCCATCACTGGCACCTTGCTGCTCACGCCGACGCCGCTGGAGTTCACCACGGCGCCAACGAGGAGGAACACTCAATTCTTGAGGACGATTCTGAACGAGAAGGAGAGGACGTCTATGAGGAAGACAACATGTCCTCAACTCTGTCGATTCCGAACGAGTCTATTGGCTTTGATATGGTCTACGCACTCCACAGTTTTGCTGCAACAGTTGAAGGTCAAGCGAACGTCGTCGAAGGAGACAGCTTATCCCTCATGGACGACAGCAATAGCTATTGGTGGCTTGTTTGCGTTCTCAAAACTCAAGAAGACAGGTTTATCCCGGCTGAAAATATCGAAACTCCTTTCGAGCGCCTTGCACGCTTGAATAAGCATCGTAATATCGATGTGAGTTTTTTCATCTCCCTTACTTACGTTTCTTAACCTATTTCTCTGGTGCATAGCTTTCATTAGCCACCCCACATGAATAACAAGAAAGCTTGATGATTGCTCAAGAACATCTTCGAAACAATTTATCGGCACGCGGCGTGTCTACTCAGTCGGTTTCATCGTTGCCTGGTGCAAATTCTCGTAACAACAATTGGAGGAGTGTTCATTTCAACTCTATCCGCTCGCATCATCGTTATGTACCAGCGTTGCGCGATGGAGAAGTCGAGGATGAGGACGATGAATGGGAAACTGATGGCTTTGAAGACGAGGATTTGACTTTGGCTTTAGATCCCATGTACCTTGACGAGGATGACATTGGGATAGTGTTCGACGATGTCATGAGTTGGGAAGATGGAACCATAGAGAATCCTCAGTTCAGACAGCTGCTCACTGGAGAAGGCGCTTTAATTCCTGACGCCTTGCAACCTGCCCTGTGCGAGCAGCAGCAGTAGCAAATGCTTCGGGCTCAACAACAGCAACAACTTCACCAGCAGCAGCAGCAACAACAACAACAGCTATTACTCCAGCAAAGGCAAAGGGAGGCTGAGCAACAGGCGCTACAACAGGCGCAACAGAAAGCCGAGACTCAAAAGCAACAGCAACAGCAGCCGGAAACTCTTTGGCACTCGAATTCGCGCGAGCAGCTTGGTCAAGATGCACAAGTACAGGCTTCCCGACGGATTGATCCCGCCGAAGTTACGGAGACGCTAAAAGGTGACAGCCACGCCCACCATTGCTAGGGAGTTTGACGAAAGGCCGTCTGGACAGCCTTTCTTGCCCTCTATAATCGTTGAAGAGGAACGAAAGAGAGTTCGCGATGACGACTCGTCGGATGAATCTACGAAGAACAGGACCAAGGGCAAAGACAAGCTTCCCCCTCCTGTGAGTTCTGCCACCTACAACAAACCCCAGCCTGCCAAATTGCGCAAGGAACGGTTGTCGAACAGTGGATGAGGGCAAGGAGAAGAAAAAGAAGAATTCAACGTTTGGGTGTTTGGGCGTAACAAGAAGGAGAAGGAGAAGGGTAAGGACAAGCATGGCACTACGGCTTCTATTGGTTCTGTGGAGAGTTCTGAATCTCTCATCCGAGAGGAAGAGCCTGCGCAACCAAGGGAGGGGATTTCCGATGGTACCATTTCACCCACGACCGTGGCCGCTCAATAACAACAACAACAAGCATTGAACATTTAAAATGCCGCAGCCCAGATAGAATAAGGCGCACCAGCTCCCTCTACGCCAGACCGTTCTACACCACCTCAAGTCTCCGTCGCACATTCCCTCTGTCAACGGGACCAACAGCACCACCACCATCCGCATGCCACCTCATGGCTCACGTTACATCTGATACGGTGCGTTTTTTACCATTTATCTTGTATTTGTACTAACTAAAGTATTTCGCCACAAGGTTGCAAAACCAACGCGACGAGGTGAAGAAAACAAGACAAAGCTTATCGCGTTCACAACGTTGATTCGTGCTTTTTCGTGTTAGTGCCATCCACCTCTTCCCTACACGGAAGCTACCCTCATATATTTTCCTGTTGGACCCCGAGCACGGAAACCACCTACGCTGTAAGGGTTTTGTGTTCGCATGCACAAAAACCACCTGGTTTACCCAACCCTTCATAGACATGCCACGTGCTGAAGGTTCTCTTCCATATCATACTTCCAACTGTACATTCATGTTTCTGGCTAATTGGTAGGATGTGCGTGTGTAAGATGGAATCGGATTGATTAGGATCGGATTATTGATTAGGATTATAGTGAAACAGATACAATGCGATGTGATAAGATACAGTAGATAGGATTAGTATTATTTAAGGCCTTTACGCCCGCTTAAGCTTTGCCTTCTGGATCCGATGCATCATAGACTTTATTATATTGTATACATTCTATCATATTAGTCTGTTATATTTTTTAATAATTTATATCATTTTCAAACTGTAAGCCATGTGATGAGCCATGTGACGCCCAACCGTCAAACCACTGTTTACACCGATAACAAAACTTTCAAGTTGAACACATGTTGCGAAAATGGCTTTCTTGTTAGTAGCTTTACATATTCTAAAATCACAGCAAGTAAAAAGTTTATAGATAAGATATGATGACAATATGGTCAGAGCATCTGTCAGAATTCTGCAAGTATTAGCGAAGTAGCCTTTTCAGAGCGCGGCCTGATGCTGCACTGGAATGGGACTGGATGACTGTAAGGCCTGTGAGTTTGTGGATGAGTATGTGAAAAAAAAATTACCTGATGGTACCAGTTGTGAAGTCGTGCACAGGTTCAATGACAAGACCATTTTCGACGTGTTTAGAAACATTGAACACCGCCAATGTCATTGCGCAAAAGATGAAAACTGAGGTATCTGCAAGATGCAAGCCTGCGGGGATAAATCAACTCACATTTAGCAAACCAATTCAATATGGGAATGGTGAAGACATTATTGGTACCTGGGCAGCTTCTGCAATTGAGAATAAGAAACTTGAATGTTAAATGAATCGGCCACGGCATGATAAGAGAACGCAACTTGCCTTCGACCAAATCCAAAGCAGACCTCTCGTGGATCTGGTTCGGGCATCCGGTCTTTTGCACACATGAAACGGTCTGGGTTAAATTGGAACGGTTCGCTATAGATCCTGGGATCATGCAACATTTTCCTGATAGCAAAACGCAGACATCAATTGTAAAGGACTAGTTGCGAGAGGCGCTGCCTTACCAGATATTTGGTATGACCAATGCACCTTTCGGAATGAAATAACCCTCGTGAATATCATCTTGCATAACTCGATGGGGTACAGCTAGGAAAATGCTCCGGAGCGCTTCCAAAAAGGGATTATTTAGAGCTAACCTGTTGGCACAACGGGATGCCATCGGAAGACTTCCATGACGAGAGCGTTAATGTAGGGTAGATGTGGACGATCCTCAAAGGTCGGGAGCCTGTCGTTACCGATGACGGCATCAATTTCTTCTTGCGCTACTCTAAGAACGTTGGGGTGTAGAGCAAGGGCCAGAAAGAGTGAATAGACGGTAGAAACAGTCTAATGCCATGGTAAGCCTTCGCCAATGAATGTTAATGAAACTTACCGTATCAGCGGCACCTGCAGTGGTGAATATCATTAGACGAATATGAAGTGCCAGTGGTCTCAACATACCGGAGTACAAACTAGCAGCACACCACTTCAGTTCAAACTCTTCTTCCGCATTTAGCTGTTTGCGTTCCAGCATGGTGGACGAGAAGGAAACTTTAGCAATGCCCGAAGCCTGTCCAGTTTCCTGAGCTATAGATAACACGAAAAAGATATGAAATATGACGTACAAGTTGTTGCTTGACGAAATTGTGAGGAAGCTCAACCATCTCAAGCAATGTCTGAGACCATTCTTCAGCCGTACGGAGGAATCCAGCACCAGGAAGCCACTTAGGAATGTGTTTCACTAAAATATTGTGTGAGAACACCGCAAGTAATTGATTAAACACGCCTCACAAGCTGGAATGAGGTCAACCAAAAATTTTCCAGGGGTGGTCGCAAGTGAAAACTGGTTAGTTGCTCTGTCGACAAGGTCTACGAAAGGGTCAATGCCTTCCTGGACTTCGTATCCATAAGATATCCTCAGACTGATGGAGCCTATTGCCCTGGAAAGTAAATTGAGAGACGAGCTGAGTGTCTTCAAAAAGAAAATTGTACGTACTTTCGAACATGAGCAGAGAGATCATCCGGCTTGGCCAGAATGCGGCGTAAGAACTTCCGAGTTTCCAACTCTTGACCAGGATAGAATCGTTTAATCATCGACTGGGTTCCTATGAGACTATGGAAGAGACGTCGGAAACGTCGGAAACGAATGCCGTAAGGTAAAAGTACTAGCGTATTTTTCCAACCGACAAGCTCCCCACCCATATGAAGCACTGGACGGTCAGAATAAATGGCATTCTTCTTATCAAGGATTTCGACGGCAACTTTGGCTGAATTCAGGATAATGAGAGGCTGACCGAGCACTGTGACAGAAGAGATATCGCCTGCAGATAAAAAGTCGAAACTCGAAACGGAGAATATTACTTGGAAAATACCATATATTTCCCCCCACTTTGCGAACGTAAACCAATCTTTGTCGGAGGGCATGTCCAGAATATTGCCAATAAGTGGTAAACCCTTGGGTCCAGGAGGAAGTGGAGGCCTTCGAGATTTGAAAAAAATAGATGTGAGGATAAATAGAACAAGGAGCAGGAGAGAACTAGAAAAGACGGCATTGGACACCATGGCTTCAGCGACGCCAGAGGAAAGATGGAAACGAAAAGACGGTTAGCAATGCTTTTTAATTAAAGAAGGCCAACGAAGGATCTCACTGAGGCCCAATTCGGATATCGTTCTCAAACCAAAGGCACAATGGAAGTCGGCTAATCTCGGACTTTCGCTGTTGCTGATTATGGCCTTCTTAAAGAGTCAAGACATTCACAACATCATCCACTAAAGCAGCGGACAGTATGACCTGTGTGGTCAGATCCAGATTGTCCGTATCAATCGCGCCCCAGTGGCCCCGAGTCGTGCAGCCCACCCAGTTAAACTTAAAAGCAATGTGCGAATTTGGTAAAATAGATGTTTTGGACGAGCTTATAGTACTGACAGTGGGAGAGAGATTGAAACAACTGGAGGATATGTAATGCCGAACTCAGCAAGCCCCAATGTGACAGAAAAATCATCTCAGTTCATCTTCCAATCTAGCAAGGTACCAAACCAGATCATCACTTTCACCATTTTTCATTTGTGTATCTGCATAGAAATACTGCAAAGCGTATCCACGGGTCTGAATAAAATTAATTATATTAATTATATTAAGTATTTAATAATGTATATATATCAAATAGGAGGCGCCGAACACAACAACAGGGATGTGTTTTCGTGTAAGACATGCATCAGGGATGTAGGAAAGGTGCCGAGCACGAAAAGACACCAGTGTTTTCTGGTGTCTTTTCGTGTTCAACACGTGTCAGCGTGTGTAGGAAAGACGCCGAAACATCGTGGCGGTGTTCAGCATGCATCAGTCGTCTGGACGTTGGAAAGGCGCTGAGCACGAAAAAAACCAGCGTTGGTGTCTTTTCGTGTTCGGAGTAGTACCCTCCGTCTCGTGCTTCGAGTGAGAGAGGGGTGGTGTGGTCGTCAAAAGCACTCCGCCGATTGAAAATGGAGACGGAGGCTGGATGTTGGGAATGGGAATCCTCCGTCTCGCGTTTCAAGCGAGGGAGGGGTATGCCGTCAGTTTCGAAATATGTGGAAGATAATGAACGCGAAAATGCACCCATTGTGGGGGTTTTCGTGCTCGATTATCAAAGACATACATTTTTGGGGATGGGCACGACGGCCCATCATCCCCTCCCTCAACCTTGACTACCTGTTTCCCTCGTGGAAGCGTTGTCGTAGCTGTCCATTTGCGACAGCGGTGCGTTGACAACGCTGACGCATCACCTGTCACCCTCCACAACGGGTACGGGAACATCACGGGCGAAAAATTCGTCACCCTTCCCCGTACCTACGAACCCACAAACCCGCACCCCAGAGTCCAGGGACACTAAACCGTAAGCCTTTGCCTCAGAGTGACTCCAGTTGTAGTTTAGGCCAGCCAAGTCATGCACCCCAGTGAGTTCCAAACAAGCTTAGACAACAAGCAGGATCCCAGAAGTTGAACCAAAAGTAACTAGAGATGACTAGCAGCTGAAGCAGAAGTTGAACCCAAAGTAACTAGGGTGGACCAGGTGACTAAGGACGACTAGCAGCTTAAGCAACTGGCCTCCAACCAAGCCTTGCGGCAAAGGATGGGGCACTATCACGCCTATCCAGGGGGACGTGCACAGCAAGAAGTCCAACCTCTAATCCCAGAAGTCGAACCCAAGTAACTAGGGACAAGTAGGGACAAGTAGCTGAAGAAACAAAACAAAACGTACGGCTTGTTTTAATTTAAAACATTGTTTATGTTTTGTAAAGAATCACATGATCAGTAAATTTCACATGACATTGTTTGGATCCCCGGTCACCGGTCCGTATAGAAGACACATGACATTTGGAGACCTTGATAGCAAGCTCGACACATTGATTCGCAAGATGAAAGATCGAATTCAACACGGAGGAATAGCTAATTGAGAGGCCGCAATGGTGCAATGCATCTATCGTCTGGCGTGCGGACCCAGTTGCCCATAAGAACAGGCCAAGAGTTGTTGGGAAGCCAAGTGATCTGTTCGAACGTTGGTAGCTAAGCTGATTCAAGATGACGTCGCAAAGCTTCGAACAATGAATTAGATATTGTTACACGGGTATGAGGACTGTAAAATGCACCATTCCCGGTTTTTTCTTCTTGTTTTTGTCCTTTGCAATACTAGTTGTTTGCGAAGCGGCGACAAGAATGCATGTAGTATATGCGATTCAGAAGGATGGTGATACTAAGTGGTGGGATGGACCTGGCGGTCCTACTCTGCCAAAAGGCAAAGGTTGGGTGGGTGAAAAGAGAAGTTTTACGAGGATAGTTAGGTCTCGACAAGTCAAGGTGAAAGGTAGAGTCACAAATTTTGGCATATTCCAATCACTCTATCAGGAAACATGGTACAGTAAGATCAAGAATCATATACAAGTTTGGTATGCTACATATCAGGTAAGGTTAGATCAGCTTACTATCGGTGACTCCAGACTGCAGAACATCAGTCAAGCTAAACCCGAACATAGTAAGGTTGACACAAAACGAATCACTGACCTCTG
>QDKV01004722.1_pt1 | contig 12958 bp, 16 predicted proteins | sample 1861101 | NCBI WGS metagenome assembly QDKV01 (sample SAMN04275158, study PRJNA302643) | Fungus metagenome, whole genome shotgun sequencing project. | isolation source: fruitbody | host: Mallocybe terrigena | place: Sweden | collected 2013 | reverse complement strand
TGTCTTCGCTGGAGTCATACGCCGCGGTGATCATACAGAAGTCTGTCATAAGTTCCGTATTTATTTCTTTCTGACCTTAATGAGGTCCTCACCAAATTGATTGACTCGTTTCACGGAAGCAGTGAAGATGCGACAACTCATGGATCTGATTTCAACCATGAGCCCAGATGAGACTGAGCGAGCTCTAAAGAAGAAAAGTTCTCCACCAGCGATTCTTGAACCCATTGTCAAACCTAATTTTGGTGCCCTAGGAATTTTTTCTGTGAGTGTGTCCACCTTTTCACATTAGATCACGCAGCAGCTTCAAATCTGCTACCCGAGGGTGCACTTCGGCAAATGTTGTATCTTCATAGTTAGACGACCTTGTCTCTATCAAGGTGTGTAGAGGAAGTCCCCAAACATCTGCTCCTCGGAATTGGTGACGGCTCACCCCGTAATGTCAATTGCAGAGTAGAAGACGCCTTGCGAAATATCGATCCTCATCTGGCTCGTCATGATCGTACCTTTGAGGGTCGACATCGTATAAGTCGAAGAGGATTTTATGATACCAGATGAATCTCTTAATCTCTCTGCGGCTATGCTGTGTGCTGGTGAGCCGTCATTAAACAATGTATGGCTTGCTAACGATCGCCACAGGGAGTGTTATCGGGACAATGTAGTAAGCACGTTTCTCAGCTTTATTTAGAGATGGGCATGCTAGTTATAGGTCAGCGAATGACAATGATCATTATGATGGGCCAGAAATCACTCATTCGATTTGTGGAAAACTATTTAAACATGAAGCAGCCGATGTCATTCCTTGGGAGAGGAATACATCCTGGTCAATGAGCGAGATGTATAAATCTCCAAATTTCATTTGTTCATTGCCTCCGTATCAATTGTAACAGTACATGTTATATAAAGCACTGAAGTGGGGGTTATTGATCTATGTACCATAAGATAAATATCTACTCTACTTTTGTCAAATATGGAGTGTCTGGTTAAAGTGCTGGGGATCTAAAGAATACAGATGAATGAAATGCAAAATAGGGACGATGCAGTAGATAGTGAAACGAAAGAACTATACAGCAGTGAAAGCAATGTGGGTCTTGATGCTTTTGACGCTAACAGGTCTGATGGTGTTCCCATCGGACCTATTGAAGAACATCACTGCTCAATAATAAAGAGGGCATAGCTGGAGTCGTGGTGTTGGACTTGACTAGAAAGAAGGCTATATCAATAAATCAAGCAAATGTGTCGATTATAAAACGAAAGCCGAATGATCTGTCATGACTCCGCTAATCCGGTTGTAAACAGCCTCTGGATAACCTCTGTATAAAGGAACAATAATAAATGTCGTTCGTAAACATAACAATTCAGCGAGACCACTAACCTAGTTTTTAATCGTTCGAGGAGGTCTACTGCAGCATCTCGATTTCCTCCACCAAGTTCCACTCGCACCATCGTTTCCCAAGTCGAGGGCTACAAAAAAAGGAGTCAGAATACAGGTCACTTTGAAGATAAAGGCATGATTCTGGGCAACATACCTCACGGTATACCGGTTCCATAATGTTTATTTCTGCACTCTCCACAACATGGTGAGGGGCATGGTTATTAGGAGCTGCAACGCCGAACGGTGGGTCTACCAAACTCTCGAAAATCTCCCTCGCCCTCCCCATATCACCCACATTGGCATAGCCCTTGATCAAAAAATTGGCAATGTACGCAGTCATATGCACACCAGCCTGGTTCATCTTCTCGATGTACACGGGTAGCAGTTCGGTCCGTTTGTGAGCGACGATGACGTTGATGACGGCCTCGAAGACAACTGCGTCGGGTATTGGGGCACGGGGAACAACTTGCATGGATTCAAAGACGGAGATGGCTCTGTCAAAATTCTTGGCAGAGCAACCGTAGGCGTTGATGAGAGAGGAAAAGTGTGCTCCGGTCAGTTCTACATGAGTGTTGTCTTGAAGTTCGTGGAAGACATTTTCCATCGCTTGGAGGTCAACGGGTTCGATGACACCGTAAACATCGAGCAACAGCTAGCGAGAAACAAAATTAGACAAGTCGATAATATTTGAAGAAAACCGGCATTGTACCTTGTAGGTATGAGAGGAAGGCTTCACACCTGCTTGAATCATCTCATTGTAATAATGCAGAGCACTCGTCCGACTCGGTTTCGTCGCCGTATAGAGCTGCATCATGGTGTTATACGGAGGAACTCTGGGTTTGAAATTCTTTGAATGGATCATCTCCTGGAACAATATTTCAGCACTCTTTACATCGCCCACCCGCGCACAAGCACCGATCACGGCTCCATATGTGATCGAGGAAGGCGTTAAGCCATTTGCTTTCATTTGCTGGAACAGCTCTAGGGCGTGGTCAGCTTTGCGGGCTTTGCTTAGCTTGGAGATGATATTGTTGTAGAGATATAGATTAAGATGAACGCCTCTCTCTAGTGCCTCCCGGAAGAGCGCCATAGCTCCCGAAGTATCGTCTGTCGTATCCTTAACATGTTGTATCAGGACACCATAAGCATCAGCAGAAGGCGTCATGCCCTGATCCAAAATCCTCATTCGGTGCACATGACCAGCGTCAGGATGTCCCGCGTGGGAGAGGGCTATGATCATACTGTCCTCAATATGCGACCAAGCCTTGAGCTGAACAGAAGGATCGAGAAGAGGCAATACATCTTGTGCGACAGTGTACAGTTCCCGAACTCTTTCGAGGTCGCCCGCACGCCCAAAAGTTTGAATGAGTCGAGCCAAGGCAGAAGGTTCAGGTACCATCTTGTTACGAAGGTTCTTTTCAAAGACCTTGTAAGCCTGTGATAATTTTGGTTTGTGGTGTGGTCCCGATTCAAGCAAGTCCTCAATAGAACGTGTAAGAAGTCCATGGATAGCAAGACCTGAACTAGAAGCTGAAACTGAGCCCGTCTCGGAATCCACATATGTTGACGACGTGTAGTTAGGCGACCCGGACAATGAAGACGACTCGGCCTGCAGAAGAGGCTCCATAGGCTGACTCAAATCATTTTCGAGAGCCCCAAATCTAAGCTTGTCGATATCTTCCGCAGCTTCGGAGTACGTAGGACCAAGCTTCTTCAAAAATTCTGTTCGTCCTTGTTCTCCAGCGTACTGCGTTTCCAGAATCTGCAAAACCTCGAGTCGAAGGTCGTTCGCAAAAGCGTCGAAGGGTACACCATGACTAGCGATATCTTGAAGGACGGAAGAGACCCTGCCAAGGCCGAATTCGTCAGGGATGAGAGGTAGACTGGCCGGGTTACCTCGAGCAGCATTTAATTCGAGATAGGTAGCGAAACGAAGCACGATGTCCCAATCTTCGAAACGGAAGTCATCGTAAGATATCTCACCCACGTACCGAGCCCGACTATAGGTAGGAATGACATAAGGCGCGAACCTCGCCTGCGGTTTCAAACCCAACACGACACCCAATCTAGTAAGCGTCCAACCAGCAAGCCAAGGGAGCTGCCCATTTGTCGTCTGTAAGTGGCGATGAAGTGCTTCGCAAATGGTAAGATAAACGTGTTGGAGCTCTACTTGTTGATGCGCAGACGGTGTTTCAGCATTCTCCGTGATAACTTCAAGCTTCCGAACGACGAAATCGCTGAGGAGGTTAAACGGAACGACGTACTCCCCCCTCTTTATATACTCCAGACATATATCCATCATTAGGGCCCATCGATCCGTTACATTCGGGAGAGGAGGGGAAGCGATATCCTCCACAAGCCAGTCAAGCGCACCCAAAGCTTGTTCTCTCGGAAGCTTGTCCAGATTATCCATATTTGCCCGATGAACAATGAAATGGTCAACTGCACGAATGGTGATATGATCTTCCACGTATATCGTCTTCAAGATTTTATACAACCGATTAAGGTCGTCAACCATGCCTTCTTTGGCCAGTGAATCGAGGATCATGTGCCATGCGACGGAGTTGGGCCTCATCGCCCTGCCATCCAATCCTTGGAACGGGTTGATGGGAGCCTTCTCCTCTGCAAGCAGGTTATCAAACCACGCAAGAGCGCTCTTAATATCACCATTCAAGATAAATCCGGCGATAACGGTGGAGAAAGTGGAAGAGGCTGGCACAGGAGTTTCGTTGATCGCAAACGCATTGTTGGAGGAAGACGAGACCATCTGTCCCACTAGATCAATAGCCTTATCCGCTACGTTGAACCGGAAGTATGCCTCGATCATGGTGTTCCACACTTGGATTTGAAGGTGTCGGCCAGTTTCCGCAGAGGCACCTTTATGCCGCACAAGCCGTCCATCATTGCAAGCAGCAAGATACGAACGGAAGATCTCCTCACACTCATTAACTCGACCAGCATTCATAAATGTGAGGATCATGTTTTGATACACGAGATGGGTTAGCTTGAGATGCTTCATGCTTTCCAATTGCGCAAAGACATGAATGGCAGCACGGACATCGGCGTGGAAAGCACATGAACGAAGAAGGCGGATATAAGTGCCCATCTTAAGCTGGTCTTTACCACCAATAGCGAGGATGCCTTCGAAGAGGGACATTGCGGAGGGAAAATTATCCTCCGTTTTTAACTTCTCTATCCTTCCCTTGTCGGCTTCCAAAGTAGCCACTTCGTCACGGGATAAAAAGGCAAGATGCTTTACTCTCTGATCAAGGCTGACAACAGCCCTGTGGATCTCCCAATCGCGAGTTGTCAGCGCATGGATGAGCATGTCGTACGTCTGAACGTTGGGCACAACGGATTTTTCAAGCATCGAGTTGTAAAGCCTGATAATAGCATTGAGCGGTTCACCCATTGAACGAGATTGCAAAAGCGCGTTGAAGGCCGCGTTGAAGTGTTCAACAGTGAGGTTCTTGTGATTGTTGAGCATGACACGGATGGCGTCGGTGGCAGCCTTGTAGTCGCGAGCTTCGGCAATTTCGGCCAAGCGCTTCAAGAAAAAATCCTTAGTTTCTTTGGGGGAAACGGGAGGGTCGACTGTTTGAGGAGCGGCAGGATCGACATCAGGTTGAGGTAATTCTTCCTTGGCTGTAGTCGAGGCTTCTTTGTCCACAGGAGGAAGAGGCGCCGAAGCTAGAGTAGGGCTCACTAGAGGGCTTAACGGAGCCGAAGTCGAATTACGGCGAACAAGAAGAGGTGGATCGGGCTGGTCAGAATGAGATATGGCACCATTAAGAAGACTCTGCTTTGCCAAAGCAAGACTCTCTGCAGGAGCGAAAGCATGTCGGGCCCGAGCATGAATCTGGACGGTCTTTAAGACTCCCATCTTTTCACCGCGTTCGGCTCGGCCTGCCACACTCAAAGACACACTCGAACTGCGAATGCGTTGTCTCTTCTGTGCTGCGGGTAGAAGTGACCTTCGTGGTGTGAGATCCTCTGCATCATCTGATTGAGAAACAGTGCTATCATGGGAGGTAACAGCATTGGCTTGAGTCACGGCGCGTCCAGCACTCTGCCAAAAGATGAGTTTGTTAGCATAATTTTAAAATGAAGATGTATAGATCACAGAAGACAGACTAAATTACCCGGAGAAAATTGTTTGAAAGAAAAAAAGACATACATTGAAATTGACATGATAACGACTACCAGCGTTGAACTTTGAACCTCCAGAGCTGGGTCCATTACCCCGACTTGAGCCCGAGCCAGAGGAAGGTCCAGAAGACTGCAACTGTAGAACATTCCTAAATGCCTGTGTCTGGTTGTGAACTACTGCCGCAGCACGGGTTGTGCTATGCAAAATATGTGGTAGCATTTAAGGTCTATGGCGTCCAGAAGACACCCAAGATAATTTCCAAAGATATATGGGGTGCCCTGGTATTTTGTGGACCCCCACGCAGCCAGGGTAGGATGGATGGTTAGGCGAACGAAATACAGAGGGAAAGCAGTGGGAAAGCTTAAGACCCTGTTTGCCGACGGCCACATCGATTCGTGTACTTTCCCATACTGTATTTGACATGTCGGATCATACCGTTATTGAACGCTCCAAATGGGTAAGTATTCCGACTTGATTCCGACTTGTCTCCTTTTGCTGTTATTCACGTTTATCAAGGGCATGACAATACCAGCCGATGCAATTCAGCGACGTTTCCTGTTTGCTTGTGGTTTTCGCAGAGCGGCAAGTTGCTCAGTCAGAAGCACCTCCTTCGACCCATATTAGTATTTTGCAAGGAAATCAAAACGTGTTCCAACTTCCATGTCACCAACGCTGTTCAGAGGCGCGTTTTGCGTAGTCTCCCACATTATTTTTTATATATGCGTTTCCATTATACGCTCTCTCCTTTGCCTTATTTATCTGGTACCACTATATTTATCTTGCATTGCCTCAAAATTCAGAATTTATTTTAACTGGGAACGAAACGAGAATTTCTCCATCTATAGACGTCCAACATTTCCGAGATCAGTGCAAGCCTGTTTAACACGCTCAGAGAGTGTCTTTTCTCCCTCGCGGACCCAGACTCGGGGATCATAGTACTAACAAAAGACTTATTAACTCCCTCTTAGCAACATCAAACTTCCACTCACCTTCTTGTTTGGGATGTCAGATCCTTCGGGGTTGCCAACCTGAGTCTGGATGTAATCCTTCTTCTTATTGAAAAAGTCCTGAAGAAAGCAATGTCTTGGCAAAGTAAGGTCATTCATGAAAGTCACACTAACCCGTATACCGAGAAGGTAAGCAAATTGTGTGTCTGTATCGACATTCATCTTGATAACCCCGTTGTCGACGGCAGTGCGAATTTCTTCCTTAGTCGAGCCTGACCCACCGTGGAAAACAAGGTAGCTTGCAACAACATCAAATGCGATTCATGCTCACAGTGAAGAGGACTTACAGGGGCTTGCTACCCTTCTTACTAACCTTCTCCTCGGTGTACAGCTGGTGCTTCTGGAGGAGATCAGGTTGAAGTTTAACATTTCCGGGCTTATAGACGCCATGCACATTTCCAAAAGCGGCAGCAATGCTGAAATTCGGCCCAATTTCAATCAATGCCTTATGAACTTCGTAAATGTCTTCAGGCTGGGTGTACAAGCTAGCATTGTCAACTCCAGTGTTGTCGACACCATCTTCTTCACCACCAGTGATACCGATCTCCATCTCGAGCCAGAGACCAAGAGGGGCCATGCGCTTGAAATATTTAACGCAAGTGGCAATGTTCTCTTCTTTTGGTTCTTCCGAAAGGTCGAGCATGTGCGAAGAGAAAAGAGGTTCTTGATGTGCCTTGTAATAGGCCTCATCGGCTTCAAGCATTCCATCAAACCATGGCAAAAGCTTTTTTGCACAGTGGTCACTGTGCAGGACGACCGGACTGTGAAAAGGGAAAATAGAAGATTATCGAGGAATCTGAGCAGGCTCTTGACATACACTCCGTAAGCTTTAGAAACCAAACGGACATGATGGGCAGCAGAGACAGCTCCCAATATGGAAGCCTGTTGCTTATCATTGGATAGCCCTTTCCCAGCAAAATAGGCACTTCCACCCTGCGAAACCTGGATGATGATGGGTGATTTGATGTCCCTATTTTCGACTTCATTAAAATCGATGACACAGAAAGTACTATCCCTACCGTGCAGCTTCGAGGACGGCATTAGCAGTGGAAGAGGAAGTTACATTCTTGATTAAATTCATTCAAGATTGGTCAAACACATGAAAGATCAAACGTACGATGGCCTAGCACAAAAGTCGACAATGCATTCAGATTAAAAGCACGACAAATCTCACCGGAATAGCAAACTACGCAGAAATATTAGTATAACTTGAATTAAAAGAACTGATTGCGTACGCGATTCTCCTTCGCATAGTCGAACAACTTGCGAACGTTATCTCCAGTCAAAACCCCAGGCTAAGTTTTAGAGTAAAAATATCAATCCATCGTAAGATCCATTGATAATTGTAGCTTACGGGAACGATATCGAGAACACCCATCGTACTATTAGAAAAAAGTTGTCTTTTGAAAATAAAGATGGTGGTAGGTTTCGGAGAGCTAAAGAACCTTTAAATCGAATACTTATAAATCACTGATTGGTTCGGACTCTCATGCCCGAACCCTCACCCCGCTGCATCGCGCGATTGTCTATTGTATTAGTGAATCAAAGTTCATTTACTGAGGCACCGGCTCAAAGTAGGAGGGCCGGTCAGGATTTCCTCATTGCTAGAATTATAATCTAAAATTCATATCGGAATTTCTGCAAAGGAAGAACACGGACGCGCTGCCATTATAGAACGTTGCGCAGCAAGCCCGATTCGCCCCGATGTTATACCATCGAAAACCGATTTAACCCTACTTGACGTATCTACATAGGCTTCAATCAACAGACGCAATTGCAATTTATATCCGTTGAAGATGCATAATAGGAGTCTAAATGATACCAACCACAATATTTAATCTCTCGGATAAGGTCCCCTGAGGGGGTTTAAATGTATTCCTCGGGAGTACAGGTAGGGCTAAACAATACCATAGTATGATAATGATTCATGATTTCAGAAACTCAAAATCAGAATCCAGATTGATCATAGGCGCACATCATATCACATGACTCAGAGGATTTCGCCAGCAAAGCCTCGTCAGTGTTTCTTGCCACGACTCACGATTGATTTTTGCTGGTCTCTATACTACAGTTTTTCTGCTGTAGTGATAACCACGAATTCTCGTCAAGATGGCGGCCTACGAGTATGATGAGGCTGGTACTATGGCTTTGTACTTCTTGATTACCTTCCTTGCCCTGGTTTTGGTGCCATTAACATTATCGTCCATATTTGCGAAAGGAGGTGAGTATTTCAGTCAACTTACAGTAGACATACTTGTTTACAGAGAAATTTAGAAGCGGAAATCGTTGATGGATGTCAATGCACGGAGTGCATCAAACACCGGAAACTGATAATACAGGATAGAGGGTCGTTTCTCAATCCTAAGACAAATAAACAGTGAGCTGAGATCAATCTTACTTTTTTTGTCTTTAATTGTCTTCACAGGACGTATCTTCTGCTCGCAGGCTGGTCGTTCTTCGCATTTGTTAGTTACAAGGTATCTCAGCTGAAGGTGGAAAACAAAGTCTACAATCCGTTTGAAATTCTCGGTATCAAAACGGTTCGTTTCTGTATTTGTAGGGTTTGGGCGTATCTCATTCCCTGTTATATAGCATACGCCAGACAAGGACATAAAAGCCCACTTCAAAAACCTCTCGCGGATATAGTGAGTGAATGGAAATACCCCGTTCATTTATGTCCCCAATTAAATGTTGGTCCAGTCATCCCGACAAAGTCAGGGCCACAGCGAATTTAACCATTGAAGCGATTCAGAATCGCTTTGTCCAAATTACCAAAGCCTACAAGGCGTGAGTGCGTTTCACCATGGGCATCAACTAGACTTTATATCTTCTCTTCAAGGTTGACCGACGAAAAGATTAAGGAGAACTGGGTGAAATACAACAATCCAGATGGCCCGCAGACCACGTCGATGGGAATTGCACTTCCAAAGTGGGTCATTGAAGGGAAAAACAATATCTGGGTGCTCGGGGCCTACGGTCTTGTGTTTGGTGGGGCCCTCCCAGCAATCGTTGGGCGATGGTGGTTTGGGAACAGGCAAAAGACAAAGGATGGTATTTATGCTCAATCGGCAGCTACGTTCTTTAAGGACCTGAAGGAGGAATCCTCGATCGAGGAGGTCGTGAGCGTTCTTGGAAAGGCGTACAAGTGGGAAGTGCCTCTCAGCAAGTCGGATTCATCGTTAGATGGACTCGAAGAAGATATCAAAAAACGATTAGGCTCAAAATGGATAGAACTCAAAAAGTTGACACAAAATTACAATGGAGAGCTACATGAATCGCAACGGAAAGCCTTGGTCCTATTGTATGCCCACCTCTTAAGATTGGAAATCCACAACTCTGGGCTCAGGAAACGTACGATCCAGATGTTTTTACCGGTTTTATTCATGCTGAAATCTTGACTTCAGAACAGAAGGCAGTGATTTTGCAGGCACCTCTACTCCTGAACGCTATTCTCAATGTTTGTATTTCCCGATCATGGGTCGTCCCTACCTTAGCTGCCATGCATTCGCACGCTTTTATTGCTCAAGCGCTCCCCCCCAACGCCTCGGACAGACTTCGTCTAACCCAGCTGCCTGGTATTGACTCCAAGGATCTGGAGTCGTTGTCGCCTAGAGCAAGCATGGCCGACATTGTATACAATTTAGAGGGAAAGCAGGACGCACGCGCCGGTGATGTGAAAACGGCTCTTCAGAAATGGGGTCGTGTGGAAATTGTTGAAGCTTCATTCCGAGGTGAAGAGATTTTTTCCAAAGTTGTTACTTACCATTTACGATCGCATTCGCACAGTCATCGGTGAAACTATTGTTACACCTTCTGCGATTGTTTACCTCCTAGTCAAGTTGCGTATATCGCCTCCAGGCACACGACGTGCTGAGACTAAGGAGCTGAGCGTCGATGAAATGAAACGTGTCTTGGAAAGTGACCACGAAATTGACGAAAAGTTTTTGGAGTCGCGCCTCGATGCTGAAGAGAACTCCGGATTGAGGACAACTGGAAGCGCGCATGCTCCCCATTGGCCTGGGGTAGGTTTCCTGCGATTATTAGAGTCTGTTCCTTTTCAACTCCCGTTCTCATAACGACAGATTCGTAAACCCTCATGGTGGATCACCCTAGCAGACGACAAATCCAACCGTCTTGTTGTGCCGCCTTTGAAGGTCGCCGATATACCCTTGTCTGATCTCTCCATTGACCGTGATTACCGCGCCTACAAGGTCCAATTCCAAGGACCTCCAAATACTGGCCTCTTTACGTGGAGAGTGCACGTCGTTAGTGATACTTTCGTTGGTGAGGAGACGTCGGTTGACATCACGGTACGTCTTGGTGCACTTGTATCTGTCTGCTTTTCACGTTTGCTTATATTTCTGTAGCTCAAAGTTGAAAACCCACCGGTTGCTGATGATTCTTTGAGTGAGGATGAGATTTCAGAGCCTGATGAGGATTCTTTAGCTGGGCAGATGGCTGCGATGAAGGGCCAGCCTGTAAAGAAACGACGGGAAGAGAGCGATGATGAGAGTGGTACGGACGATGACGAGGAGAGCCATAGCAGCGATAGTGACAGTGATTAGGATAACTCGTCCTGCGACTCAGACTGTTATTTAACTCACGTCCTGAGGTTTGTTCCTGAGGGTGATTATTTATATTATTTAGACTAGAACCAGTGCGGCTATTGTCGACGTGGTAAAGGTCCAAAGCCATATAGGGTGGCGATGATCATTTCATAAGCCAAAATATCTGGACGACTGTCAGTTTGCGAACCGCATTCTACGACTTTCAGGGTTGTGTGGTCCCGTAGCAGAAAAAAGATAACTTTTGCCACCCAAAATGTCCGCAGTGTCGCCAATCGTACCTCCTCCACCAGCTCAACCCGCGCAATCTTCAAACTGCAATAAAGCTCATTTGGACCCTCTGCCACCTTCAGTGTTCACCCTTCCCCAAACAGCTCAGTTGGAAGCTCTGTATACCATCATCAGGAACAAGGAGACCTCCAGAGGGGACTTTTTGTTTTATTCGGATCGGATTATCAGATTGCTGGTTGAGGAGGGATTGAATCATTTGCCAGTCGTGGCAAAGACAGTTCAAACACCCACTGTAGGTTCAGGTTTTCATCAAATTTCGTTTACCCTCCGGATTGAACATGCTTTCGTTTTTCAATCTAGGGTGCTATCTATAAGGGACTTGCGTTCGAAGGCAAGATCTGTGGTGTCTCCATTCTTCGTGCTGGGGAAGTTAGTTATTCACTTCCACCAAACTTGGATTATATTTATATTAACCTTTGTAGGCTATGGAAGCAGGTCTTCGCGAAGTTTGTAGAAGCGTGAGGATAGGCAAGATTCTGATTCAACGGGTGCGTGTTGTCATCTCTACTCTCAATGCAGGCATCTAACAACGGTAGTTATAGGACGAGGACACCGCGTTGCCAAAGCTATTCTATTCCAAAGTGAGGAGAAACATTCCTCGAGGAAGAAAATGGATCTTGAGTTGTTTTTGTTCGATTTAGTTCCCTCAGGATATTGCTTCCCGATATGTTCTTTTGCTTGATCCAATGCTAGGTATGTTAACTCTGCCTGACGCTGAAGCTGTAATGCTGACTTTTATGAATGAGCAACCGGAGGGTCGGCAATGAAAGCTGTCGAAGTGTTGATGGAACACGGGGTCCCGCAGGAGCGTATCATCTTCATCAATTTGGTTCGTAAAGTTTCCTCCTCTCTTCGGGTATTGGGATGATTTCTTGCAAACAGATTGCTGCTCCTGAAGGTTTAAAAACCTTTTATTCGCGTTTCCCTCATGTAAAAGTTGTCACGGGTTGGATTGATGAGGGGCTGAATGATAAAGCATATATCATTCCGGGACTTGGCGACTTTGGGGAACGAAGGTGGGAGGCTTAATTCAGCGCTTTATCTCCTTTCTACTGACAGATTGCAACCCACAATTTAATGCAGATACTGCGTTTAATCTTAACGTAAAAAATTGTCGTGAGATCGGCCATTGACTTCGGATGATCTGTTTTTTTGTTATTGCGAGAAATAGATTTGGTATTTGTTTTTTGGAACAAGCTAGACCGGTGACCAGTCCGTCTAGAAGACACATGACATTTAGGATTTTGCTAGACTCGCTGATGTTACACTTGTCGAGCACATGCACAAACCCTCAGGAGCACGTATTTTGGTAGACTTGAACCCAGTCTACATGGTTCCTTCTGAGGGATCAAGATTATATAAATTCACGGTAAGGCCGGCGAGCGGCAATGCCCACAACCGTTGCAATTGTCACAATCGGCTTACAATGCCTTCTTTGGGAAGTGGATGGAAGATGTCGTATTGCGTTATTTTCTTTCTTTTGAGAAATTTCACGTGAATCCGTCCTTGAACTGAGACAATCATTGTCGAGATTGATTTTAACTTGACATTGTAATGCCGCTTGTCGACGAGC
>QDKV01004723.1_pt1 | contig 13034 bp, 20 predicted proteins | sample 1861101 | NCBI WGS metagenome assembly QDKV01 (sample SAMN04275158, study PRJNA302643) | Fungus metagenome, whole genome shotgun sequencing project. | isolation source: fruitbody | host: Mallocybe terrigena | place: Sweden | collected 2013 | reverse complement strand
GGCAGAAGAGATATCTCTTCTGTTATTCGGACCTTTTGGTGTAGCGGCTGTGCGCGGGGTTCTAGCCAGCTTACAACGGCAACTTGCAAGAGTCTTCATCTGGCAGCCAAGTAAGTCGTGAATTGAGAATAACGTGAAATCAGATATTGTAGTTCTGACAGTACCGGCAAAAGGTTCCTTAACTAGTACGAGAAGTGATCTGAATATTAATCAAGACGTACGGGCTCGGCGCTCAATGGGATTGTTGAGCTGAGAACTAAAAAAGTTTGCGCTGGTCACCGTCTAGATCCCGTTTTTCTCGGGTGGATTTCGCTATCCATGTCGGGGCCATTGACGCCCGCAAAAATGGAGAATGGTTGCGTTTCACCATTGATCCGGCATCGACAATGCGTGGAGTAGGAGTCGGGGAAAAAAACGGAAAAAGTAAAGGGGCGGTTGGATTGGAAATCTCTTCGCTCATTGTTATAATTTCAAGCAGCTGGTATTTCCACAGGAAACAGAGGAAACACGAGGAAGTGGGCGTCACTGGCATTCTAATTTTTATCCTGTAAGCCTGCTTTGAGTCAGGTCACAGTGTATCTATCAACGGGACTGAGAGGATTATATCATATTCCTTCTATCGAGAGAAAAAAAACAGCAATTGCTTCAGAAATGGAGGAAACCATGGAAAGCAACTAAGACAAATCGAAGCCTGCACCAGAGTTTATAGCTTGGAGTAACTTTGTCTTTAAAGTCCTCTCATTTGTATACTTCGGGAGCTACGTGTAAGAGCACGTCAAAACTGTGAATGAAGCCAAATCACAAACCCCTTACTTTTAATAAATTGACGCAGGTACTGCTCGTTGGTAATCTGTATTGATCATCCCCGGCATCGCGGATCGAGAAGTTTGGCACAAGCTCTCGGAAACCAAGCAAAGGTGGGCGACTACAACTCGTGACAAACCGCAGCAGATTTTTCTTCTGTTCCTGGTCGAAAGACTCAACCACGTTCCAAAAGAAATGAATAGTGGGATGGTCTGCATCATAAAGACCGCCATAATTAGTTTGTTGTTGCAGGTCAGCAATATCGATAGGTGTATCGACACCGCCTATAAGAATTTGCACTTCTTGTTGATTGAACATCCTGTGAAAGTTGCGAGTTTTGTGAGTAAGTTCTCAGCAACGAAGGTTTTTACAGACCTTAGCCACTTGTGGTCAATCATCTCCGACAAACCCTCAAAAAATACGTCGCTCTGCTTCCTGATTTGCTTGTTAAGGCGGTAATGCGAAACGAGGTGAATATATTGAAGTCTGTTCTCCTTCGTCACAGTAATGTTGGAGCCATTGGGGATAAGGTCCACGGAATTGGTGATACCAAATTCTAAATCAAGTTGAAACATAAGTTAAACCGACATAGAGAAGTCATATTCATACCGTCACTGGCTACTGTGAAATTCAAAGCCAAATCTTCCGGATTCCCTTCATAGCGCTTTAGAAAAACGAGGCCTTTGTAAAGATCTGGGTCAAGCGACGCAAGATCATCCAAAAAACTTTGTCGACCGAGCCACTGAATTGAATAGTCGTGATGATCGATCTGCTAAGCGTAATATGACAAAGAACGTACTTTGGCCAGAAAGAAGTTTGCAAATGCAACATCCACTAAAATACCCTCGTACATCGCCTTTCCGAGGACTCTACCAAGAAAACGGTACCAATTCAAACTGTGTGACTCAGTAGCGTAGGCATGAGGGTTGGGATATAACTCGTTCTTCTTGTTTGCGAGCCAAAGGCCTCGATCTGTGTCAAAAACCTCTTTGCACAGAGAAGTGAAGAACTCCTTGAAGACTCCGCCTCCGTCAATGCCAGCCCTGTGCACTATTAAAAGGTGCTGAGACACGATGGAAAAAAGTCCTTACTCTTCTTGCCCAAACTGATCAATGAAAGTAATCTCGATTGGCCCCTTCAAATCAACTTCCGCAAGCCGATCAAATCCGTCCTGTGAAACCGTCTCTCTTCTAATTTGAACCCTTGTCTTCCGCGCGGCCCTTCCTCCCCGGAATAGGGGATCAAAGCGAGAAGACCAGGAACCGCTGTAGTTCATACTTCCCCGTGCCATCATATCGTTAACAACAAAATGTCGGAAAATGGAGACTCGCACAGCAAACGGTATGGCAAACGGTATATTATTGAGAATTCCGAGCCGGGGAGAGATAGACGCAAGTTGACGCTTATTCAAAATCCTGGGCAGATCGGAGTTGGACGACGATATTGACTGTTCTTCGAGAATTGCAGCTTCAACGAAAGAATTCATGTCAAGCTGAGACGTGACTAGCCAATGGTCTGCGGGAACAAACGGTTTGCGTGAGCTTCAAATCCCGCAATGTCAGAACGAACACAAAATCACAAGATCACAAAAGAAGACTCACTCTCGTGCATGAATACCCAACAAACATCTCGTCACCTTTTCCTTCATGCCCTCCCAGGTGCACCGCACGTCCTTTGAGATGTATGATTCCAAAATAGTGTTGTTCGAGTCGTCCCTCCAATAGAGCGTGAATGCAATGTTCAAAAGCTGTTTGCTGAATACTACGAGCTCATCCAGATTTAACGGGTTTCTCTGCGCCCTTCCTGCGATGCCAATGGTACTACTTCCAAAAAATTCGTCATCTCCCATTGTTAACAATGCTTGGGAATAAAGATCCACGAGAAATAGTAAAGGAGGAAAATGCAAAGCGTTTGCCGGATTCGTGAGTGCTCCTGGGTCGTCTGCCTGTCCCAAGGGTGACCGCCTCACAAGTTCTCGATAAACCTCTCTTACCAATCCTCCGTTCGTGCTTGCTAATACGATGTTGAGGATCTGTCCGCGCATTGATGACCAAGCCATACTGAGAGCGAATAGATAGGAAATCAACGAAGGAAAGAGTATATGTTTTGATTGCGCAATAAGAATGAGATTGTTAAGATGTTGCGGATTGACAATTGTTTGAAGACGTTTTAGGGTTTTGTTGTCCAGCTTGGGTAGAGGAGGGGGCGGGGGCGAAGCCATGTCAAAAGAGGAGACGACAGAGACACGAACGGATGGTTCGTCATCCTCTTCGGAGTCGTAGCCAAACACAGAGTGTGGTGACTTGGGCTCTGTACCATTCTGATCCCTTTTTGGTGCATCAAACAATGTGGGTGGGAATGATTTGAAGAGCACTGTTAAGAGCTGAAGATATGCTTGAAACGATGGGGTTGCAAGCAGTTTATATTGCGGAGAAATGAATAGATGAAGGTTTGCTGAAAGGTGGATCGTTTGATCCACAGTTGTCTCTTCGAGGATGACCGGTATTTGGGTGACCATAAGTCCGAGGGTGTTTAGAGGTAGAGAGGCGACGAACTGTGCCAGGACATCGAGAGGGAGGCGATTAGGCAAAAGGGGAATGGTGAGAAGGTGCATAAATAGTCCAAGAAGAGAGTCGGAATATTGTTGTTTCGTCTGCGGGAACACAAAAAATGGACGAACGGCCAGACTAAGTAGGAGAGGTAGACCCGGAGAATCCTTGCACTTGACCGGCTACAGGCAGATATCAGGCGTTAAAATGGCAGGAAATGACGATAGTACACACTATTCGTTGTACACCCCGACTTAGAAGCGGATAGAGCTGGTGTTCGAGGAGATAATCGGCGATAAATTCCACGAATGAAGAGCCAGAATCTGTGCCTAAAACATTTGCGGCAGCTGCTGTGGAAAGCAAGATATTGAGGAATTTCAGATACAAAGTTGCGTTTGGTGATCTAGGGAAAGTGAGAGACTATTACGAGACAACTTTGCCAATACTTACATAGGATCGTCTGCCACTGACTGCAATAACAGCAGGCTCGCCTGGCGAACAAGGACCCCCCAACTTTCTCCATGGACACCCGTTGCAAGACGGAATACCTGACCTACGTCTTCATTCTCTTGTCAGCATTCACTTAACACACTGCGTCACCGAAGAAACACTGACTTTCATCTCCCGCCAATACTTTTGTGACCCAAGTTGACAATACATCTTCATTCCTGCCAATCAGCACTAAGCATCGCAAGCCTGTCAAACTTAGAATATCCGCCTCGAATAATTTTTGCATTTCTCTGCGTGTGTCCCTCGCCTCTTTCAGCCCTCGATACCACGCTTGTATCCTGATAGCATTGTCTATTCGTCGCTTCTGCTGCGCTCTAGCAAGTCGTTCTGCTTGCACGCGTTCCAAGATCGAAGCGGGTGTCGATGTAATCGAAATGCCTCCAAGATTTATCTTTCGCTTGCGCTCGTCTACTAGATTGAACATGGCTGACGTTAAGAAGTGCAGCTCAGCTAATCAAGATCTACCTATCCCTAATCTAATCTAATCTCAGAGTCAAAGGATAAAGTTGAAATCAGGGATCAATTGCAATTTACATCTCTCCATGTAAAGTTAGTTGCTCAGCGAGCTTGTGCTGAGCATCCTGTTATAATAGTATCTCGTCAAAAACATTGTCTAGGAAATAACAAATTTAACAGGCTTGAAGTTATAGTCCAATCGTTTCCTGGAGCTACCAATTACCTGTAAAATACTCAAGGACTCCAAGAAACTTGACACCTCCCTATCATGATAACGGACTTTTTCAGTAATTGTCCAACCACGGTGGACTTTTGAAGAGCATAGTTCCAAGCTCACTGTGGCGATCATAACCTGTTACAACAAGGACAAACAAGTAATTTGTTCACGAGTCGACCTCGAGCTTCGTTCTGCAGACACAGTGGACTAAACATACATACGTCTTTTTGTCTTTCAATTGGTTGCTTCAGGGCGTTGGAAAGGAGTACTCTGGTTTATTTCGCTTTTATTTTTTGAGATCGTTGGTGTTCTGATATCCACCCGCTCAGATCAGGAGTTCTTTGATACGACTTCATCCACTTGCACACCTCCGCTGTACTGGTCTTTAAATTGGGCCTGCAAAAAACGTGTTACAAATGCATTCACCATCGATGCCCCCTCTGGTCGAACCGCCGCCCTTTATTCCGCCTCCCCAAGGTGCAACCAATGGTGGGCAGCCCGGGGTATATGCGGCGGGAGGTAATCGCGATGCCGGGTATGGTCGCTGTCTCTTTCTCCGATTAGACACTGATCCCTATATCCTTTCTGTACAAATAGCACATCTCCATGGTTTAGAGGCGGGACTTCTTGGCCGATTTCACCCCATGAACCCCCGAATAGCGCTGCGTCATGGACATATGGCGCTTATACTCCTTGGGCGCCACCTTCTGCTGCTGTTCAACCTCCTGCTTGGGGTCAAACCCCCGCTCCGTGGGGACCTGGTACACCCGCTGGTACCTGGAGTGCTTCATCTCCTGCAGGATCTTGGGGCCCACAAACCCCTGCTGCGTATTCCCCTTGGGTTCCCCCACAGCAGCAGCAGCACGGGGTAGGAACGTGGATTACGCCGAATATGACAAACTTTTCGGGATTTCCACGCGATGAGTGGTTTTCAGGCGCAGCCGCGGGTTATACAGGGTATCCTGAGGGAAAACCGGATGGCGGAAATTCACAGCCTCAGATGCCAAAGAAGAAATCCCATTCAGTCAAACGATCTAGTTCGAAGAACAATTCGCCCAAGAGACCTCCTCTGTATCGTTCCGCAAGTTGGGGGAACGAAGGTGCTTTCGATAAGAATGAGGATATATACCCAGGCGGACATCAGAACATCCCAGCTTATGCCAAGGGCGACGTATTTGACGAGAAGAATCTAGCTCGGAGGCCGCTAGACTGGAGACCCGATTATAAACCTAAATTTCCGTCAATACCTGGACTGACGAAAATTAGGACTGAGGTCACGGGTAATGTGCTCTGTTTCATCTTCACGGCTGTTATTTGACCAATGACGATTCAAGACCACATTGACCCAATCAGGCGGACACTCCATCCTCTCCTACTTTATATTCCAAATGGCCCTCCAGTGAATTATAATCTCCTTGAAACACTATTCCATACGTCTTCCGTTCAGTTCTTGAATCTACACCGCCCACATAACGCAATCGATTTTGCCCAACTCGCTTGCCAGTCTCCCGCACCCTTGCTCCGGCTATTCCACCCACGTCTTCCTTGGTATATTGACATACAACAAGTACACCCCAACGGCATTACTGTTCTCGACATTCTGACACAAATGCATGCTCAACTATACACACCGATATACCCAAGGCATTTCTACAACGAAGAATTGACTGATGCGGATAGGGCAGAAATAACCAAGGCTTTCCAGGTACGGTGTCGTGGTGACCCAACGTTTATCCGCCGAGGAGTCCTCCAGCTAGATTTCTTAGGTGAAAAAGTGGTATTTGAAGGCCTTTCCAAAGGCTCAAGGGGGTTATGGGAAATCAAGTTGTCGAGAGAGCGATTGTAGGTTATTGAACGCTTGACTCCGGCTCCATCAGCGCCTGTTTAGTGCACGCGATACCAGTTTCCATCAAATCATGTACAGTGTCACCCCTTCCCAAGAACATCAATTTCTCTCATTTGAAATCACAGAATACTACGGGAGACGAATTCAGGATGACCCACGTTTATCTTGGTCTGTTGTCAGTAATACATCGGATAAACATAATACATCGGCTGCAATGATTACTTAGATTGAACATTACGTCAGCGGCTTGTCCGATATCGCTCGTCAACAAACTTGTACCTCTACTTCCACAGCATGGCCTCTGCAGATTCTCTTCATGGTGTGTTTTTTGTGGATTCGTCTTCTATTGATTTAATTCTTTCTGTAGCAACTAATGCCACGGAGCTGAAGCATATGATTTCCAATTCTGCATTCACCAACCCTTCTAAGGAGAATCGCATTAACAGCCGCCCATCTCATCATACAACAGACCAGCGGTTAGGCTCTCCGACTTCTATTCCTTCCTCTCCAACCTCCATGTAAGTCCTAATTAAATTTGGTCAATCTTTTCTTAAAAATTTTGCGTCACCTAGTCAGTCGTCATCTTCAGCCATCTTCGAACGGGATATCGAGTCAATCATCTCTCCATCACCTCCCAGTGTTCACTATCACCAGCCAAATCCCCATCGCATTCCTCGCGCAAAAGGCACAGAGTATCTTGAACAGTCTGTTCCTTCCGTTTTAGACAGTGCTGCTGCCATCCTAGGAAGCATAGGAAACGAAGATGTGGCCAACGAGGTTGCCGTTGTCTCGCCAACTGGCTCCATACTCGAAGTCGTTGAACGCAGCAGTGGCTTTACTAGCCCAATTGGCAGTCTGCGCAGCAGGAGTCCAAGTCCAGTTGGTTCCAGACTCGGACAAGTAACGTCTACGAGGGGCGAGGTTTTACTCACGATTCCCGTATCGCCTCAAGCGCCGCCCGTTATCCCATTCCCAGCTTCTATACTTGGTCTCCAGAATATAGGCGTTCCGTCATTGACCTCATCTACGATTTCTTCTCCAAGAGCTCAAAGACCCATAGTTCAGACTGCACCGATTGCTGATAGCAGTGGCGGCATTAAGACCATCAGCAGCGGTGATGTTCCGACCTTGACGCCTGCAATCATGACCCCGACCTCCGTTTATTTCTCAGCTTCCGATTCTGTAGTATCGTCGAGACAATCGTCCCCAAAGACAACTACTCTTGAACACCCGCCCAACGCCACCAATTTATCCCCGCCCTCGTACTTTACCGGATCGGCAGGGCTATCCAACAGCCCGCCGAGTAACATTGCCTCCCCAATGATATCGCCTTCTGTCTCCTCGCATCCACCGTCACCTATTCATCTTCCTAAGAAACGGCTTTCCTTCATGTCGTACTCGGATTTACTTGCATCCACACCTTCAACCACTCTACCATTGTCTTCACTCACTACCTGTGCTTCTACTGCTGATCCGCCTCCTCATATTCCTAGCGTGAGTGGTCTGAACACCGCTAGCGCTTTATATGTTTCTGGTAGTACGAACGGAGGCAGTCGTGCACACAGCCTCAGAGGCTTTTCTCTCGGCGCTGTCGGTGTAGGACCGGTGGGCGGTTTGACACACCCGGGGAAGCGGGACAGTATTGCTTTGTTGGATAACATGGGTGGTGAGTGGGAGAGAGAAGGATTGGGAAAGGGACTTGAAGAACGTTTGGATGCCCTAGTTTTGTCTGGTACATCTGTGATGCCCATTGGAGGCAAGGCGTGATATTAAAGAGGTGACTAACGGCAAGTCGAGTTGAACAACTACGTTTTTGATCTTCGTCTCCGGAACTCTACGCTTTTTTTTTTGGCTCGTCATTCAGTTTACTACTACCTTATGTGAGCAGTTAATTTTCTTTTTATTTCATCTTGGCTTCTTCCAATGTTCGTTCATTGAATTCCAGGCTATCTTACAATTTTACTTACCAAAGCATATATGTCTGTCTCGAAGTATGTATTTTTACCCTACTTACACCTTTTAGAACCTAATTTTCGAGAGTCTTTTTGTTCTTCTTTGTCTTCAAGTGTGATACGTTGGACGAGAATGTTTTTTATAACATGACATTGGGAAATGATTGCTTTATACTATGAGTTTTGCTTTGAATAACTTGCAAGTTATCGTAGTCAAATTGCTACTGTCAACTGATCGGCGAGTCCCTTCAACTTCGCATATTCTGTCTTCTAGTTTTAGGCACCGAAATCGAATCTCATAGACTTAATGCAATTCACAATTTGCAGCGGCTAGCTAATTGCAGCCAAGGCACGAATTCGGCTTGACGCACGAGGACAAACAAGGGACAAATAGCCCAACAGCTCTCCAATGGATCCAACGATGTCAAATCCCATGGAAGTCGATTCAGATACACCTCCTCCCCAACTTTTAGGCCCCGCCTTCATCCCAACACCACCTGCGGTCCCATCACTTCAAGACAAAATCAATCTTGAGATGAACGACGTCAATTGGTTGGTTAAGAATCTTAAGATGCAAAGGGCTGGGAACGACCCAAAGCAGCAGGCAGAGGTGTTTGGATTCATGATCAATAACCTCGTCAACGCAGCCACCTCTGAAGCCAACTTTATTGAGCCTCCTTCTAACCGCGCCGCTGAGAAGTTGATAGAGGGCCTGGATGAGAAAGACCTCGAAGAATGGCAAGATGGAGTGAAAGCAGGGATTAAGACAGGCGATTGGGCAAGTCTTGCTTCGCATTGTACGTTTTGGATAGTACCTATTTGGAGATCTGGCGTGATTCTTCTCTTCACAGCGATACTTAGGAAATCGGCTAAAAACATAGAATTTCTGAATCGAGAAATAAAGTGCGAGTTGTTTCTTTTGCTCGGCTAGAATACTTACACATTGTAATTTAGGGATTTCGGGAAACGTACGACCCCTCCTAATATCCCTCTCTTTCGCGAAATTGATAAACAAATTTGACAGAACTCGCGGCGTTCTACAAAACACCCTTTGTCGGAAATACTGCCACCAATTTAGTCGACTATCTTAAGTATTTGGAGGTCGAAATCAGAATGCGTCGTGTGATGCCCTATGCTAAGGCATTTCCTGTCATTCAGGCTTCCGGAACCGGAAAATCACGTATGCTCACAGAGGTGTGTTCAGCCTTCGTCCTGATATATGTGCTATGCTATAAATTTTTGCTAGGCTGGTCGACATATATTCACACTTCCGATCTGCCTTCGCGGGGAGAGTAGTCCTGGTTATCCACCTCCAGACCTCGAAGTCGTCAAGTACTTTGAATTCCGCAAGATAAACGACTTGAGTCACACTGCACACATCGCCGTTGCGAGTTTTATTGCCGCTGCGCATACAACTATGCTGAAAAGGTTTAAGGCTGCCGAAGAGCAAAACGTGGGAAATTTGCATCGATATTGGCATGAGTGTATGGAGTCTGGAGATCGCAGCTATCGAAATGCATTTTTTTTGGAAGTTACTGAACTAGCGACTGCTGCAAGGCATCTTTGTTTTTGTTTTGGCTTCCGTCTAAAATTTCTAACAGTTGAAACATGAACACAGAGACTTACGGACGGGGGAAAGTCCTAAAAGGAAGAACAAAGTTGACGACGAGGATGAATCAAAATCCATCAATGAGTTCGCTCAAAAGGCTTATGAGTCGATCACCAAGAAGGCTACCCAAGACATGATGACATTTTTATCCAAAATTGAGCCTGAAGCTTGTTGTGTGATGTACTTCGACGAAGCTCATGACTTGGATAAAGCTTTATGGGTCCTCTTACGCCTCGTGCAGTACCAAGAGCCGTGGATAAAAATGTGGTATATTTTTATGGGAACGAAGTCAAGTGTCTCCTATTATGCACCGAATCCAAGCGACAGTCCGTACCCTCTCTTCTGTATTTTCATTTGGCTTATTCATGAACCAGTGGCTTCATTAAAATTGATACGGGAAATGTCTCGTCTGCTGCGACCATATATGGCCCTTGGTTTTGACCACCACGCCATTGCTGATGCCCAAAAACCACGGATAGTGACAATCGGCGAATTACAGTCCATCAAACATCTCGCTCAATATGGACGGCCATTGTAGGTGAGCTTTCATAGGTTGGAAACAGTTGCTAACATTTGAATCAGGTGGAAGGCAACTCTCGAACGTATCTCAGACCTCGATTTGATCACCTTGGCAGCAATGAAGCTCACGAATGGAGCGACTTTCTCTCCAACAGAGGTGCAGCACGTCTTTGCTGTGCTGTCACAGCGGCTCTGTCTTGATCCAGTGCTCTCAGGCACTGACGCTGTTAAGCTTGCAGATCGTAGTGTTGCGCATCACATGAGACTGCTACTCGGCCTTTCCGATAACGGCGCGTTGTTCTACACGCATTCACCCTCAGAACCAATGCTTGCCCTTGGTGCCAGTTCTTTGTTGTATGACACGAAAAAACAACTGCCGGACTCCTTAAAGACACTCAGCGTCGACTTGTGTGGTGCGGGAATCGTTGAAAAGGGAATTATGGGTGAACTTGCTGCACGCATGCTCCTCCTCGTTGCCCGTGACTTCACAGTTACAATGAAGGATCAGAATCGGGACCTTTTGAAACCTGTTCTCCTTCTGCATTTTATTGACAAACTTTTGGGCAAAGAATGGGCAGGCGAGAAACGACCCGAGTTTGATACAGCCTTCGCTCATACTTATGTCAACTTTACCCATTGGATTGTGACAAAGGACAAGATGCCTGTGGAACCTGATTTGTGCGTTGAACGTGTTTCCTAATGTGCACGACGTGCTGACTTGATTTTCAAAAGAAAGTTGCTTGCGAACCTATGGGCTAGAGGTGCAGCGCTCCAATGCTGCTTCGGTCAGAAAGCAATCGATTTCACAATCCCGACATATCAATGTGAAGAGCCCTTCGAGGCAGATGCGGTAGATGCGGTATTTGACCCGTCTCGCCTTTCTGGGGTCTCTGGTCAAGTCAAATTGAAACGTTCAGGTGATCTGCAGGCAGAAATTCGGATACAGCCACTCGGTATTCCCCGCGATCCTCGTGACCCTCTGCCCTATCTTGCACTACTTATGGAGCTCGGCAGTGAGTCCAGTTATCGGGGCCATGGAAAAATCAAGGCGACGCCATCCGAACCCACTTCTCGTGACAAGTTCTCAAACTTGACAACTACTCTCGCTACAGCTGCAGAAAAGCACGCAGCACGACTGCAGCAAGTAGGAATAAATAAAAAGGATCCTGAATTGATGGCGTTGAAAAAGACACTCAACAAGGCGCAGCTGGCCACTGATATGTACAACCGTTATGTGATATCTATTCAGGGTGCCTCTCCGGAGGTGTATCAGATCTTGGAGACGGCTGAGATTGCTAATGAGTTCGCAACTCTATTGGACATCACGACGCGGGTGCCTGGAAAGGAAAAGGCTACCATACAGCACATGTGTCCGCTTGAGCGGCTAGATGATGGGTCCAATCATACTGCTTGGATGGCTGAGTATGTTGTACCAGAAGTGGAGATGGAGCTCAATTGATATGTTTACCGATCATAGTGCTGGGTATTGATCTGCCACTATCTGCCTGGTACGTTCCAGAAATTGTTTTCTTATTGTCATCAAAATCGATTAGTGTTAGTTCAAAGTTGTCTGTAACATTGTCTATGAACTGTACAAGTGTGTGTGTAAAAGATTGCATGAATTTGTATGCCAGCCAAAATTTGCCAAAAGGCAGATAGCTAGGGTGGATGGCGCTCTTCAGTGCAAAATAAACCTTTGAGAGGGAGGACGGTGTTTAGCAAAAAGCTGGGGGATTTCTCTCACCAGATGCTTTTCGTCTTTATAGACTCTTCAGTTGCTGTGCGTAACTTGGAGCGGGCCGGAGGTTCGCTCGCGAGCGAATGTCCGGGCTGGATGATCTTCAGGGACCCATTTTTGGTATATGTCAAAAAATCGACAACTTTTTCTTTTCTCAAAAACTATACCAGTAGATAGTGGACATCTATCAGTTCATGACTACATCAGAATTGTGATTTTTAGTTCAGGATTTGTTGAGTTATAGCATATTTAAGCTGATTGAGCAGATTTCCCATTTATGATCCATTCTTCCTATCAAAAAATATCTTTTTGTTTATGGACCAGTCCAAATGATATCCTAGCATCTTGGAAAAATGTTTTGGTGATTTATAGGTGATGGGAACAATTTTATTTCTCAGTGACCCTGTACTTTTAGGATCTATATGTTTAACTGTATGTAGACTCAGTCACAAATCACCACATAAGGTATATACACTCAATTGCATAATAGAATGTTGGGTATATAGTTACTTTGGATATTAAGTACAATAAAGACTTGAATTGAGCCTGCAAACTTGTTGTTGACCTTAGAATAACCACATTTCCAAAAATGGAAGTTCCATCAAAATAATTCATCACCCATAATAGTACATTGATGATATTCATCACCTTAAAAGACTCTGTTGGTGAGAATCAGAAAGAAGGGCAATGGAAGGATTGCACCAAGCTGAGGAGGCAATGATATATATCAAAGGGTTCTTCTTTTAATATCTGATTTGTGTTTGAAGAATAGGTCAACTAATTGGAAATTAATTGCAAACATCAAATTAGTGATATGCTAGTAGGGCTGGACAC
>QDKV01004724.1_pt1 | contig 13058 bp, 9 predicted proteins | sample 1861101 | NCBI WGS metagenome assembly QDKV01 (sample SAMN04275158, study PRJNA302643) | Fungus metagenome, whole genome shotgun sequencing project. | isolation source: fruitbody | host: Mallocybe terrigena | place: Sweden | collected 2013 | reverse complement strand
CGCAAGTTAACTCAGTTAAGAGGACTTGCGGAAGAGCACAAGTAGCTAGGAAGGGTGACTGGAATGTCCCCTTACATGTGCCATAGCAAAGTTGTTGTCCTGTAGGCAACTAAAAAGTGTTGCCACATGCTCAATCTCGGGGACAGGATTTCCCCCAGAGAGCTTAAAGGTAACGACTTGCTTGAAGTCAGCAAAGATGGCGGATTTTGAGGGGGCACCAAAGGCATTGTAAAGAGCGGCCCAGGTGGTATTTTCTCCGTACCCTTGATAATGCCTCAGCTGAGGAGCGAGGCGGAGGGTTAAGGCACCTAGGGCCTTGTCGCTTTCCTTTTTCCACACAGGGAATGCTGCTCGATATGCTGCAAGAGCAGCGGGATCAACTGGAGTAGTGACGGTAGCAGCTCCGGTTCTGGAAACAGTCAGCTTAGGTTCAATGGGCATAGCATATTCACCAGAGGTGACAGCCCAGAGATCCTGCATTTGCAGATAAGACTGCATTAGAATTGACCATTCACAATAATTCGCGCCGGTGAAAACGGGAACAAGGCGATCGAGTGAGCTTGACATTGTTGATGATGCTAAAAAGCAAGAATTGTCAGCATCGTAAAGAACGAGTGAGATAAGCGCTCAGTTCCAACGAGCTAGAGCCCACAAGCACCAATAGGTTCATTGTATATTCCAATGGTCAGAGCAAATAGCTCAATGACCAGGCATTTAGGCCAGCAAACAATGAATCGCTAAAAAGCGATAAACATTGATGCTGGGGCCAATAACCTGTTGAAACAGAGGCTTGGCTGGAACTACTGACCTTGGGGTTAGTTTAGTTACTTAAGGCTACTTAGTTTTGACTACGTATGTAGTGGTGTGAAACTGCTTATTATTCTATCTACGATACATCACCCTTTATATACCTTTGATAGATGGTCTGTGCACAGGTTTATGGTCTGTGCACATTACTTCCAGAAAGTTCTATGGGTCACATGTCTAACGGGACCTCTACACCATTTCTGGAATGTTGAGAGTGGAGACACATGATGTATGTCACATGTCACTAATTCAACAAGTACATCTTCGGTCCCATGGACATGCGTATTTTGTTATTGATATTCTTTCCAGATCGAGGGAAAGCATCTAACAGAGATCTTTTAGATGGCTCCAAATATTCTACTCAGATGGCCCTGCTTGCTGGTATGCATACCCAGAGAATATTTCATTCTGGGCTAACGTCTGATGTCCTCAGCAGAACGACAGGAAAATGCACCAGCGTGGTTTATTGCCGCAGCAAATCAACTTTGAGAAGATATCAGAGACGATATTCGGGCCTCAGAGGACAATATAAGAGACGAGATACAAACACTATCTCTCTAGCTCGGACGTGTTTCTCGAGTCGCCACTATTGTATGTTCTGCAGCTTTGATAGTTTATAGCCTCTTTACCTTCGAATCTAGATACACAATGAGTCACGAGGATTTGGAAAGGGTGAAAGGTTTGAAGTTGTGTACTTTCATGATGGTACTGATCCAACTGGCGATACTGTAAGTGACCTCTGAAGGCTTGTCCTGTTTGTTGTCACAATTTAGCATTTCTGTCTAGCATCAGCTTCCACCCCTTACCTCAAGAGCTGCTGTCAGTGGCCTCTCAAATGAAGAGGTTGCAGCGTATTATGCAAGTATTACCCAATTGGAGAGCTCCAGCAGACAGCAAGAAGATGCTCCAAGATCATGAAGGCTATCTGTTGAACATGTTGTCTAATTACTAACAGAGGACGGCTCCCACGCCAGATTTGGTTTGTGGGATGCTTACTTAATTGCCTTTTGTGGAACAGTGGGAACCGTCCTCTCTTAATATACACACAGCCACAGCTACATTGAACCAGAGCAGCCCAAAGCCATAAAATTCCGGAAAAATCACCATAAATCAAGAAATATTCACTTTCAAAGGGTTCCCATCTTTGTCACTCCTGTAGCATAGGTGGAAGTGCCCAAATTCAAGAAAAAACACAAGACTTTTCTCTTTTGGGGTCTCCTCCTGCCTTTTTGGGTACATCCCATTAAAGTGTAATGTTTCAGTATTTTCTGGCTCTTTTTGAGTAATTTAAAATACCGGATATAGATTATCAATAGTGTAGAACACATCTATACACTTTATTAAAGGAAAATCATTAGGACTGCATGGATGCAGCACATGAAGTTACTTTGCTGGCATTTGATGGCCCATCAAAATTCACTGATTCTGCTATTCCTCCTGCCACAGACATTGGATTTGGTTGATCCAAGTTGTAGTTTGGAAAGGTAAAGTGTCTTTTCCTTCTCTGACCTATTTTTAAGCAGATCCCTCTGGTGGAAGGGGAAGAAATTGCCTTAATTGGTAATTTCAGAAAATGCGGGTTGGAATACCACTTGGGCTGCATCAAATATGGCCAAACTAAGTTGGTGGTTTTGTTTATTATTGATATTAATATATGTATGCAAATTTCCAGCCAGGTCAATTCAGTATTGGTGGAGTTATTCTCCAAAAGGTCATCCTCCTGCCAAAAATGGAAAATGCGCACTCAAATAACAGGAAAAGCGCACCCCCTCTGGCCAAAGTGAGTTGGTGGGTTTATATATAGATGCTATGGGAATATATTGGGCAACTCACAGCCAAGGATATGCAGGTTTGGTGATGATATTGTCTAAATAGTCATCCTTCTACCAAAATACACAAAAAGCGCACTCAAATAGTAAACAAAGCGCACACATTCTGGCACAAAAAAGTTAGAGGTTTGGTACATTACTACTATGGGTATCTGCATGCCAAATTGTGAGCAGGTTTGGGCTGTTTTGATGATGTTATTGCCTAAATAATGATTCTACCACCAAAATAGACAAAAAGCGGACTGAAATACCACAAAAGGTGCAATATTTATGGCCAAATCAAATAGGCCAATTTGCTTATTACCACTATGGCTATCAGCACGCCAAATGTCAGCAAGAGAGGTGCAGTATTGGTGTTGCTGTTGAGTAAATATCACAGAAATGTGATGTCACATGACTAACCCAGTATTAGTATAACTGAATTAAGAAATTTTGAGTGAAATTAAATACAATCAAATATGAGAATTGACTGAAAATAAATAAGCCAAAAAAAAGTGGAATATGAGAGAAGAATAATAAGCAGAAAAAAATAAGCAGAGTAAATGAGAAAAAAAATGAAAAAAAATGAAACAATAGTAAATGAAATATATTAAAAAATTGTATAAAGACATTAAGAAAATAGCTATAGCTATAGCTGTAGCAAGTCACTGACTTCTTTTTTATAATATCCAATGCAACTGGCCCCTGGGAAGGGTTAATAGCAAAAAAATTGAAGGAACACAGAGCCACAGGGGTTAATGCAAAGCTGAGCAATTCTGAGCACAGACAAGTTCCCACATGTTCTGAGCAAAGAATGCAAAGGAAAGCTGAGCAGAGCATTTGGAGTCTGTCAATATTTAAACACAAAACTTTAATAAGAAATATGTATAACAAAATCAAGATTTATTTATTGAAAATTAAACCTGTTGTGAAGTTTGATTGAATCCAACTTTATATAATTGAGATATATGTATTGCTATACACTTTGTGGTTCACACTGAACGAAAAAGCGAAGCGAAGCGGAGCACTTTGAGTAGCAGGGGTTTAGGGGGCGCAGCCCCCAACAAGCTTGGAGCCTGAGCGTAGCAGGTTATCGAGCGAAGCGAGACAGCCATCAGCAAAGCGAGACAGCCATCAGCAAAGCGAGACAGCCGTCAGCAAAGCGACGGGTTCACAGCTTGTACCACCTGAAAGGAAGCCTCAAGTGTTATCAGGGCATACCTGATCTATTCATATCAGACATTGTTTAGAACGGAAGTGTTGAGATGAAAGTTAAGAACAAGGCGACGTGTCTTGTAAGCAAAACTTTGATGTTGTCTTGGCATCACGAGCAGGACTTCCACACTCAGCAGCTGTATATAATGAGTGTGTTATTGAAAGATTGGATATAAAACTGCTGGAAGTATATCAGACAGTGGGTTTATCAATGTTCCTTCATTGCGGATGGGAACTTCAAGGCTGATCATGTGCATCAGAAGAAAGCAGTTGACTGGCACTTGTTATATACATAGCAATGTGATTGTTATGTTTGTGGTAGATGCTTCACAAATAACATGAGAGAAAAAAAAAGATTTGTCTGCAATAGTCTTATGTAATATATCAAGGTATTGAGAAGCCTGCTTTTTTCTAAGCGACAGCTCTACTTCACAGAGAGGGTGACCTTGATGAAGGCAAATTAGAAGCTGCTTGGGCAGCAATGTGACCTCAATCACAGGAATTTTGGGCTGGTTTGGCTGGTTCAGATCAAGGGTCTTGTTGATATTGTCAAAGTTTTCCAAATCGGTGTTTTGAACTTCTCTGGCATAATGACTCATATGCACTGCACAATTTTGTGCAGTCAAGAGAAGTGCAATCATTGCCTGGAGTGGAGAAAGATTCCCTTGTCCAACTGGTGTCAATGCCATCCAGTTGCTTTGCAGCTAGAATATCCATGGCAGCTGGACCAGCAATAAATACCCAATTCAGTCCTGCAAATGAATGAAATATTGACAGACAATATCATATATGAGCATGACACTTTGATGCTTATTGACAGAAGATGCTTATTGACAGAAGTGGTTTGAATTCTGATTCAGGTACAGTGGCTCAAAAAACTGCCCAAATGTTTGCATATCTTTCAAAGATCTGTTTATTGTACTTCAATGGCTTAACCAATTTCTATCAATCTTTTTATATATTTCATCCAAGTTCTATCTCTGGCTTGTAATATAATATAAAAAACATTGACCAACTTGATCAACAATGTCATGTGACATTATTTGTGTCTATTTAAACTGTTGAACTTGCTTCAGCTTACTTTTTAACTCTCTACTATCACTATGAGACTCATTTCAGCTGACAAACACTCTTCTCAAGGATGGCTATTCTCATCGTGCTATCCATGCCAAAACTGGTGTAGGAAAGAGTATCATATATAGGATCAGTCAGGAGGTGGATGTGGATAAGGAGAACAACCTGGTGGCTGACCTTCTAAGCTCTCTCCTGGTAATAAACAGGCTATTATTTGTCAAATCACAACTGGACAGCTTGATAATAATGCTGTTGAAGCCACCAACTTTATCAACAATGTTATATCTTCTTCTGTCACACCTCAGACAGTGAGAAATGTACTCAAAAAAGACAATTTTCGGTCTATAACCAAGCAGAAACGCCCACTTTTTAAAAAGGTGCATAGTACAACGTTTCAAGTTTGCTCAATACCATCAAAACTGGACAGTAGAGGACTGGAAAAGGGTTTTATGGTCAGATGAAACAAAGATAAATAGGATTGGATCAGATGGAAAAGTGTATACTTGGAAGAGGAAAGGAGAACCACTCTCTGATAGAACAACCACACCTACTGTTAAGCATGGAGGAGGAAACAATCTCATGGTATGGGGCTGTATGGGATGGAATGGAGTTGGGAAGCTTGTAGAAGTTCAGGGGATCATGGATGCAGTGCAGTATTGTGAGATTTTGGAGGATGGGTTGGTGGAAAGTTTTGAAAAGTTGGAGATGAATGAGGAGGAAAGGATTTTTCAGCAAGACAATGACCCAAAACATACCTGAAAAAGGGCCACTGTGTGGTTTGAAAACAACAATATTCAAGTTCTGGTATGGCCACCTCAATCCCCTGACTTAAACCCCATTGAACATCTTTGAGTACATATCAAGAGAAGATTACAGAAATATCCTATTCCACCAAAAGGTGTACAAGAAAGAGTGAAATAATATTTCACCAGAAGTGTGCCAGAATCTTATAGGAAGTATGGAGAGAAGGATTGAAACAGTTATTAAGGCAAAGGGAGGTCATACAAAGTGTTAAAACATATTAGATAGAAATATAATAGAGGGTCAAAAGTTTTGATCCAAATCACATGATTTAACTTTATTGGAAAGCTATGATAATAAAGTTTAAGATATAAAAAGATTAATAGAAATTGGTTAAGCCATTGAAGTACAATAAACAGATCTTTGAAAGATATGCAAACATTGGGGCAGTTTTTTGAGCCACTGTAGAAAGGAGTGGCTTATTTGCCTGCACTCACAGTGGACCACTTGGTGGCAGTGCACAAGAAATCATTACATTCATCATGCTTAGTCATCATATCAGAATAATACTGATGGACTTGCAAGGGAATTACTACAGAATGTAAAATGAGTATATATACAAATAATTTATACTGGACAACTTATGACATAGTTGGGAGATCCCCATGCACTGTGTGTAGGTGGTGTAAGGGACACTAAACAATTATTAAGTAAATTATGTGTATGTAAAGTGACAATGATGGATATGTAAAAAATCTGAATCATACCTTCTTTCTCTGGGACCATAGGCATGACAAATGATGAGAAAAGTAGCAATACCTGTTTAATGGAGACCCAAAACATAGCATTCAACTTGTGCAAAAAATACGGTGACAGTAATTGTACACCGCAAATGGAGCAATAGCCGATGCTTATGAGAACATGCTCCTTTAATAGATGTCAATCCTATGCCTTTCAATTTTTAAGGAAAAACCTGATATGACATACAATGTTCGATTTCAAACCCTGTCTATATTGGGCATCTTCCTGAAAGGAGGGCAGTCATAGATCAGAAATAAGGAACAAAGCAGTTCAACAACTTGTATGACATGTGATGTCTCTACCAGAATATCTGGAATCAAGATTCAAGAGCAAGGTGATACATTTAATCTACATATGCTAGGTACATTAAAGATCAGAAGTGAACTTTTAACAGCAACCAAGTTGAAGGAAATCCCAACTTTTCCCAGGACTGGAAAAAAAACCAGAACTGGACCGGACTGGACTGGTTCACAACTGGACCACCGGTTGCAGTTGCCCCAGCTCTAATTTCAAAAACCAGTTGCAGTTGCATTATATTTCAAGCAAAAAACTGCTTGAAACCGGTTGCAACTGGTTGCAACCAGTCTTTCAAATATATCTAATATGTAGTTTAATATATGGTATCTACTTAATATATCTAATGACCTCATTAAAATATGGGAGCAAGGAAGGACTGGCCTGTGATAAGCCGGATTTCTAAAACTCAGTTCTGATAGCGTGTAAGAATTCCTCTTGAGCCATTATAAACTCCTTCTTCTGGGTTCAAATTTCTAAGAACCATAACAGGACAGCCTTTTTTCAGTTCAAGCTTGTGAAGTGGAAGACCAGAGCAGTTGATAGAGTTTAAATATTCCACAGAATACATCAGAACTCCTGGCCACCTTCTCCATTGTTGTTTTTGATACCATCAGCACTGAGAAATGTCTGGAATTCCCCTGGAAATTGTCTGAGAATATCTTTGTTGATGGAATCGACATCGTCATTGCGACTGGCCAGAATGGTACGCTCAGCAAAGTACTGGTCCATTGGAGGAATGTGATATGTGATGCCAGGATAAATGGTTTCAATGAGTGACTCAATCGTGTTCTTTGTGCAGTGAAAGTGATCCGGTAGGATAAGATTTCCATTTTCATCTGTGTGGCGACCATGCCCAACATCCAACTGCCATTGTGCAAATTCATGCTCTTGTTCATCTGCTGTATTAAGCCGCATATTTTGTGTGAGCTTGAGAATCTGAATAGACTGCCAAAGAGCAGAGCGCTGCATAGAGATTCCAACAATTTGAGCCCGATTTCCTTTGACAACAACAGGAAGAATCTGCTTAAAGTCTCCTCCAAAGACAACACACAGACCTCCAAATGAGCGATCAGAGCTTCGAATGTCTTGGAATGTACGGTCAACAGCTTCGTGTATGTGACGACTTTGAATTGGAGCCTCATTTTATATAACCAAATCAGCATTTGATAAGAGCTGCCAGTTGAGAGTTGATCCCACACAATGACAACTCGTGAATATTGATCGGTATTTTGAAGCAGGAGTGTGCATTTTGGCCATCAATGAGAAGCAGTGCAGCAATTCCTGATGAAGCCACACAAAGGACAATTAACCCTCGACCACGTAGGAAATAGCAAAGAGTGTTGTAGACATAGATCTTGCCTGTTCCTCCTGGCCCATGTAAAAAGAATGTCTGTCCAGTCTTGTTCTCAACAGTCTCCACAATTTTGTCTAGTGTTTGGAAGTCCGGTCACAAGACCGGAAAAAGACCCGGACCCGACCGGACCAGGACTGATCAAGACCGCAAATACGCAAGACCGATGGAGACTGCAGACTGCAGTCCGGTCTACGGTCCATCAGAAATTTGATATTTCAAAGACCGAGCAAAGACCAGTTTCATCAGTCTCAACCAGTCTTTTACTTTAGACTAGACTTCAGTTGTGTATTAGTATTATTGAGTATGGCATACATGTTCATTAGCCAAACTTGCCCAATATAAAAGGCCAAAAATGGTCAGGTAACTCTACAATGCCTATTCTGCTCGTACAATTGCAAAAGGGATACCTCCAAGGCAACACAAGTCTAAGTCAAAAACCTGCAACAAAGGGAAAATGTAAACAGGTAAGTAAGGGTGTCAACTCAGACGATGACTCGGAGGACAGTGAGAATGGGGTAACATCCGATGTGTCAGCTCGCCTTTCAAAAAAGAACAAGCGTTGCCATATTGAGCCATCAGATGTGGAGGATGAGATTGTCGACAAAGACCATGAGATGGTTGTAGTGGGTGTGGAAGTTGTGAATGGGGCTCAGCATTCATCTGACGAGCATGAGGTTAGAACTTCTAATTATTGTGGGCTTTGAATATTAATACTCACCATGCCGAAGGACGAAGGTTTCAATGACCATCATCGTGGAGCCATCCTCCAAGAAAAACATGTAAAGAAAGACACGACACTTGACCTGTTGACCATAATGACTGAGAAGGTCAAAGTAAAATTCAAGGTAGCGGACAACAAATATGAGACAGAGGTAGGACGGTGGTGCCTGCCCTGCAAGTAAGCTCAGGTTATTACTTAAAAGATTCCGAAGCAAGTACTTACTCCAAGTTAGAGATGATGAATCCTTTGTCAGAGTGTACGGCAAATGAAAGGCCTTTCACAAGGGCGGAAACTCATCCTGTCGTTTGCACATCCGTCAACATTACAATCTTTACAAGAAGAAGTGTGAGGAAAAGGACATACATATCAACCATTGGGCAATCCCCTGTGATGTATGGAAGGCGATGGAGGAGGAAAAAGCTGCTGAAAAGGAAGGCCGTCAGATGAAGCAGCACCAGTTGGATTTCAAGACTGTTGTAGAACCGCACGAGTTCACGAAAGGCGGAGTTCTGACCGCGGTCACGAAGCTTATTGCAACTAACAATAAAGTCGGTTATTAGTTTGCATCTGGCAGTGCAATAACTGACAACATACCTCTAGCCGCTCGCTCTTGCTGATAATGTCGCCTATAGAAACTCCCTCGTTTCGATGAGGCCGAAATCTACAGCTTCGGACCTTCCAAGTTCCTATGACGTCAAAATCCATCTCCACAATCGGTTTGTCGAACATATAAACTCACTGAAAGAGGAGATAGCTGTAAGAAGTTCTCCTGTTCATACTTTGGATGGTACTTACAGCATTTGAGCAGAAGGCGCCTGGAAGAGTGTCAGTCACCTTTGATGGATGGTCAGCAGACACCACCAAGGCCACATTTCAGGGGATGACCGCACATTGGATCGAAGTCAAGGAGGGAAAGTGAAGAATGAGGACAGAAGTCATTGGATTTAAGGCATTAGCAGGCAATCATAGCAGAGAGAACCTTGGGAGGTATGCGGTAGGTTTGCTTGACCGCGTTGGGATCATGGACAAAAAGGGAACAAAGGCATGTCACTTATCTTCTGATGGTTGCTATCTCACACGGAGGATCCATTTGGTCAGCTCTACACAGCGACGTTAGACAACACAGGTAACAACGACACAGCGTGCCAGACAATCGAGGACATTCACATCCGTCGAGGCCTCAAATGGAACAGTGACGAGCAGTGATTACCATTTGTTCCCATTGTTAACCTGTTATTTCCTTGACTTAATTTCGTTGCAGCTGCCTAGCACATGTCATCAACCTCGGGAATGTCGACGTGATGGGCCACATCACCAAAATTGTGGCTGTTGAGAATGCAACCGCCATTTGGGAATACGATCCCACCTTGGTCGACAACCGCGTTTTAGGTGGTTCCCTTGATGTAATTGCCACCATACGCACGCTCGCGATCAAGGTAAAATCCCTTTTTTACACTTCCACTTCATCGAGACCCACAGTTAATATTCGTACTTTACATTCAAGCATCTGATCAGCGGATCGAATACTTCCACAGCACCCAGCTCCGTTGCGGAATACCTGAAGCCTTGAAGATCCCTTTGCATAGCAACATCCGATGGGGAACAGCATTTCAAATGCTCCACCAGGTGATCAAACTTCGTCAGGTATGAATTTTGAGTATCAGCCGCTCTATGGTTTTTTGATATCAATTTTCAGCCTATCACGTTGTTTGTGACCTCGGCAGATGAAATGTATGGCCCAATTACTATGGTGCGGCACACTGATTATTCCGTGAAGCGCATACCCTGGTTGGCATTCAAGATGGTTGAATCAGATTGGTTGAGAGTGATTTACGCACGGAATATACTTGGGGTGAGTTACTTATTTTCATTTCGTGTCAAAGAGTAATAACTTACTGTCAACAACTCCTACTTAATTCTATCTACTGTCAATCCCTACCACCTAATTCAACTTTCCCCCAGAATTTACCTAAACTGTCAACAAATTCCCGGGGCTGTCAACTTCGACTGCAATGAACCCGTGCTCTTCCACGGTTCATCCAAACTCCTACCACCACTACTACTACCATGAAACCACGCGCCTGCCCGAAACAAGCACGTACGCATGCCCAGGGACCCAAACGGCACAACAACGACCACAAGAGGTTGTTCCACCAGCCGAAAACAACGCGTTACGCGGAAAGCGCCGGCTGGGAATTCATCCCAGCCCCTCGAATACAAGCTGAATCGACGGTTCGTAACACCGTCGACGCCTCTACAAGGAAACAAAATGGAGAGAAGGGAGAAGGAGAGACTGGGAGCAGGAGAACTGCCCCAGTTTGTGGACTATGAGATGAGGAGGGCCGAAATCGACGCACGATGTGTCGAAATGGCCAGGGTAGCTCGTAAGTCACCTAGCTACCAATTCTCTCTACCCAAATACAACCCGAATAAGGGACGAGTGCAGGAACTCGACGTGTTGTGCGTCGAGAATATACTAACAACTTCCTACCCACAGGAAAGCCAGGACATGTCATCTAGACGTGTTCCTTCATTCTACCTGCCTCCTCCCACATCTGGACGACGCATTACAGCGTCCGTCACCTCCCTACCAACCGAGGATGCGTTAAAACACGTCCACAATCCACCTGCCGACTCCTATGAGTCGATGTGTCAATACTTGACGCATATCGACGCAATAGGCATCAATTATCATCCAAACCCCATGGACACGTCTGTATGACGTGCCTCTTCGTTCTACAACCCCCCTCCTACCTCCAGGCATTGAACACCAACGCCCATCACCTCTGCACACCCAGTGGACACATCAAGTCGTACCCACAACCCCTCACAGGCCGAGGACACGTCCATAAGACGTGTTCCTGTACTCTACCAAACCTCTCCCACCTCCGGACATCGTAATACGACGTCCACCACCCCACTGTCAATCGTGGACACGTCGAAACACGTCCACAATCCATCTGCCAGCTCTTATGAGCCAATGCGTCAATATCCGACGCACTCCGACGCATTAGGTGTCGATCATCAACAAAACCCCAAGGACACGTCCATACGACATGTTCCTTCCCTCGTACAACCCCCTCTCACCTCAGGGTGTCGAACACCGACACCTATGACCTCCGCATCGCCAGTGGACATGTCCAATCGTGTCCACAACCTCCTACACGTCGATCATCCCCCGAAACATTGTGTCTCGACAGGTCTCGATGCTACGACGAGCATCGAAATGTACTACAACCTGTCGTACGGCTACCACGACCCGAAACGTCATGTTCCGACGGGTTTCAATGCTCCAATGAGCATCGAAACGAACTACAACCTGTCGCATGGCTACCACAACACGACACGTCGAACGTCAACGTGTTTCGACACACTACCGGGTGCCAACGTATACAACACCAAGGACACGTTGTTACGACGTACCACCCATCTTCCACCTCAGGATATCGAACGCCGATGCCCACAGTCTCTACTAGTCGCATCCACAACCCATCACCTGGTCGTCATGACCCGGCGCATTGATTTTCGACGCGTCTCGATGCTCTGATGGGCATCGGAGCATACGACTAGTGCTCGTCACGGGTTTGTAAACCCATGTGGGTAACCGGGTATGGGTGAGCCAGGTACGGGTATGGGCTAACTCAGAGGCACCCGCCGAAAACCCACACCCAAGGGCAGGTTCGGTGGGTTTTTTAATTTAATTTAATTTAATATATATACTAATATATACTGTAAAATAAATAGTTGAAACATCCACCACCTCCCTACCACATTGGGGCATCGAATACTGATGCCCATGATCTCCACACCACCAGCTGATACGGATGTGACTACCACAACCCGTTGCACGGCCACCATGACCCGAGACACCGAAAGTTGACACCTCTCTTGGGTGTCAATGTGCATCACAACACCAAGGACATGTCTTTACGACATGTCTTGTCACTCCACCACCTCCCTACCACATTGGGGCATCGAATACTGATGCCCATGATCTCCACACCACCAGCTGATGTGTCTATTCATGCCCCCCTCCAATATGGCTCAGAATACGAGGCTCATAATGCCTCGATAAAAGACCGGTTGGATATGATGATGGAAGAAATGGGAGTGACAAGCCTGGCTCGACAACGAGCTATATGTCAAAAGGTTACAGAAAAGGTTGAGCTATATTTTGCTCAACCTCCCAAACCAATGGGAAAATGGTCAGAGAATATAGAAGCCTTTGCAGTCAAGCACA
>QDKV01004725.1_pt1 | contig 13065 bp, 9 predicted proteins | sample 1861101 | NCBI WGS metagenome assembly QDKV01 (sample SAMN04275158, study PRJNA302643) | Fungus metagenome, whole genome shotgun sequencing project. | isolation source: fruitbody | host: Mallocybe terrigena | place: Sweden | collected 2013 | reverse complement strand
AATACTGCCTTGTATGGCAATGCCATCTGATGGTGCAGTTGGAGTTGTGAGTTGGAGTTCGAATTGGCTGACATCGACATCGACAACTGAGTAAGTAGTTTGAGTTCTATTTTTTGTCGAAATCTAATGTCATATACCCTTCACCCATTTTTTAAAGTTGCGTACACTGCGCGCATGACTGCATTTACGTTGCATTGGGAAATAATGTCTTTTCCAAGATAAATAGAAATAATTCTCTCTTTCATCCACGCGCCAAGTATTGTCTTTTCGCGATCTCTTGGTTGTCTCGCGAACCTAGGATTTGCCGCCTTAACTTGATACCCCACTTTATCTCACATGAACGCCACTTGTCACTGGGAGAATTCTTGCATTAGTACATTCCGACAGAAAGTTAAAGTACTGAATGTTAAGACCATGTGATGGCAAGCGAATTTTGCGATATCCTTGAATAACTAGTTGGTGATGAAAAAAGCCTAGAATTTGCCGCCTCAAGATACCCCACTTTATCTCACATGAACGCCGCTTGTCACTATTACTTCTCGCATACATTTCGACAGAAAGTTGGAAGTACTGCATGTTAAGACCATGTGATGGCAATTAGAATCAAAGCACCACCATCATTGCTGTCGTCTACTATTTTGGTCGCAAATTGTTATCCGCGTATGCATCTTCCAAAGGTATAAAAGGTCCACCAGCAGAATTGCAATCCCCAGCACCTCAACTACAAGAGCTTGCTTAGTCGACAATGCCTCAGTACCGCATCAAAAGTGTTCAGACAGCTTGGCTCCTTGTCAGTGACGGAACCGAAAAATCTGGCACTGAAGTCACGACCGTTCCGGAGAATCAAAATCCCTCCACGACCGTAAGAGCCATCGCCATAATCTATCCTCACCACTGTTGACGGTGCTGGATGTCAGATCATCACTATAGAGCCTAGCCTCGGAGACGTTAACACCGTGGCCTCCGTGAAAGGCAAGGCCGAATTTTATGTTGGAGTCCAAAGTGTAGGTCCAAGTTCACATCTTTCAAGTTTGATATTTTATAAATTATCTGGCTTGTATTCTAGGAGGTTGGGGGTCAACCCCTCATATGGAAAGAAGACGAGACCAAATGGCAATTCGTCAAAGTTCCGAATTCCAATGCAGACTATAAGTATGTCAAATTCAGCTATCGCATTCAAATGCCTAACAACAATTTTCACGGAAGTGTCATCCCCGCGGACGGCGCAAACCTCTATTGGTATGACAAATTCGGCATTGGACGTAAAGTATGTTCAATTTGTGTCCCAACCGGGGAAAAAAGACTTATACCACTGTTACAGTTCAAGATTGAATCTGGCAGTCAAGTTGTCGAGAAGGAAAACATTTTCGAAATCACCGCAGTCTAAGAGATGATCTCAGATCCGTATGAAAGTATGTACTAGTAGTATGACATGTGAATGTTGGTTTGTACTATGGTGAATGTGATGTGTTGGTTTTTAGCGTTAGCGAAATACTGCCAGGTCTCTGATTCAGAGCACCTGAGTTTGGAATCACCTGGGAATTACTAACAACGACGATGGACAATGCCAGATAATTTACGTGGATGTATGATTCCCTCACAATAATACAATGGTTGCGGGTTGTCATTCTTTTACCACCTGATGCTACCAGAGCCTTACGTTAATTAATGACGTGACCGTCATGCTCACTATTCCGAATGTTGAAGTCAGATCATCAGATTTTTTCAAAGGAATGAAATGACTCCCCAATCCCAATTTAATGCCGGACATCCTCAGAGCCAGAGGAATGGAGTCAGAGCACCTTGAAGTACACGCAGTTTCTGATTTCGCTAACTGCCCAGCCTGCTCTGGTTAAGTAACAATCCGTAAGCTTGGAAAGTATTTACCACTTCTCTGAATTATTTGAATTACTGTTCGCAATACATAAGTTGTTCAAAATCACATTGTTGCCATCTACATTTGCTTTACGAATCAATCCTCAATCGCTCTCCATACTCAACGCTTTCATCAGACCACTCTACAACAATCACATCGTCTCCCCCTTTCCCAATTTCAAGCTCATCATTATTATTGGACTGCTGAGTCACACAGTGCCCTCAGGCCACTGATTCGGGACGGTCCAAGGTGGTGGCTGAACTTTGGCCAACCTTGCTGTAGGAACGGCCGGAGGGTCTATGGAAGATGGGTAGCCTTTAGGGTTTGAGGTGTTCTCGCGACGTTCAGGGTAGATCCCTGGTAAACCGCGGTAGTAGGCGTTTTGATGACGGTCTTTGTCCTTCAAATGTCCTTCCATCAAACATTACTCAATGGATCGCTGGGCAACGCCTAGATGAAGAAAGTGGATAGCAGTTTAAGATCTAGCAACGGCGAATGCTCTCATTACTTCCTACTGCGCGCGTTCATCTGGGTGCTGCACCGGGTCGTGGTTGCGGCGAAATTGGTGGGGGAATATGAATGTGAATGCGAAGCGTGAGTGGTGAAGTTTGTGAAGCATCGACAGGCGATTCGGTCGGAGATGATCCCATGACTCTTAGTCCTCAAGAAAAGGTAGATTTGAATTGGGTCGACGGACTCCGTATACCTGTACTTTCAGCTCGGTTCGGATACCTCGACCTGGCCGAGGCATACGCAATGTCTTACATTGTTAAGCACACCTCCATCCCAGTCCCAAAAGTCCAGCGTGCCTGGCGCTCCAACGGGATTACATACGTTGTAATGGATGTAGTCAGAGGTGTCGAGCTCGCCTACGCTTGGCACAATATGTCCCAAGATACCAAGGATTGGGTCATTGTTCAGTTGAAGGACTACATTGCCTAGCTTCGAGCATTGGATTCCCCGAGTACTGATGGAGCCGTGACCTCCGTCATTGGGGGACCATTGCGGGACGGCAGTCGCGTTGGCCTCAAACAATTCGGACCATTTAGAAACCATGACGATTTCCACCAATTTCTTCGCGCTGGCTTCACTGTCGACTCTTTTGGTGCATTCCAGGGTACGGACAAAGTCCTCATATCCCATGGGCAGCAGTATGCAACGAAATTTACACATGGAGATCTTGCCCCAAGAAATATTATGGTGAAGGGAGATGGTACGATTACAGCTATTGTCGATTGGGACAGTGCTGGGTGGTTCCCAGAATATTGGGAATATGATGAGCAACTTGTAGGAGACAGGCGGCTTTGTACGCTCTGTGGATTTATGTTGACCTAGACCAATTTATTTTGAATCAATCTGACGATATACATATTTCGAATGTGTTCCAGTCCCTGCAATGGGACCCTGTCAAAGGGTTTCCACACGGCTAAGGCTGGTAAGAATAGCGACCCGGCTTGCTTGCATTTCAGAAATGTTCTTCATACTCCTTCCATATCCCTTAGCAACGAGTCATTGCCTCAATCGTACTTAATACTCTTTCTCTTAGAACTTAACATGGATATCCAACAAATTGATCACAGTGTTTGCACATTGTGTCGGATTCTGCGCATGTTATTGGTCAAGGAAATAGGAAAATGATGGTACGAAAGCACAAAATCTAGAGACATTGACAACATCAAAAGCAACTTCATGTGTCATGTATCATAGGGCCAAGCACATTTCCAGGAAGAGGGGGTTCTGTGGATATGGTTATTATTCATCTGGCCTTTAAAAATTTACCTCGAAAATGAACCGTCCAACAGTGGACATTGCCCACCATTTGAGAACCGTACAAGATGTCCCTGTGTATGAACCGACATTGATGATCAGCAGTCAAGGACACGGAAGCCTCGACTTTGATAGTACTTGGTGTACCACCCCATCCACCTGAGACCACCTCTCTCACCTTGTGTTAGCGAGTTTGTTCCTTCGCCTCTTCCTGCTTGCCTGATCGACGGCGGCTATATTCTATGCTCAAGTTTTCTTTCAGCGCCTATTTTACATGCTAGTAGGTGAGTGTTCAGTACTGCGCAAAAGGAGAATCGATTTTTCCAAACCACACCTATTTTAAGACTTGCTATTTAGGGAAATCCCTATCCGAACTTGAAACCGACCAAGAACCTCATCTTCCCTTCTTTTCGTTACCCGCCATTGTCCTGGGCCTCTCCTTTTACGTCTCCCATCTGGCGACTAGGTCGGCCTCAACACGCCAAGCCTCAAGTTGCGACCCATCGGCCATACCAGTGGATACTCGCCCTCTGTTGTTTCGGAATTTCTTTCACCAGAGTCAAGATTTTGCGTCTGTTCTCTGAGTGATGACCATCTCATTTGAAGGAGGATTCTGAAGGCCAGCCGCGCAACATGGTCTCCTGAAGTATGATTTATATGCCCGCCCCTTTCGCTTGTGTCCGATTCTTGCACTGGGCGAGTTAAATAACGGCCCTGACTTCGCTCTACACCCTTCAAACTGTGTTATGGATGTATATTCCCTTGTCGTCAGTGCGACCAGAAGCCGGCTATGCTTGAGACATGTATGAGTCCGAAACGCAGTGAAATTCAAAACATTATGTATTTTTACCAGAGTCGATAGTTTCGTATGTCTTAGTACAGTAGAGAAGGCTGGCGGACATGGTTAGGGCGAGGTTGTTGTCTGATTCGGTGGATGGACACTCACAATACCCTCAAGACACCTTCGAAGACAAGCAGTCTCTATTCAAAAACGGCGATGAAACGTCGGCAGGCAGGTGAGTTTCCCAGAGGAGGGGAGATGAGATGTTTATTCTCTCTCCTGGTGCACCCTTGTCGTGGGCTCTGGGCTTAAGATTCCGTCGCTGGACGAGAATCGACCAATGCACCTGAATACCAATTTCTCCTATTTTTAACGAGCGCTATCTTTACCTTTTATCTTACAACTTTCTATATCAATTGTGCATTGAAAAAATGATACTGAAGACCAAAAAAAAAGAGAATAGAGCACACGGGAGGATGATTTAATTTGATCTGTTATCTCCTCAGGATCAATCAAACCTCCCCATTTCCGTCAATGTCAACGAAAGACGAGAAATTCCATAAGAGAGCCGACGAGTCATAAGTCAACCAAGAAAGAAAGCAACAATCCCAAATGAGATTTTATATAACGCAACAAATGGATTCCAAAGCACGCACGTACATCTGGTTGCTCCACACACCATGAAACCACGTCCATGGTCTGCCCATCTGACACGACCAAAGCGGCCAATCCTCGTGCAGCATCAAGCACCACGCTAAGCAATACTGGGTTTCCTCATTATCCCCTCCAACGACGGGATGAGTAGGACGAGGGTGTCATTCAGGCTTGGAGGGTGTATATCCAGTACGCCGCCAGACGTTATGGACTCCCCTATCAATAAGGTGCGCCATATCCGACTTGATGACCCCATCCGCAACAGAATAATTCACGCCTCCATCATGCGGTGTGATACCATACGCCTAGCTATACGGCCGGGGGAAGTGCAGCGCACAACCCATAGAAAACTATTTTTTGAGAGCCATGGTCGCGTATCTGGGACGTTGCCCGGTCTAAGAAAAACCCTGGAGCGGCGCTACCGCCCACTCCTCCGCTGTTCTTGCCGAACAAGTCTCGAAGACTTTAAACACAGCGCAGACGTCCCTGCTTCATCTGCGCATCGAACAGCCAGTAACAGTTACTTTTAACCAATATAAAGCAGGTCGTGAATCTTATTAGTAGAATAAATGGACATATCCATGATAAATATGTCAGAGGAGGCAGGGTCATTGTATGTGTCGAGCTGGTGGGAGGCATCTAATGAGAAGTAATGAGCTTCGCATTGTAAACAACTGCGATGAATAACTTACTTTGTATGTTGCGACAAAACCGCCCCTGCGTCTGTCAGTCACATAGAAGACCGTGTCATGCTTGGGATCCAAATTTTTTCCTATGGATTGTGTGATGTTAAGATTTCATAGTATAGAGAGACCATCGGAGTATCATTAAGCGAAACTAAAAGCGGAAAGAGGAAACTCACCCTTTGATATGTACTCGCCACATGCATATTTCTCCGTCACTGCAAATGCGAGCATCGCTGATGGTCCCGGCCATCTTTGGCAATTTGAATATCTGATAAGTGGGAAATCGACCTCCGAAGTTGCGAAAGAAATCATAAAAGTCGCCTATGTGCTAGTCGTGGCAACTGAAGAGGATCTGGGTTAAGGAAACTGTAGTACATTTCCGTCTGTCTTGGAGACTATGCAACATGAAACCGAACTAATCGACCGGATTCAAGTTGTCTTGAACACAGCAAAAAAATTACGAAAAGGCGGACTGGCATGGGTCAAGTTCCTGTCCGAAGGAAATCGTCATCCATCGTTCATCCGCAGCAATACGGGGTTCGAGGTCCTCAGAGCCTTTACCAGAGCGATATGTCACCTTTGGAGTTCCATTGTTATTGACGACTCAAAGCGGTGGATGTCCAGGCCAGTGCTGGACTTCAAGTTGTTGGGTCAGCAGTAGGGTCCAGGATGGGACCAATACGTCGGAGAGCCAGGTTGGTATAGTTCCATGTACTGTGAGGTCAGTTGGGTTATGCTGTTCCAGGATATTTGCGGAGGGTAATACCTGTCTAAAGATGTTTTCACACCTTGCAGTGCGAAATTGGTGGACAAGATCACCCTACACAAGTAATCCGGCACGGCACTGCCGACTATCCAGTGTGAACTAATAAGTTTTGGGGAATAGTGACGTCGCGTCGCTCATTGCATACTGGAAAAAATTTACATTGCCCATTTACCACTAGTTCTAAGTACAGTTCATTCCTCTTCCAACTTGAAAGGTCTCCTTGTCATCCGTCCCCTCGAAGGATAAGCCCATCCAGAGGCCGACCGACTCCTCCGATGTTTCATTACCCGACGCACCATACTCTCCTGCACATCACTATCATTTTCAATATCCTCCAGCAACTCGTCACACTCATCTCCTTCATTCCGACTTTTGATGAATTTGAAAACCGACTTCTTCGTCGGAGCACTGCCGCCACATGACTTTCTAGAGAAAAATATCGCTTTGGAGGTAGCGAAAGCACCCTCAGTGACCGAGTTCCGGTGGTGCTGTCCAATGGCCGGTGCACTCTTTGTGCGTGAGTGCCGTGAAAGGGACGACGTGCGCTTATTGGTTGAGGCGGCGAGTCGACCAATCGCAATGCGAACGTGTAGTGCTGCAAACTCGCTCGCGGTGAGTATCTTTCTTGAAGACTTGGATACAGCGATGCCCGTCTGAAGGTCTTCCTCTGAGAGCGGCTGAGGGGCGACGATGACATACGGCTGATCAGAGTCCGAGCAAGCGAAATAGACCGACTCGGAAAGCGCAGGACTGTCGGCGGTCGGTGGTCGAGGAGGACGAATTGGCGACATTGTACTATCAGAATCAGAAGCCTGTTGTGTCGATAAATGAGTGACTTTGATGGTGCTTGCGCTCGATGCAAGATCAGAAGAGATCGTAGAAGTTAACGAGGAAGGTGGGTATTCGGAGGAACACACGGAGAATTTGGAAGCTGGTGTAGCAACTTCGTCAAGTCCAAAAGATTCCAAGACAGGCGCAATGTTGATGATGGTGTCTTTGACGTTCTCCAACGACCCACGCTTCGACGGATTCGGAATGCTGACCCAGGAGGTCGTATCTGCCACCGCCTTTTTCTGCAGGTCCTCGTCATTCTCAGTTTTCTTTATCGCCTTTTTAGGCTTCCCACAACCAAAGAGTGGTCCAGAGCAAATGGGACTCATAAGGAGGAAGACACACACAGCGAAGAAAATGATACCGCCAACGATCGTGCCGAGAACGATAAACTGTCTAGGTGCGCCGCCGCCGCCACCTGTCTTGTCAGTCAAAGCAGTGCTATTACTTCTGGAAGTCGGCGAGATTATTTCTTGATAAACAGACGATGGAGGAACAACAAGGCCGGGGCCAAAATGAGGCACGGAAGTGGTAAACACTGCGTCAGCTGAAGATGAAGAAGAGATAAAGTCCAAAAGCGGTGAAGCATCCGGCCGAGGTTGGTCGATAGTAGCACCAGCAGAGGTAGATACAAAAGTGGGTGACAGAGTTGGGGTGACTACTTTCATGGTTATGAGAACTTCGGCAACGGGTCTAAGTCGCGAAGAGCCATGGATTGAGATCCGAGAATCTTCGGGAGGGGTGTGGTCGAAGATACCGTACATAGTGACAAAATCCGGAGTCTCTGCACGTTTAAGGAGCCCGCTGGTACTAGGAATAAAGAGTCCTCCACTGGGAAACACATAACCGAAGCCAAAGTAAAGGAGACTGACGACGAGTCTCCGAGTAGAAGTGCGCATCTGAAAACGAAAGGAATCGCCGGCTAGGCTCGTTGGGTAGAAAAGAATGTACAGGTAGGGATAGAAAAGAGAGTACATGAGAGTGGGTTGAATTCGAACTTATAGGATTGCTGTGAGGCTGACTGGCACGGCTGATGCCAGGGCCTTCATCCGAACAAATGCAATAATGAACGAATGATTATATGACTGTGAAGGTCCAAGACAGTGACCGGCAACGTCGTCAACAGTGAACACTGAGCAGCAACCATGTTGCTGTTATTATGAGCTCCGACAAGTCAAATACTGCCATATGTCCTTCCGTCGAACACTTCCTCTTCTTACGCAACAATCCAAATCCAAATCCTCTACTCAATGGATTGCTCGTCAACGCCGAGACCCCTACATGAAAAAGCGGATAGCTGTCCAGGATCCAGCGACGGCGAGTGCTCTCGTCACTTCCTACCGCGCGCGTTCTGCGTTCAAGCTGCTAGAGATCAACGAGCAGATGGGGTCATTTTTGGATCGTGAGGATGTAAATTCTGTTGTGGATTTGGGCGCTGCACCGGGTGGGTGGAGTCAGGTGGTTGCGGCGAAATTGGGGTGGTGGGGGGCGACAGATATGGTTCTGGAAGCTGTTGAACAGTCCTTCGAGTCGTATGACTCTTTGGCCTCAGAAACCGAGGTAGATTTGAAGAAGAGACGGCCGAAGAAGGTGAAGAAGGGCAAGGCACGTCTTCGAACCTCTATCGAGGAGGAAATGGACCATTACGACCCTCTTAATATTGATCATTTGACTTTATCATCCCAGCGTGGTCGTGGTGTTATTATCGCCGTCGACTTGCTACCTATTCTTCCCATCCCTGGTGTAGAGACCCTCCAGGCCGATTTTCTACAGGACTCTACGACGGAGCTCATACAGAAGTTACTGACTTCCAAGGACAATCCGCACGGAAAGGCAGATGTAATCCTCTCCGATGTGGCTGCGAACGTCTCTGGGAACAGGACCCATGATGTCCAGTCTAGTCTTGAGATCTGCGAGGCTGTTTTTCAGTTTGCGAAATGGAATCTTCGGTCTGCTGAAAGTATTGGGAGGAAGAAGGGTGGTGTTCTTCTGTACGTCTTTTTTTCTTCTTCCCCTAATTTTCCATGTCGCTTACGTTCATCTTTCGCAGCGTGAAATTTTTCACCCACCCTTTGTTAGACCAGTTCCGAGTGGAAAAGCTGGAACCTAATTTTCACTATGTACATTATATCAAGCCCGATTCAAGTAGGGCCGCTTCGAGAGAAGGGTACTTTTTGTGTCAAGGATGGAATCCATGATTGTCTTGGCATACTGTCATCATCTGTCATAGCTTCGGGACCGCCATAATTCTGACGGACAAGCCGAGTCAGTCATACGGACCCGTTAAATCATAATTGTTATACTGATATCGACATGGCATAGTATACAAGTAGCGAAATAGGTAGCAATCATAGAAAAGAACATAGATCCGAAACACAGATACGCTTTGAAGGCAAAAGTATGAACGAGGATGGGGAAAACAAGACATTGATAACCCACCCTCCACCCTTCCTTCGTTGCTTAGGCACCGAAACCGTAGAGGGTACGACCAGAGCGTTTGAGAGCATAGACGACATCGAGGGCAGTGACGGTTTTACTGTACGACCTTATCAGCATCTGCAAAGCGAGCGCTCAACGGCTACTGACCGCTTAGCATGCTCCGTATAAGTGACTGAATCACGAATAACGTTCTCGAGGAATATCTTCAGAACACCACGGGTTTCTTCGTAGATGAGGCCAGAGATACGCTTGACACCGCCACGACGTGCGAGGCGGCGGATGGCGGGTTTGGTGATACCTAAAGAAAAAAAGGGTAGAAGGTTGAGAGAGGATTGTTGGGGAAATGTTTTACCCTGGATGTTGTCGCGAAGAATCTTGCGGTGACGTTTGGCACCTCCCTTACCGAGACCCTAGATAATGATTGACGACGAACACGCAGGAATGAAATGTTCAATGGATTATTAGAAACGTTAATCGGTCCCTTTGTCGTACCTTTCCGCCTTTACCACGTCCAGACATGACTGTTTATCAAGTTGCGAGATCTTTGAGTTCGAGCAAACGGTGGTGGTGGTTGGGAGTCAAGACACGTTTTTGTTGATGGGACTTCTCCTGGTTAATTACTTTCGCGGGGTTGTTTGCGTGTATTGACGTGAATTAGAGATCATGTGACCATTTCTGCAAATATTTATTTAAATTACCCTCAAATGTCTGAAAAGAAACTTTTAAAAAAAACCCTGGATGATATTCCTATCAGATATTTTGGACTAAAAATCTGATCAGAACATGAACTTTTCCAATTAGAGTGGAGGACTTGGACTTGTAAATGGTAATTCTCCCTGCCGCCTGAAGCGCCACCACATTCGGTCTTGAAAACTGTCCAGCTTTTTTCTCTTCAATCAATTGCATCCTCAACAAAAAGCCTGGGTAAATAAGTCGCAGTCACTGCTCGTCGATTGAAAGGTGATGGTCATAGGCAGGTTGCTGGAATCTGTTCATGGGGGCTGGTGATAGTTCGACTAGCTATTCCCCTCGTCAAGTGATGCCCTTGACCATTTTTTTCAAATTACATACAGCACACAGTACCTGAAAACTTTACAAGAAACCTACCGCCACAAATCTGTGATATTTTACATTGTAGCAAAGTAAAATATATAAAAGCAATTTATGGATCAATTGTCACCGAATCCCAGAAATCTATGCCCGAGCCACCTTCCCACCTGGAGCGACCCCTTCACCCCATACCACTGCTGCGAACGAGGCGGGTTCATCTACATTAGTAAAACCCTGTCGGTCCGATAAGTGCAAGGGTAGATCAATGTTCCGATTTCCCCGTCCAAGTACTATGTTACTTGCGCATCCAGCAGGTAAAACTATGAACCAACTTAGGACAAAGAACAAACACTTCAATCGGTTCCATGGTGTGGAAGGTGAGCGGCAGTAAGTACGTGCGTGCTTTGGATTCCATTATTGCGTTATATAAAACTATGCAAGACTCCATTTCCTATCATAGCTTTTTTTTATGGTTACGACTCGTCGGCTCTCTTGAATCTCTCGTCATGGGAAATTGATCCTATCAGGATAACGGATCAAATTAGTTCATTTCTCTTGATCTCTTCAGTTTTTTACAAGGCGCAATCGATATAGAAAGTAGAAAGATGAAGATAGTAAATATAGATTGGTATTCAGGTGCATTGGTTGATTCTCGTCCAGCGACGGAATCTTAAGCCCAGAGCCCGCGACAAGGGTGCACCAGGAGAGAGAGAAATAAGATCTCATCTCCCCTCCTCTGGGAAACTCACCTGCCTGCTGACGATTCATCGCCGTTTTGGAATAGAGACCACTTGTCTTGAGGAGAAGTCGTCTTGAGGGTATTGTGAGTGTCGCCCGAATCAAAGAACCACCTCGCCCTAACCATGTCCGTCAGCCTTCTCAACTACTGTACTAAGACATGCGAAACTATCGACTTTGATTAGTACGAAATGTTTTTGAATTTCACTACGTTTTGGATTGTGTTTCAAGCAAAGCCGGCTTCTGGTCGCACTCAGGCATACATCCATCACACGATTTGAAGAGTGTAGGGCATTTGTCCGAAGTCAGGGCCTTAGTCACTCAACTCGCCCAGCGCAAGAATCGGACACAAGCGAAATGGGCGGGCATATAAATCACACTTCAGGAGACCAGGTTGCGTGACCGGCCTTCAGAATTTCCCTTCACGTCGTCATTCAAAGATCAGCCTCAAAATCTTGACTCTTCAGAAACAGAGCCGCCAATCCAACTCAAAGGTGAATGAAATTTGGAGGTGTGGGCGATGGGTCGCAACTTGGGGCTTGTGTTGAGGCTTGGTTGAGGCTGACCTAGTCGCCAGATGGGAGAAGTAAGAGGAGAGATTTAGGACAATGGCGGGTAAAGAGGAGAAGAGATGACGAGGTTCTTGGTCGGTTTCATTTATATACTGTCCCTTTGCTTGTTCGTGCTTGGCAGCTCGATTATGTGATTGCCTGGATAGGAATTTTCCTAAATTGGAGAGCAAGTCTTAAAATGGGTATGCGCCGGTATGCGTCGTTGGAAAAAAATCGATTCTATTTTTGCGTAGTACTGATAACGTGGATACACTTACCTATTACGTAGAATAGGCGAATCGGTCTCTGACAGAAAACCTGAGGTTATCGTGTAGCCGCTGTCGAGCAGGATTCGAGGCCAAGCAGAAAATTCCGCATGATCGTGCAGTTTCTAAACTAATTATCTTCTGATAGACCCAGACATGTTTACGAATCAAATTGTTTCCCAGGAAAAAAATCAACTGAACGTCGAAGCTGGAAGAAATTGTTGTGTAGCGAGCTCATACACCCTTTGATAGGATATTTCCCCGTCACTGCATTCAATTGCAGTGACGGAGAAATATGCGTGTGGCAAGTACCTATCAAAGGGTGGGTTTCCTCTTTTTTTCTTCTTCTAGTTCGGTTCAGTGACAGCTATGGTCTGTCTACAATCCAAAGAAAAAGGATGGGACCCCAAGTACGGTGAGGGTATCGTGAGAACTGTTCATTGCCGAAAATTTCCCAAGGTTGAACAAAACATAGGATTTTGAACGTCCAACGGAACGGCTCGAATTTAGGTGCTGTAAAGCACAATCCCATACTTCAACGCCTAAACCTATGCTTATATTTCTTTAATTTCCCTTCTTTATCAATAGTTCCAACTCTAATTTATCATGTTTCGTATGCCGAACGGAAGTTTCCAGTTTAAGGATTGTCGCTTAGGCGCC
>QDKV01004726.1_pt1 | contig 13074 bp, 15 predicted proteins | sample 1861101 | NCBI WGS metagenome assembly QDKV01 (sample SAMN04275158, study PRJNA302643) | Fungus metagenome, whole genome shotgun sequencing project. | isolation source: fruitbody | host: Mallocybe terrigena | place: Sweden | collected 2013 | reverse complement strand
AGCGAAGAGCGTTGAGATGCGGACAACTTTACTCTATTCTCAATGTGCTTTGGTTCTACGGCAGACGTTCAAACCACCATGCCTATTTTGATTCAGATGTTGTTGTCCTTTCTGTTCCTCCGAGGAACATTTAGTAGACGGAGATGTGATGGATGGCCCTACTAATTCAGTATGAGATTCCAACCAAGGTCATCCAGTGAGGTGTTATAAGAACCGTCCGCAAGCAACCATGCATTGCCTGTGACATCTCCGACAGACTCCATCCGTCCGTTCCGCAGAAAGTTTGAAAATCCTACAAAAAACGACATCAAAGGGCCCCCGAGATGACAATCAATCAATACCTAAGTTATCAACAGCATCTTTGTAATTCATCGCTACCTCATCGCTACCTCATCTCTACTTCATCTCTACCTCATCACTCATCTTCACCATTGCCTTGCTTGCAAGGTCTGTCATAATTACATAAGGTGGTGTCTAAATCTGGCCTTCTATTTCATGAGCCCAATTTCCAGAAAAAGAGGGCGATGTCGCAAAGTGGTCTTCTATGATGGAATGCCATCTTTGGAGGCGAGGCGATATAAATAAAATTTTCAGTGACCATGTTAAGTCGATACTATAATGAATGACGGGCCCGCCAGAGCCACGGCAATGCGTAATTGGCGCCGAAAATTTTGCCGAGATTAAGCAGCTGAAACTAATAACAACCATGTATCAAATAAATTATGTCTCAACGTTATGTATAATAACAAGTCGGAGAAAGATTAATGGTAAAAAGCTTAACCAATTAACGGCAAAGTTTCCGACCAAAAATCTCATGGAAAAAGCATAGAATTGTCAAGAAAAGGCTGTTATGTGTAATTTTACTGCCAATTACCGCAGGCAAACTTTCAAGGCAAAACCCCGTCGGTTAAGCAGGCAATGGCAATCGGCATATTGCCCATTTCTATTCAAAAAAACACAGTAAAAAATCATTAAGCGGATCTAAAGAAACGGCTGAAAAATCGAACGTCCAAATATGGATCGGACATTCGACAGCTCCTACTATTGATCCCATCGGGTCTGGATTTGCTGTATTTTAATTTTCTGATTTTTTCCCTTCGCCCAATCCCCCCGGACTTTCTTAGGATTTTATTGTATAGCACTCTTGCATATGTTGTGAATTAATTTGAACCTGTAATTAGACGATGTGTTATGTATAAAGTAGTATGTGCTATTAAGAATTATGAAGCAGTGTAGAAGTTATCGTAGGTGTAGTTTGTCGACTTTCATTGACTACATTCCAACAACCATGCCGGCCTTGCAAATTAAATACACAACCCTTCATAATGATGGTATACGATTTCTCTCGAGTTTTTTTAGGTCTTCAGAGTGGAATTTGAGATCGTGAGCCAGATGCCTACATCAGGATCACCGATTCATCCTCCGGCCATTCTCTAACATATAATATCCTTAGCAAGATCCTTCAAATTAATTCACAATATATGCAAGAGTACTATACAATAAATTCCTGAGAAAGTCTGGCCCCCGGGATTGGGCAAAGGGAAAAAATCAGAAAATTAAAATCCAGCTTCTATGTGCAAATCCAGACCCGATCATCGGTGCAGCTGAGTTTGAACTTCTTGAAAGTCTAACCGGCCCTGAACGAAATTCACGTGCCCATGCTTCAACGGTTTGGTTTTATCCCACCTTTCAACGCATACCCTCAGCCATATCGCTCGCTACTAGAACCAAACTTGGTACTCTAGCGCAGCCCTTCAAGAACCTCAAAGCACCCCTTCCGACCAGGACCTTAGTATTCCAAAAAGGTTTGGCTTTATATTCCTGAGAACAACGTACCTGGTTTCGACTTATGTCAATCAGGACCTATTCCAATTTCCAGGGGTTCAAACCACGTTCTGAAGTATACTTCTGAGGTAGAACGACGCCCATCCAACCCCATGGCCCTTTCAAGAATTCATTGCTTGTTGATTAGTGCCATCGTCAACAAGAGCAAAGCCTTAGGGTGCATAACGTGCCAACCTATCTGGACGGTTCAGGACTCCACCACAAAAGAACTGCTTTGGGTCATGCCCCTCAGCGACGTGAAACTTCAGTACGTGCTATAGTTGATTCAGCTGCACATGTTGACTGATTGCTTTCGTAGTAAGTTTATTATCTAGTAATGAACCTTCATGATATTGGACCTAGATTCAGAACAAACCATCCAATTTCGCATCCGTTCACGCTTCTCGGAATGTTCGTACTCAAGTCGTAGTTGGTGAGGTTCCACGTCGGCCCTAAGTTTAAGAACCCTGAGCCGACTACTGCCGCGGCATTAGGCGCCACCGGTCGAACCCATAGAGGAGGAGGTCCATGCGTCGGTAAGCCCATATGCCACCTTTGCGACGCCTCTATTAAGTTCAGAACTTTTGCTTACCTCAACAGTGACGCGTTTTAAGCTTGAATTCAGTGCCCACCCACTCCATACCTTCCCCAACAAGGTCTTTCTTCACCTAAGCTATCGTACGCACGCCGACCGCTGTGCTTTACTACCCCAGTGATTCTTTTTGCCACAAGAAAGACGCCTCCCTTCGTTGCGTCATGCCTCCTTACCGTGCCCCTTACAGTGCCCTCCTCGTCTCGTCGCAGTGCGAGGTACGCCCTCTGCGTCGCCCGCCTCGTGGCCTGCTTTGAACCGGCAAGGACCCCCGCCGCTCCTCCTTTACGATGCGATGAGGAGATTCCGGTCGCATCGCCTCCGGCGAGGGGCGCTTAGCGCATCGATCAAAGATTTTACAAATACGTTGACCCTTAGGACAAAGCGCCATCCCCGGGCCTTCGGTGCTCGTAACTACCTGGCGAGGGCAACGAAGACAAGGCGCTAACTATATTCCAAATGGAATGCCGTTCTTCCCGTACTCTCTTGGTCGCCCTTTGCCTCCTTCGGCTCGCACCCCCAACGCTTGCTCCCGGCCGGGATCCGGCGTGAGAAAGTAAAGCTCCTTTTGAGCAAACTTAAGGTTTCAATGCGATAGGCCCCCCACCTTGACCTGTCAAAAAAAGATTTCAACACAGAAGGGGGGAGGTTTCCCGGGCCTCAACATTTTGAAAAAAGGTTCAATGCGACGAAGGGGGGCTCACTTTGTCGAGGAAGGTGCTGAAAAGGTAGCTACAAAGTGTGGCGGAGATGGGTACCGTTGGGGTAGGGAGGTTCTGGTTGCCTTCGTCGCTCTGCGGGTGATTACCAGCGTTGGTCTTTGCTTTTTGGACTCAACAAAAAGGTGAAAGATTGAAAACTAGTTATGGGATGGAAACGTGACTGAATAAGCGATGGGCAAACGTCCCGCGACTCGTGGCCTGCCCAGACAAACCGCTGTAGAGATTATAAAGTAGTGTAGTAAAAAACGTACGGACGTTTGGGGATGGGGTGGCAGCCCTTCGGCATCTTTTTATGAGCCCACGAAATGAGTGCTGTTGGATTTCTCGTCAAGCAAAGAAATCGCCGGTACGGTAGGAGGGGATCACAGGACTAATGGTGGAAGATCAGAAGGTCCTCTCACAGGGCGGAGTGCGCACATAGAGAAGCTACAATGGGTTGATAGGAACGGTCTGGCGGGCCCATACGTTGCATCGATAAGAACGGGAGCGCGGGCTGTCAGCGGGCGATACTAAATATAGTTGGTAAAATGCATCACGGCGGGCCCGGTCTGGTCCCGATAACTCACCAAGCAACGGCAAAGGGTCATTTGAGCCAATAATTTTTCAGAAAATGAGCAGATGAATGCCAAGTGACAAAAATGCGTGCAGTGAGCACCTTTAGTCACCTTTTGTAGAGATAAGCCGGAGCCAAGATTCAATGAAACCAGCCGACGGTTCAATGGAACAAGCCGAAAGATCAAAGCAAGGAATGAAAGTTGTCAAGGCCACCTGAGGGTGTTCCTGCGCAATTACAACTCCTCAGGTTTTGTTAAAATTCTGATCTTTGTCCATACAAGTTATTCATAAGCCATAGTAAATACAACAGTAATTGCACAATAGCCGGGACCAAAAAGCCAAAAATTAGTATGAAATAGACGCGTCATGTGAACCTCTTCCCTGTTCATCTCCCGGTCGACTTTCTGAATTCATTACTCGTTCAATCTAAGCCGACGGCAAGGAAGTGAAGTCGGCAGCTGTGTAATGATGACCCGGAGCCATAATTAATCCTTTGGCGGAATTGGCCGGAACCGGAGACGAGATTTTTATGTTAGAACCCTTTGAATTGTGAAGTGCTACTGCAGCGGCAGCATTGTCCGGAACGATGCTTTCAACATCACCGTCCAGCGCGTCAGCAGCCATACCAGCAGTATAATATTGATCTCAGAGACCGCACTATCTTCACCAGCAGAATTCGACCACTTGCCGGGGATGCGTCTCCAAGTCTGGCAGACTTCACCCGCCGTTGATTTCGCCGATATCTCTTTATCACCTCCTGATCCCTTTGTGCTGCCTTCCTCATGTCCACCCGGCATGCGGGCCGATCCAATGCTGGAGTCAGCCCCCATCGTTGGTAACGTCGCCTTGTGCATCCACTTCAAATGCTTCTCGTAATTTCCCTGCTTTCCCTTCTTCAGTTTTACCATTCTTACTTTTCAATCCTATGCTGGATTCAGCCCCCGGCTGTTGATCCCGTCGCTCACCAGTTTCCTATGAAAAACCAGACGGTCCTGCATGCCCCAACTGGTTCCTCATCATCTTCGATGTCTTGTAAGGGAATATCCAAAAGTTCAAGTAGTCGGTGCAACAACCAAGCATTAGTTCTTTCCACAATGACACCCAGACGATTTTCCAGCTGCGCAATGACAAAATCCACCTTGTAAACGAAAGTTAATCCGTTGGCGAAGACCGTCGGCAACAAATCGTCAGCAATGTTACTCACCTGTTCTCCCTCTCAGGCGAGAGGCGGCTATCTTGTTGGTCTAAATCACAGATAAAATTCAATGAATCCGTCGGCAATCACACCGGCGGCAAATGTGCTTATCTGCCCTTACTCTGGAACATGACCAGCTAACTAAAAGCCAAATTTATTTCAGTTTTTAGACGTATAACCGATATCGGTGAACCTACCGCGTTCCTCTATTTGTCCTGATCGTTTCACTCCTGATTTTTGTATCAGGAGAGATCGCCTCAGATTTGGACTTCCACTTGAATCTGGGGGAACCTCATCATCCTTGTCATTTTTTTGCCTTTTCTTACTAACGAGCTGCATGAAACCGTCGGCTCTATGCGTTAGACCGTTGGCTCAATCCCATCTTGCTTAGATATTTTTTTGACGGGCCAAGATAGAAGGATTTAAAGAAGTAAGGAAATCTTGTATAATCTATACTTGACAATAGCTCCTTGCTTTGAACTGTCGGCTCATGTTTGTGACAGGGTGACAAGAGGTACCTTTACATGATATTGATGAACCTCGGGCAGTTACGAGTTGCGACAGTGTTTGACAACTTTCTCGAGCCGTCGGCTTGTTTCATTAGAACCGTCGGGTCTTGGATCTGTTCTTTGCTCCGGCTTGGTTTATTTCACTTCTAATTTATCATTACATTATCCGTCGGTTCAACGGCTCATTGACTATCCGTGGGTTTCGTCCATCAAACCATTGGCTCATTTCCCGTCAGTCTGTTCATTGCTTTAAACTGCAGGTTTACATAGGATCTCATAGTTTTGACGATCAAGAGGGATACAAAATACTTAAGAGTTTATTTGCGCAGTATCGTCCTCAGGTGGTCTGGACAACTTTCACTCCTTGCTTTGATTTGCCGGCTTGTTCTATTTAACCGTCGGGTCATGGATGGTTCTTTGGCTCTGGCTTATTCTATACACAACAGGGTGGACTACGCTCGTTTGTGTGTCACTTGGCATTCATCTGCTTATGTTCTGACAAACTACCAGCTCAAATGACCTTTGCTGTGCTTTGATGTACTCTGGCCGGCCCGCTGATGTATTCCATCAACTATTCCTTCCTTATTTAGTTTCGCCTGTTGGAAGCCCATGCTCCCATTCTTATCAATACAAAGTATGGGCCCACCAGGCCATTCCTATTGATATATTGTAATTTTCCTACATACATATGTGGTAGCGGATTACTCGCAAAGCTGCCCGTTCTCATACCGGCTCAAATATGAAAGTCCCCTCATCCACCTTTCCTCTCGTTCAGCATAGACCTGATTGTACTTTTTTCGGTCTTTCGCCTTCAACTCACCATCCGTCATGAAGCCGTTGTCTACATAGCGAAAAAGGGAGCCACCTGTGTATTGTGTGATGGAGGCACGCCTTTCCCCTTCTCTAACTGGAAGGTTTGAATGGGTTATGGTAGCAGATGGGATGAGGAGCAGGGCTCCGGGTGGGAATTCAATAATAAGCTTTAACTCCCATAAAATGATGTGACCCCCCGCCTGAGGATCAAAGTCGCCGAGGGCATGGATGGCACACCATCCGTAAGGCAGGTTTAAAAGGTCCTGATGGGGGATGGTCTGCACTTTGGGCCCAAAGTTGAAGGCCATGCTTGAGAAGATGCTTCGACGAAAGTTGGGCAAAATATTGGGGTTGTGAGCCCTCAACTGCTCTGCATAATCACCGTAGTGCTGGTAGAGCTTTGGGGCCCAAAGTTTGAATGAAGCTAAGTCAGGGTCAGTTTTTTGATTTGATTAAGTCAGTTGAGATTGGTTGCCTACCATCTTGATGTGAGGCAAGCCGCTTGACGTCATTATCATCCAAGAGTCGCTGCACCATCTCATCATGATTGCCAACGCCAACGCGCCTCGGCACCCGGTCACCTGGGCCCAGGCTGATCCCTACGTTGATGGCAGGAAAGGATCCTCGTCGGTGGCTCATCTCCTTTAAGGCAAAGGTTGCTGATTCACCCTCTTGAGCCATCTTCTCAAAAACTCGACTTGCTGCAGCATCATAGCTCGGGTCTTTAGGCCTAGATACGAGGACTGCTACCACCCGCTTGAGCTGGTCGAGAATGGGGTGGTTTACACTGAGAAAGGTGAATAAAGAGCTGCTCTGTACATCATTCATTTGCTCACCTTCCATCCCAGGCCTTATAGGCGAAGCCGTCGACTTCTATGAGTTCCTTGAGGGTCCTATGGCAGCCCCGCCACCCGTCGGCTGTTGAGCTCCGACGTGCAGCATAGGCGCCTCGTGCTGTCGGAAGGGCCTCTGCCCTAATGGGGGCAGGCAGAGTCTTGACGTCGGAAGCATACTTTCTGACTAACCTGGGCCGAGGCTTGCTCCGTTCAGTATCAGCAAGAGACGCTCGCTTTCGTCTTCGTCGTTCATAGTATGCTTCCTGATGCTTTTGCTCACTCAAAGTTCGAGGACGCTTAGCTAGATGTTCTGGTTGTTCTGCATTAAAAAATGTTTGCCTAAGCATCTCAACTTGGTTCTATATTTGCCAAACCTGACAGGGGCCGCTTCAGTGGCAGCGAGCAACCTTCAAATAAACCTAAAGGCAAAGATATGTGGCTTATTGCTTCAGAAGGTGACAGGGGGCTGACCTTCCTGGGGCTCAGCTAGTTGGAGGCCCTCTGCCTCAGGCTTTGCCCCTTTATCCAGGAAAGTGTTAATTTAAGAGCCTTTCACAGAAATAAAGAAAGGCTCACCAGTATCAAAATCTGGACATTCTACGTCACTTTCTTCCTCAATGAGTTCAACCAGGCCTCTCCTGATGGAATGCTCTGTGAGGACGTTGAAGTCCACTGGCGTGAAAATGCTCGTCGGCTCTGACTGCATTGGCAGGGTTTCTAAACTTAGGGCGTGCTGTGAGTTTTTGAGGGACTGCACTTGAGTACCAGGTTTGGTTCTTGCGTGCAAGTTGAAAGAAAAAAATTGCAGCGTGGGCACGTGACTTTCGTTCAGGGCCGGTTGGCCTGTCAAGTTTCAACAGTTAAGGACTGGAGTGCATCAGCAGCGGGTGCGAAATTGAATGCTTTTTAATCTGAATCTAGGTCAAATAAAATGAAAGGTCATCATTTGATGATAAATTTATTCGGACTCATATTGCCCATTCCAGTTGATGGTTTCAGACGGCGTCCACACAGTGACCACCCAGTTCACAACCAGTCCACAGCAGAACCCTGCTCCATGCTAATACGTCTGTTGGATAATGAAATGGATGTTCTCATGCGCTCTAATGCACTCTAATGCGCTCTAATATGCTCTATTGCGCTCTAATATGCCCTAGTATGGTCTAGTATGGTCTCCACGCTCTAGGACATGGGTGATGGTTATGCTTTCCATGTTTGTTGAAAAGCAGCCGGTTTATGAATTTTTCGTCACGGGATGCTGCGCAGCACATTTTTTGGCCGTTTGACAAGCCGTACATATTGCAGAAAACGTTGTTGAGTGCAGAGAATGTAAATACATTACTTTGCCTAAGCGAATAAAACATTATGCCTCCAAATGGGTATGTGAGACAATGGTGCTTGTAGGTCTGGATGAGACGAGTTCTATTTTTGTAGTCTGCTAAAAAAATGATCCATTAGACTTCAGGTATTCCGGCTTATCTCATCAACGTAGTATTGAGTGGTTTGATCATTCCGTAGAAAAAGGGCCATATCAACTCTCGCCAGCGATTCGATAGGCGGTGGCCCAGCCTGTCGGGTCTTCTCAAGGGCCCAGGCCCTGCGAAATATTTCCTTAGTATTTCTGAAACCATTCTTCATCAAGTTTCATCCAGTGAAAGCCATTGGCAGAATTGCTGAACCACCAGTTGGGTCGTGGCCACCACGAAATTAACGTATGTTGATTATGTACGCCTAAATGCAATAAAATAATGATTCTTGAAGCAATGGATGAATACCCATACCTGTCTGGCAGCGATATATGTCACAGTTCAATTTCATCCTTCGTAAGGTCACTACAAAAATATGTCCATCTGGTGCGCCATTCACTACAGTATCGACTTAACACGGTCACTGAAATTTCTATTTTATATCGCCTCGCCTCCAGAGATAGCATCCACCGTCACTATGCGATGTCGCCCTTTTTTTCTGGAAATTGTGCTCATAAAATAGAAGAACAACATGACAACTTCGCTCGGACTTCAGGCCCAGATTCAGACACCGCCTTATGTAATTATGACAGAGATGCAGACCTTGCAAGCAAGGCAATATTAGTGAAGATTATTTATGAGGTAGAAGTGGGTAGCGACGATGTAGAAATGAGGTAGAAATGAGGTAGCGATGAGGTAGCGATGAATTACAAAGATGCTGTCAAAGGTATCAATAGACAGCAACGTCATCTCGGGGTTGTCAGCCAACCTCGTCTCGGAAACCACTGATGCTCAGACTGCGGAAGGGCACTGCAACCTACAAATCCATGGCATGATCAAAAGACTTTCGTACATGAGTTTGCTGTCATGCCTCTGTTCTAACTACGCGGATCAATCAAAGTCATCACAAATCGTGGCAGATAAGTCCGTCCTTTTTTCTCCGACGTCACCTGTCCACTGACAAAAATAATCGGGCTTGGATGCGCGCTCACCATTTTAATGCGAACTCGAAATTTAAGCGAGAAAGAAGATAATTTGCAGCTGTAAATATCGACGGCCTAATTCACACGACACCATTCTGTGCCTGTTGGTACGGACAAAATTCAACCATCCCCTTTGTATTCAAGTTCTTCGCTGCAGTCTTCAAACGAAGGCAGTTTTTTTTAACGACTGAAGGCGCTCGTCAGTGGTGCCTCTGAAAAACAAAGGGGGTAAAACCTTTTCCAGTTGGAGCCTGGGGTTCCGGCTGCTTCTTCATCAATCTGATTCGACCTGAGTGTCGCGTAGCTTCTAAAGGAAAATTGATGGCAGTGCCTCCTAGACTAATGGTACCTACCAGGCTGCTTCATGCCCAGGGTGGAAGATGGCTTGGTTTGACGGCTTTTCCCTGGGACAGAAGGTAGTGAGCAACGGAAGGGCTACAGCATTTGAAGACGTACCTCCTGAGGTTGGCCGCTGCTGACATGTTGGCGTGGCTTGCTCTTGCTGAGGCTGTTCTGCTGAGGGAATGCAACTCATAGGGCAAGGGCAGGGAGCTTACGACCTGGAATACCCATAGTTTGGTCAGGTGGGTCACCGATCCACATCCACTGAGTTCAAGAGGAAATGTGGGCGCGCTTCATAAGATGGGATGGGGGCAAGAGATCATTGACACTTACTGGGTGTTTCCTGCCCGCCACTCCCCTCATTCCCTTTTACCCTGCATGTTAGCTGAAAGGAAGAGGAAGGCACCGTAGAAGATGGCCTACCTTCCCTGTCACCACTCCCCTCTGCGTCCCCACCTGTAAAAGGGTGAATAGAAAGTAAGAAACGGAAAGGACAAGCTGCCGACCAGGAATGACCCTTTTAGGTCGCAAAGAAGCCAGAGGCCAATCGTCCTCAACAGCGATTTCGGTCTCCAGAGACAGAAGTGATATAGGGGTGGCAAGGGGTGCTTTATCTGGTTAGGGGGTCAAAGGGGCGTCAAGGAGCTTTTTGGGATAAGTACCTGGTGAGAAGAAACCCCTTTCTTTTGCGGGTACCTTGTCCAGCTCATCCCAGGGGATACAAGCAAAAAAGGACTGCATCGCCGGAAAGGCTGTGACTTGGCCTTTTAAGATGGATAAAACAGCTCCTCACAGCTCACGCTCAATCCTTGAGAGGAGAGAGGGCTTCTGGTTTCCTAATGCCTTAGCAACCTTGCCAGAATAAGATGAGAGTCGGGTAGCATTTTGAAACGAACACCATTACCTTTAGCATATCCTGTTGATCCCAGGGGTTAGCGATTAGTTTCTTGTTTGATAGGAGCGAAAGGGGCGATAGTAACAGAGCGGCATAGAGCGGGAATTGGAGTTTGTGGATGGAGTGCTTCTTCAGAATAGCTTTTCTGGCAGCCGACTCCTCACCAGTTGAACTAGCAGAGGAAGTAGCAGGTCTGCGGGCAGAAGGCACTTGTGGGTCATTGAAAATTACTAAGGGAATTAGCGCTTACGTTGACTTCAATTGATAAATTTCGGTAGGTAGATCAGGCAAAGTCTACAAAAGACTGAGAATGCAGAAGAAAGGCTTCTAGCTAAACGCACCAGGTTCAGCTCCAGATCCTCTTGACCAGCCTTCAACATATACGAAAGGTGCAGAGCAGCAAGCTGGATGTTGAACAACATCTTCGTACCCTTTGTTTGCTCTGACAGCAAATACAAATCGTGGAAGAGCTTTGATTGCAGAGACAAGTCCTTGGGGTCCGAAAGGTTCGTCGTAGAAATTGGCACAATGACGGGCTGTGTTATCTGCTGAAAGTCAGCCAAGCTTTTCATGGCATTCTTACCAAATTTGAGGTTGTCCACCCAATCCTGAATGGGCCAGATCTTGCAAAAGATGTCAGTAAAATGAGAGCTGGGGTAGGCCGCAGAGTTGAATTACCGGACGCTCTGGAAAGCCTATCAACTCCATTCTTGAATACTGAGGGATCCTAAACAAAGACTGAGGTAACCGAAGGGAATGAAGGACATCTACAATCCTGTATTGCGTTGCACAGCCTGGAGGGCATCGGCTTATGCAGAGCAGCTAGTTTGTTTGGAATTGGCCTGAGAAGTCAACATCCACGACGGAAAAAGCTTGACGAAACTCGAAAGCCAGTTGGTTGAGTGGTTCATCAACTGCGCGCTCAAATCGAGCAAGCCTGTCTAACAAATGCTGCCAGTGAGGGAAGTCAGTCTTAATGAACTTCAGTTCAACGGAGTACCAACAGCGATAGACGGATCGGCCACCACGTCCTGGTGGTTGGTCAACAGAAAGTCAGTCGACCAAGGGAATGTGAGGTGATGTCGACCTTTCATAGATAATGGTCCGGTGATCAATGGTTGTCCACTTGCTTTTTTGCGAGCAAGTGGACAGCCACTGTGACATGTTCTTGGCGAAATGCTGATCTCACGCGATCTGGTTTATGTACTACCACACTCCTCAGGTTGCCTGGCTGGAGCAGGAGTCAAGCCCGTTCTATAGGAGCTTTTGGGCAGGTGTCCTGATGTGCGAGGCGGTTCCGAAAGCAAACCAAACAAATGAACGCAGACCCCTCATAGGCCACCGTCGACAGCAGTGAGTGGCGTGAGCCATGATGGGAGAATTCGGGGCTGGGTGACCTCTGCATAAACAACCTTTTTGGGTCAGACGTGCATCCGCTTGCTCCAAAGAACGTAGTCTTAATTTCATCTGGGCTGAAAGTCGCGCTTCGACCACTGTGGGAAGCAGATACGGCCTAAGCTGTAGATTATTTCAAAAAAGAAAATTGATTTTAAATACCTTCAAAACCTTGTGAAGATATTAAAATGGATTAAGACCATCCTACGACAAATGATGCCTGAGCGAAACTAAAGCGACGAATTGGGGTTGGATCAGGTTCTGAAGGGAGGCGTGGGCGTTTGAGCGAAGGCCGTTGGCTTTGGGCGGAAATTGTGACGAACAACTGATGCAATAGAACATTCAGTCGGGTCGGAGATCATATCAGCTACCTGTCGCGAAAGTTCTGCCTTGAGCTTGAGCTGATGATAGCGCAAGCGAGCCTCTTTGTACCAGAGTCGGAATCGAGCACAACGGGGATTAGGAGTAGATCGAGGGATTTGGCGATGGAAGTAGCGGATTTTCCTTTCGCTGGCTTTCGGTGCGTCTTTCGAATGTAATCGGTGGACTTTTAGGAAAATAGAAAGAGGTTTTCGTTGTAGTGGTAGTGGTATTGTGTTGGCGATTGATGTGATCGGAGACATTTGAGCTGGGGGTCAGGCTATGTGTTATAGCAGGTATCAGGCCTCGCCAAAGGCGGTACTGAGCAAGTGGGTCACGACTGGCGAGGCTCGAAGTCGGTAGACCAGCCCGGAACTTCAACGACATGGTTGTTGTTGTTGTTGTTGTTGTTATCTCAGGTTCGTGTGTAACCTGAGATAACAAGGTTTTGAATTTAAAATCAATTTCCTTTTGTGAAATACTCACATGACCTTGCCGTATGTGGACGACATCTACTATCATGTTTAGGGAGTTGCAAACTTTTTTGCAAAATCCCCCGGGTTCCACAACAACGCACAATCTTCCCA
>QDKV01004728.1_pt1 | contig 13076 bp, 18 predicted proteins | sample 1861101 | NCBI WGS metagenome assembly QDKV01 (sample SAMN04275158, study PRJNA302643) | Fungus metagenome, whole genome shotgun sequencing project. | isolation source: fruitbody | host: Mallocybe terrigena | place: Sweden | collected 2013 | reverse complement strand
GGCTCAAAACCGCACTTTTATTTTTATATACAATTGTGTCTAATGCTAGCTTAACATGCATTAAATAAAATATAAAACGCTCTTCACCAATTCTTCGTCGAATGCCCAAACGTTCTTGAAGCAACAATTCGGGCAACGCCTAACCCCATACATGCTTCCATATAGTTATTTTGTTGTTGTCTTTACTGACATGTGCTCGCCATGTCAACAATCGACGTAGGCTTGTGGGCCTAACAATATAGGCTATGTTCTCACTGGCCAAGTATCTGTACTGCCACCATCCCCGGAGCGACGACAAAAGAGAAATTATTCACATGAACCACTTTCGAAATACTGAGATATATACACAGGCCTGAGGGCAATCACAAAAATATACATACATCCAAAGCAAGACAACACCGTCCAAGTCTGTTTCTAGTCAAGAACAAGAGAGAATATGGACAGAAAGAATACTACCAAGATAAAACATATGGCAAACACTACATTTCTCAATGAAACCTTGCATATCATACGAAGAGATACCATCACCACCTGCGAGCATTGTCAAGAGTCGAGCTTCCGGGCAGCTTGCAACTACATCTGCACGAATTTGATCAACATCGGTAACACTGTGACTTGATGGTCCTGCAATAGCATTGTTGGTAATAAGCGTGTTACGGCGGCGGATTACCCGTGTGTGAGCAGTGGAGCTTGGTGGTGGACGTGGACGAGCCGAGATTGAGGCCGCAAGCTCAGCACTTGCTGCGTCAAGTGCTGCCCGTTTGCGGGCTCTTACAGCTCCATAATCAAGTGGGTAGACCGTTCCATGACGATCATTTACCGGGGCTGTAGAGGTGAATTCAAAATCAGTAAAATCGAAAAAGAGAAATACAGAAATACCATTACGTACCAAAGGGCACCTTACGGGGACCCAATTTCTGTTCAAGGCCAGGGTATTCATATTGATGTTCTCCGCAATATCCCTCAAAGTAGGGACAAGGATCCAATGAACCATTCGTAATGAAGGCGGCCAGAATGGTGCCCATATCCAGAGTGTCACCAGAGTCTTAAATCAATGTTAGTGTAAAGTCATAAACATGGAAAAGGGAGCCACAAACATACCGAGGGTTCTTAAGTGTTGATAGTTGGATTCCAGCAGCGCTGATTGAAATCGGCTGGACAAGTTCACTGCAGAACATATCAGTAAAAAAGTACCAAGGAAAAACATAGACATACTGCAGAATCCACACCGTGATGGGGTCTGAGAGCAGAAAGCCATAACTCGTCCGTCAAGGGTATGAATAATTTGACAGGACAAGGAAGTATCCATCTCGAGGACGCAAAAACAGGGCCAGTGAAGCCCACATTTCCGTAGCCATGTCCTCACGCCTTGAGGTCTGATTCGTATTCCATTCTGCATCGGCCTAAGACACATTAAACAAGGAGATGAATAGAGAGAACAACGAGCACACTTACCACGCAATTTCAACGAGTTGACTGAGAGACGTGCAGAATATCACAAGCTCAGTGCTGCGAGCTTGGAAGTTTTGACAGTCATCATACAAGCTGGCGAGCGGTAGCTGCAGAGAAGCCACTTGAGTCATAGCTTTGTACCGTGGTGAAGCAAGGAATGCGCAAGGAACGAGTGGGTTTAAATGGGATGAATCATATAAATCTGACATGGAGGTCTTTCATCAATAAATCCCAAATCAGTAAAATTGTAGGATCCAGTACGTTCTTCCTTGCGCCTCTACATCATGCCAATGGATGGAGAACTTCACGTATTGGGAGGGAGGCTGTGATTATAATATGGATGGACCAGAAGCCAGCGCCAGAAATTGCAGGACAGAGGCACAGAAGCTATGACTGACAGTCACAGTGAGTCTTCATCGACGGCGAAGAAGAAGCAACGACGATTGTTGAAATGAAAATCAATGTCGGAGAAAGTGTGGGAAAGTTTACATAACTGTTCCCTCAGTTCCCTCAGTGGACTCGCTAGTTTTCCCTCAGCGGATCCGCTGTTCCCTCAGTGGATCCGCTGTTCCCTCAGTGGATCCGCTGTTCCCTCAGTGGATCCGCTGTTCCCTCAGTGGATCCGCTGTTCCCTCAGTGGATCTGCTAGTTTTCCCTCAGTGGATCCGCTGTTCCCTCAGTGGATCTGCTGTTCCCTCAGTGGATCCGGACCCACCAACGGCGCTCTGAGACTCATTGCGGCTCCTTCCCCATCGAATATTCTTATATAAGGCCTTGCTGGTACTCTCATTTCTTCCATTGAACAGTGGTTGACACTACGACTACGACTATGACTTCTCAGCCGAAACTCGTGGCTACCGGCCGCGCCTCTATCACTGGCATCGCAATCCTTGCGAATCCTCGTATGATCTCTGCTTCCAAAACCATCGTTCTTGATGCTCAGTTATATCTTGGGCCAACGGATGAGGATCTGCTGATTGGATCCCTGCGCTACTTTAACTCAACCAACTCTAGCTTTGACGATGGACCTAATTTCTATGTTATTCTTGCAACAGTGAGTACACAGGTTATAATCTGCCTAAACGTCAATGAATCTATTTTCAGTTTGCTCGACGAGAATCCAAAGCCGATGTTCCAGTTTCAGGTAATCGGTCACCTTTGGATTACACCTTTGTTGGTGACATAGATTGGGTGGGTGATATCATCCACTGACCTAGCGTTTGGTAATTGTCTTCTACTAGTTTATTCCGTTGGCTCAACTCGGCCCTCACCATCAAGAATCCGGTGAAACACATACCGATCCCATCGATTTGCCAACGTCCAAGATAGATCCACGTATGCGGCCATATGTTCAACTCACTGGTGTTGCTATGGGCTGTTCGAAGGCCGATGCGACGTTCGAAGTGACTGTCGAGCAGTATATCTCCTGCTTCAGATCTACCAAGGATGCTGGTGGTAGCCACTCGAAACCATCTACTACCTTTTTCTGTTACATTCCAGACTCACCAATATATAGAAACTGGAGTAGTAAGCCAGTGCCGGGGAACAAGCGCTTTGTTTCGCTTTGTGGCTTTCTGACTGGGGTGGACAAGTCGGACGATGGATCAGAGGTGGAAAATGTCCGAATCGAAGTTAAGAACATAACCTTCTGTGGTCCGTATGTCCAGCCTGCAGCGGCCCAGAGTTGTACGTGCGTTCAAATACTTTGTAGTGTGCATGTGACTGACTTGTTATAAGCTCCTGCCAGTGTCAAAATGCCAGGCAGTCAATCGATTGCTCTATTGTCGTACAACCCTCCGTCTTCCAAGCTCCCATCGTCTTCCAAGCATTCGAAGTTAGATGGTGCTGAACCTTGAATAATTTCTCCATGTTAATTTTCCAGAATGGAACTTGTTTGCTTGTATTTTCGAAAGTTTTATTTGGATCGGGCCGACAAGATTCGCCAATTTGATTTGGCTACTGCAATTCGCAATGTCGATGTTGACTTTCGTGCCTTGTTTGACTCAGACGAAGAAACCAGCTCTCTGGGAACATTAGACGAAGACTCTGATTCAGAGGTTGACGTCACGACTGTTTCGACGACATCAGCACTCCTCAAGTTGATTTGATCCTGTTGCCCGCTTTCAGCCACATCGTGAACAATCGATTATTTCCACATAGCTCTGAACTCAGACATGGTTCTGACCATCCCACGCCTTTCCCTTTGCGAACTCATCAATCGTCGAAAGGTGTTGCGTTCCATCTGACTAGCGATCCAAGTTTCAAGACGACGGCCCGTACAGACCGATGTGAACACGTGACATTTGAACTTTTAAGTTTTCGATCCCTGGCACAAGTTCTTCAACTTGGTGTTTGTGTGCAGACAAAAAGCTATCTTTCTCAGGAATGGCCGCAAAGTGATACTAACGAAACACATCTAGGACATCTTGTAGTCGAGCTGAGACTCATTTTCAGTCCCAAAAATCCTCCCTCCCAATCCGATCCACAATCAATGACACGAGGACTTCGGCCCGAGGTGTCATCTGGTTTATACATACTGAGAGGGAAACGTGCCGATGGTTCCGTTATTGGTGATGTTGTCCCACTATTCCCTCGTCAATATCACCCCCCGCTTTCATGAAGCTGCACATCGTGGTTTAACTGACAGTATCCGACTTGGCTGATGTATCTAGAGCTACTCGGCTGAATTTTTCCTTAGCAAATATTTCAATAAAGACTGTTTTGGGCCCTTCAAAATTCGATTAATGGGTATCAGTAGCATTAGCATATGGAATGTACTAGATGCAATACAACGTGAACACTTGGAGCTTGAAGTCGAGGAGTTTTGTGGGATCTTGTGACCGTCACAATTCAACTCGAACGTTCAAACTTTCAACGTTCAACGTTCAGCCTCCATCGAAGCTCAAATTCGCTGAAGGGACAACGATGGTGGGCTCCACTTTGTCCCTTGATTCCATCGGCTCTCTTCTCCATCCCCGTCGCCACCCCCAGCGGGCAAGAAACTGCTGCCCGTCGCAATCAGGTTCTGCCCGACGTCTGGGCCCATATGTCACACAGAGATTACCAGGCATTCGATCTAGGCACGGGAGGAGGCAGATTCCGGTCTCATCGCATAAGTTCGACGTGGACGATGCAGAACCTCCTATCAACGGAGCCGACCACGAGAATGGATCTGCCTCTGGTTCGGAACCAAAGAAGATGAAAGTCGCGAAAAGTCCACCTGCCTCCGCTGGTTCAAGAAAGAGGAGAGGTAGCGCACCTCGCGAATCGAGTGGCTCCGACCATCCACCTCCAAGCAGGAAGGCCAAAAAGATTCAACGGCAGGATGAAGAAGACGATGAGGTTGCGTCCGATGTTTCCACTCCACGACACAAGAGTGGTGACGAGAACACGAAGGGCGACGAAGACCAGACTTCCCCAAAGATCCTTGTTTTCCCCCCTGAAATTCCTACCCAGCTCGAAACCCCTGTCCGCTATCGCCACCTCTCCGCAGCAGCCTTAGCTGCTCTTGCCGTCATCACCGACTCCGTCGAAAACAACAACGACATTTCCCTTGATTTGAAACATACGGCAATAATCTTCTCACCATCGACGTCCAGAAAATCACCTGTGCATGAACCTCCTCTGTTGGCTACGCTGCGTCATGTTCGAGAACTGCATCACCCGACAACTTGGATCGAGACGAAGGACTTACCGAGCCTCATCCCGTCTACAGAAGCAAGAGAGCGACGCGACGCGCACCTCCAAGATCTAAGAAGCCCTCGGATGATTGGAGGCAGCTTATCAAACCACCAGTTCGGTCACCCAACAAGAAGCTCTCCATCGACCTCAAGATACCGCGTTGGATGACACTCCTGATGAACCCGTCGTTGGAGCTGTCAATGGTGATACCGAGGGAATCGACGTGGATGCGGACGTGGTAGATCTGGAAAAGGATGGTGATTTGGAAGTAGAGGAGAACGAGGCCGAAGAAGAAGCATCCCAGCAAGACGAAGAAGCACGGCCTATCGAAGATGCTGGCGAAGGAGACGACGAGCCTGTGGATCCTGAAGGGGAGGGTGACCGTGACAAAGACCAGGAGCAAGATCTCGAGACCAACGAGACCAAGAAAACGATAACGATAACGAGAATGAGAATGACGAGGATGAGAACGAAGAAGAACCTTTGCCCGATGGAGATCTCGAAGACCAGGAAATCGAGCTTCAGCCCGCACATCGAGCGGAAGCGCTTGATGTGCTATCCTCCATCGAGCTGAAGTTCGCCATGTTACGCGAACGGGTTTATGTAGAGAAAATGGAGATCCTGGCTTGGGAAGAGTCAATGGTCCAAGCCTGTAAGTTGTGTGTCCGTTTCATTGCTCAGCACTCATTAACTTTACTTCTTAAGCCGTTCATCCAGAAATGCAGTATCTGCAAAAGGAGATGACCAAACGGAGGGACAAACGGCTCGAACTCGCTTCTCGGAAACGATCTTACGAGGTCATCAATGCGACGAAGCGTCGCAAAGCAGACGAAGATGGTGCCTGGAGTTGGTGGCAGGTAATATCTTCTTTTCTATTCATCTGCAAGGTTTACTTATTGCATATACGGCTTACGGTGGATGAATTGCAAACCGAGATGATTGCGGAGACGAATCGTAAAAGGAGGAAACTGGAAAGAGAGCGCCGGGCACTCGAACGACCACAACCTAGTGCGTACATTGTAGTCATTTTTCTTTGCAGTCCGTTAAAACTTTATTGCAGTCCGACGCATTCCAGTGCCACCGACTGACTTACATTTGCTGCCTCAACCCTCTCTCCGAAAACTTGTGAAAGCTTATCCATTCGGAGTACACAAACCCATGAAACGCCGTCGGCATCGTCAGTCCCACAGCCATCAACCTAAAAACCTAATCTACCCGGAAATTCTTACACTCTCGGTCATGGATATTAACCATAATCTTGAATTCCTTTATCAGAACCGACGCATTCCCTCAGCTTATGACATGCCGTTTGGAGGTCCGCCTCCGCTTTGGGGGCAGCCGTCGCCTTTCTCTCATCGGAGCGGCTTGGCCACTCCTGGGGGTTTACCCGGTCTCGGAAGGCCAGTGGTTATGGGTCTTGGTCCCAGTAACGGCACCTTACCGTCTGCCATGCAAAATCAGGCAGTCGTGAGTCCGCAACCAAACTCGATGGATGCAACATCACCCCTTGGGATTCAATCCATATCCTGAGGTTCCTTCTTATGGTGGTACCAAGCTAAGAGGTGTGTACACACATGTACCTGGAGGCCCACCCGTTGCCGGTTCGAGGGATTCTCATCTCGGATATTCTGGCCACTCCACACGGAACCATCCTTCGCCTTCGCATGGACCGTCGACCCCAAATATGGCTGGCACCAGCAGCCTCGGATACCCACCTGAGCACGAAATGGGCGCGATGCCACCTGGAGGACAGCAATTGGTGGCGAATCCCCCTTATTTTGGACACGCCAACGCTGGCCCACCTCCCACATTCCCTCCGTCGTCCTCGCATGGTAGCGGTCTGAAGGCTGTCAGCAATGGCCGTCGCTCGCCACCCTTGCCACCTCATCTTCCGAACGGGATGCCCAGTTCCAAGTCGAATGGAAGTTGGTTGAACCCCGGTATGGGTATGGGAGTAGCGATGGGAAAGGAGGTGACCGAGACACGAGGACAGTGCATGACGATGACGAACGGGATAGGCTGGTGACGAGGGTCAGGGACAGAAAACGAACAGAACGGGACAATATGGAAAGGCGAGATTATTGGGACACTCAACACTATCACTTCAATACGGACTTGGTCTACACCTGGTCCTGGTGTCGACGGTCATCACCATTCATCTTATCACCACCGAAATCACCATCACCACGTTGTTTATCGCCATGGACCTCCGCGACCTCCTTCGTCATTGCCATCTCCTGTGCACCTGGCTCTGGAGGTGCACCGCCCATAGTTCACGGCCTAAGGACTACGACGTGCCCTCTGCACATCATCCATCCACCAATATCATGCTCTCATCAAGTGGCAACAAAACCCAGCCACCGCCACGGGAGAGGGAGAGGGAATATCAGTTGGTCCCAAAGATATCGCGATCCATCACTCACCCTCTATGCATGATTACCACGACCGTGGTAAGGACTTGCGGAAGACATACTCGCATCGACCGTCTTACCAGCCAGGACCCATTGACGACCGCAGTGATCATCCCACATCGAGCTTTGCTATGGCCCCAGCCTCAGTGCCACCTCCAATACCGCCCTCATCTCATATGAATGGTTCCGGTATCGGCAGCCCCGATAAGGGCCAAACAATATGGATGGAAGATCCTTCCTATCGCATGCCGCCAGCGGGATACCTGCATCTCATGAAGCCGATCGATCTCCCATTCAAGCACACAGGTCATGGTCCTTCCAGTTTTATTCACCGTATGGTTGCACCTCAACCGAGCTCGCCCTCCACCCAGTTCTTATTCTCATTCACTGAGTCCACACCGATCGCCTCCTACTAGTATGCATTTATATGTTGCCAAAAAAAAAGACTAACAACCACCGTGTTAAGCCCTAGATTGATCCCAAGATCCCCTAAGTCAACGAAACCTCTGGGGCTCAGGGAGAACGGTGAACCCGACAGGGCAACGCCCACCATCTTCTCATTCACCTTCTATTTATACACCCTTGGATTCACATCTCAAAAATGGTACCACCTAGAACTATCCTGTTGGCAGACGAATGGAGCCGCCTCACATGTCGCCACTACATGTTTCCTCTGGTCGACAGGGATTGCAGGGATCTCGCCGCTGCTGGAGAAATTCTTCGTGAAGAAATTGTACGGGGCGAAGCCGAGGACCTAACGTTGGATAATGGTAAGACTGTAAATCCTATACCGAATCATTTCATTGCTAAACATGTCCTCAAAGCTTATCAACAGACACGCAAGATGAATATTATTGTAATGCCTCCCTATTTTTGTAATCAGGTTATTTGCCTAAATTTTTGTTGGGTCTTCGATGCAGGAACGACAGCACGCGGCAAACTTAAGACTATTGCGAGAGAAGTTGTCAAAGCTGGCTATGCCAAACTTCTTGACGTTGAAGATTTCGAGCACGGCAACCAGCTAGAATATCAGGGTATTATCAAATCTCAGGTTGAGAACGCCCTCAAGGATGGAAAATTTCTTGAGGGAGGCATCGATGCAGGCGAATTTGCGGCGCGCATCGGGACTTACAAAGCCGGCCAACTTGTCTTCGTTGATGAGTGCAGTTGACCGACGAACAACATATCGTGGAAGGGCCTGGGCTATACGTGGTAGGACAGCTACTCGAAAGGCATTTTTCTGTTGTGGGCGACGGTATATCTGTTCTTTTGATGCTCTGTTGTATTTCTCTGACAACTCTCCCCTCAAAAGATTCTTGGTACTGCCCGCAATGGCTCTCAATGGCATAATACATTGTGACATCGTTGAGGGAGCCTTCGACACCAACTTATCATCTCTTGCTTGCTGGACATGATGGAACCTTTTCTAGCCCCAAATTCAGTCATTGTCATGGATAATTGCCAAACATTCCAACATTCTCAAGCTTATTGAATCCAAGTAACGCACCTCCTCATTTTCATTTCAACTTTTGTTGACAATTATCAGGGGTATGCGATACGAATTTCTACCACCTTATTCTCCCAACTACAACCCAATTGAGCTTGGATTTTTGTACATGAAGTATTACCTCCACAGGAACGGTGACTACATTCGCATGGCGATGACGGAACAGACAGATGTATATATAGATAGTAGAAATTGTGATGAAATGAAGGCTGATCCAAGTCACTGTTCTGATTCAAGTTAGGGTATCAAACCTGCATGAAAGAAAATTAGTGGCCGAAATGGCAGAGAGCAAATATCAAATCTATGTACCATTGCTGATAAATCACTTGCTTTTTCTCTGCCTTTTCTTGGAATATCTTGGTGTCTTCGGCAAGACGTGCATATATTTCTGCCTGCTTGAATGCATATGCAGAAGATGCAAAGGCGCTCTTTTCCTTCTCTTGTCTCCCATTCCTGGACCAAGCTTCGTTCATCGCTGCAAAGGATCGAGCAGTCCGGATCATTTCACATTCTAAAATTTCTTTCTCTTCATGAGCATGGTGAAGGGCAGAACGGTCACGAAAATATTTGACACGGTCCACTGTTGAGAAAAGTGCATTAGATAGCTGGAATTGATATACAATGACTCACATTCAAGACTCCAACCAGTCTGTTCCTTTGGTGTAAGACCACTCGGCCTTCCAACAGTCCAAAACCAAGGATCTTCTTTCTTAGAATCACCTAATCTAGCTGGTCGGCTTGTGTCCTTCCCATATAGTTGGTCGTCGTGAAGCTCTTGAAGGGAGGCATCCAACTCAGAAAGCCCAAGGCGAATGAGCGCCTGACGCGCAACTCGGTACTTCTCGGCTCCGCTAACCTTATCAACTGCTAATTGGCTGAGAAACTGTTGTGCGCGCGTATTTGCTCGTTGACCAAAGACGTTGGCTTTTTTGAAGACTAGATTTGCATTAAAAATCTTGATCTTCTCACGAACATCTTCAAGTGCATCATAAGCTTGTCCCTCTCTCAGCTGGTATTCAATAGCAGCCAATGAGGTCAACCCAAGACCTTCATGCAGATGTCGATCAAAGGAAGATGGCAGCATTAGCTTTTCCTTTTCAGGAAAATATGGATCGACTGCACCAATGTACGGCTTGAGAAGCGGGCAAACAACAAATTGAGTCTGACGCCAGGAAATAAGTTCTTGTTGAATTTTGTTGCGTGCTTGTAGAATTGCTTCTGATTGCGTTGGTGTCAGCTGCTTGTCCAACAAAATTGTTAAAATCTTCAATCTAGATATTCAGTTGCTGCATAAGAAAAACCCGCTGTCAAGGAAAAAGGATTGACTCACTGATCTCGTTCCAGGCGCAAACCATTGTTAATAAAGTGAGCACCTATCGCCCCATGTCCTAGAGCATCGTGAGCCTTTGCTCCAGATGTCAACAAGGCTTTGTAAGCCCTTTCCTGTGTCGGTGGTCCTGGAATCCGAAGTGAGACTCAGTGAAATCCTCAAACATATCAATAAACCTGAACGTACCTTTCTTGTACCTTGCCACATGAACGGAGATAATTTCTTTCCCCTTCTTTCGTGGTGCATCATCCATAACTGACCATTTTGCCAGATGCTCAGGGTGTATTGCCTGCTGCCAATTACGAAATTTCATTTCGCGGGTTTTGAGAACGTCAAGACAGTTGTTGTATGCAGCGTAGAGGGATGACACTTTTATTACAGTCAGATATGTAAGCCAGATTGAGAGAATCATTATCCGCATACCAAGTCGATGTGTTTTTGTCCAGTTCCAGTAACCGTGGTACTCGTCGAGCATATCGTGACGATGACCACCGTTCATCTCTTTAGTACTGCCCGCTGCTTGATTCCCTTCAGACCAACAAGTCTCAATCAGCTCCCCACACGTTTCGCCTGAGTATGCGAGGTAATTGAAGGCCCAAAGCAACTGGCAAGCTTCGATATGATTTTTAATATGCATTTTGGGAATTGCTCCCCGCATGTTGTCCAGAAGCTTTGCCGCGTGAGGAAAATGCTGTGAGAAGCGCTTCTTGAGATTTTTATGGTAGGAGCACCATATATCATAGCTAAGCCCGATCCATCGTAAATCGTGTGCACCAGAAAGCGCATGAGCTAATGCATAATCTGTGTTGACAAAGCTGTTGAAAATGGTGAATATCAGACCTATCGGTGTGCATCAGTATATCACACACCTCTCCCCTTTGCTCAAGTCGACCATCCCTTGTGGAAGGAAGAAGCCATGTCTAGCGCAGACGACTGCAACAACGCCGCTAACAACAGCGTTTTTGAACTTAATGAAATTCTGAAGTCGATTAGCGCGGAGATGACCACAAGTAGTCTTCTGAAGAACTATTTCAGCAAAAGCCATTCAAATTTCAAAGCGCTGCTTACCTCTGTTGTTGTCGCTGTCTGTCCCGCATGCTCGAGATATGTTTTAAAGCTTGTTGATTCCACGAAATAGGATCGGCCTTCATTCAGTGCTACATCATCCGGATCGTCTTTTTTATGCTTCCTCTGCAGTCTAAAATTGCCGTCAACAGAGATGAAGAGCGTGTATTTGTGCCTTCAATACAAAACCGATAAATAATGGGTCGTGAATCACAATTGTCCATTAACATACGCTTCATCCTCTAGTGCCTGCATAATCGTCTCGAGGTCAACATTGAGATGGACTTGGGGACATGCTGGACATCGAATAGCAAGCGAATCTTTCCAAAGCTGTACGACATTGGAACCGTGCGCCTGACCCCGGCGTCTCACAGTTGAAAGATGTATCCACACACGGAACACTCGACCCATTTCATCGTATCGGTTCTAGTGAATCTTCAGGTCAGTTAATTTATAGCATCAGTAAGAACACCGTACCGGAACATCTTGTGGAAATACTGGCTCAGTAAGTTTAATTAAAGCATCGTGATAGTCCTGCAGCGACTTTTTGGATGAGAGTGTTGATTGATGGAAATGATCAAGCAGTGCGAACGAGAATGCGGTCTGTGGGTGCTTTATTGTAGCAGGAAACAGTTGTGCGTTGGAGAGTTGAATGGCATCTCGCGGTGCACCATAACAGGCGCAAAACTGGACAGAGAATTTATGAAATCCATTCGTATGAACAACCACCATTTTCCGTGGAGTTCTTCTATGATTGATGTTTGGGCATAATTCGCCAGCATGGCCGAGATGTAGAACGTAGCCTAGAGAGTTGAGGGAGGTTCCTTGGAAGTGGGTGCCGTTCCATTGCTCAATGCGGTGAAACGGCAGGGCAACATGGGCTTGCACAATACAAGATTGACAGCAGAGGTGCCCCTGAAAGCAATACTCAAGCCCAGCGCACCGAAACGAGGCTGGGTTCCTCCCACACCGACAAGAGCCCCCTATGTTCCAATGGTAGGACTTGAGCAGAATGCTGTCCTGAAGAGCCTGAAACTCTGTTGCAAAAATCGACATCATTACCGATGCGCCCTACACATGTCAATCGCTATTCAGCCACTTCAAAATACCTTGAGAGTCGTACCTGATTTCTCTCCTTCACCCCAATTTTTGCCTCTCCAGGTTTCTGATCATCAGCAGTCGCTTTCGGTACTATATTAGACGCCACGCTGGGAGATGATTTTGCAATCCGTTCATCGGCAGGGTTCGTTTTCTGTCTCTTGGATGGAAATGCATAATGAGCGATGCTCATGCCGTAGGACGTTGAAACTGCTGACACGTCAACTTCAGGGACTTCACTGGAGTCGTTGTCCAATGATCCAACAGCGCAATGGAATCTTCTGGTAGGAGAGATGTTCATGTTCCACAGATTGTGACAAAGGAAAGAAAGCACGTTGCAAGACATGCATGTTTGCTGCCTTTTTTGGTAATGAGATGAAGTCATAGCAGGCGTTGCCCGAATTGTTGCTTCAAGAACGTTTGGGCATTCGACGAAGAATTGGTGAAGAGCGTTTTATATTTTATTTAATGCATGTTAAGCTAGCATTAGACACAATTGTATATAAAAATAAAAGTGCGGTTTTGAGCCTCA
>QDKV01004727.1_pt1 | contig 13076 bp, 17 predicted proteins | sample 1861101 | NCBI WGS metagenome assembly QDKV01 (sample SAMN04275158, study PRJNA302643) | Fungus metagenome, whole genome shotgun sequencing project. | isolation source: fruitbody | host: Mallocybe terrigena | place: Sweden | collected 2013 | reverse complement strand
TTCAGAGGAATTAAGTGATTTAAGGAAATTCAAGTCAACATAAGTACATTTAAGTAATATCCCACTTTCCTGATGTTTTGTTACCCATCCGGGGTGATGTTGTCACAGACACTGGATTTGTCAAGGTTTCTCCAGTGGTCACAAATGGAAGTGTTATCTACAAGAGTCTTCTTTTGGAGAGTGGCACCATGACGCAGGATATGTATATGAATAGTGTTCTTGACAGAGCAGGGAAGAATCCAAAGTGGCTGCATTATTTTTTCCAGAAAGATTGCAAAGATGGTGTCAGGGGAAGGCTAGGGCGAGTGCAGACTCTGCAGATATTGTCATCAGTATCTATGCTTTTTATCTCTATTTTTCATTTCATTTCACTAATCCAACTATATTATTTAGATGTACTCTCAATGCCAAACATCACAATCAAAAATGGTCCTCTTCACATCGCTCTGGGGCTTTCTCAGAGTTGGTATCTGTTCTGTGGACTCAAAAGTTCCTCCTCAATTCAGTCTCTCTGAAAACTTGTCCATAAATGATGATCGCACCAACCAAGAGGATACGAAAAATATTGTCTTGCAAATCCTTTCATTTCTCATCATGGGCACAATCCGGGCTAATGGTGACAATGTTGTACCACCTACCAAAAGGACACTAGCAAAGGCTATCACAGCTGGTAGCTACATACCTGGACCTCTCAATGGTGGCATAAGGTCTCTTCTGGATTTTTCCATATCCAAGCAGCAATGTCGGAAAGACTTGTTCGTTGTGGGGGTTGGAGAGCAATGAGTTTGGTTCAGGAGATTACGAGCGCTTGGGGTGGGTTGCCTTTTAGACACTTGGGGAATAAGTAAGCAAGTGATCTTTGTTTGTTGACATTTTTCAACCAACTTATGCTCCAGCAGTGGGTGGCTACGAGTGCCTATTCGCTTCGATTCGTGGGAAGTACGAGGAGGAAGATCCATCAGCGTCAACAAAGTTTCTCGGTTGGTCCTGAAGATGTTTCTCCATAAAGAGGAATTTGAGGCCGAACATAATGCCTATCTGTTACTTGAAAATCACCATGTGCCATATGTTCCACGTCTTTTTGGTCATTTCAAGCATCAATACACAGATTTGGATGCTATCTTATTGGAATATGTTGGGGAACCAGTGGATGGTGGCTTAACGCAACAGGATTGGTGCGTTTGCTTGAATATTCAAACTGAAGCATTTTCAATGACACCTGTCCAGGGAACACTTGAATAATGTTTTAACAGCCTCACACAGAGCAGGGGTGCATCATCATGACTTAAAATTTGACAACATTGTTCGAGGCGAAGATGGAGTTCTCAGGACTCTAATTGACTTCAGTTTATCATCAACTGGGGTAGAATGTGAATATGTCACTTGCCCCGACCTTGCCTCACTTAATGCCAGAGAACTTGGAGATTAGTAACTTCTAGTTATATCAATCCACTTTTATCAATGAATTTTCAAAGTGTGTATATGCATTGTTCCTTGAATAGCCTTAATGACAAAGACTAAATTGGCCTAAGGCCGCTATGGAGGACTTGATGGTTTTTAGTATTCAATCTGTTTTCACAAATGTTTGTGATGTTTGGCTTTGTTAGAAGTGTTCAAAGAAATTTCCCCCTCCTTTCCTAATAAAGTATATATTCTAAAAATGCCTAAAAGTTCAAGTTGAAAATACCTGAAATTTATTGGGAAATAATGTTGAGATACAACTTATTACAGAAAAGATCTGATAATTGGTGTTTTCTATATAATATTTGGCCTTGTTAGAAAGGTTCGTCCTAATATTTGTCTCTGTTAGAAAGGTTCGTCATAATATTTGTCTTTGTTAGAAAGGTTCGTCATAATATTTGTCCTTGTTAGAAAGGTTCGTCAAATATTATCTTTATCAGAAAGGTTCGTAGGTTTGTATGATGTCTCAAACTGAATATATATATATTATGAAAACAGGACATAGTATCGTATGATAAATTTGCAATCCACCACACCACTAGGAATGATGAGGACGGCCTGGATAGGATGCATCCCCGAAATCGTACAAAAAAAACTTGTTGTCCTTACGAGTCATTAGACTAACGATGCAATATTAAATAAGCATAATGTTCGAGAACTTCGACGTTACTACGTTCATTACAATGTAGCAATACGTGCTTGTGAAATTGACTAAACGGCAATACTATAGGTCTCTACGATGTAAATAATCATGTCGTTGATCGTGTAATCGTCAGAGAGGTACATAACAGGCACGTCAACACCGAGTTCGTTCAAGACTTGACCCTTGATTTGAGCAAAGGCTATTGAGTCTGCACCACAAGATGTCAAAGGTTCGTTGGTGTCTTGGTTCCTTAGTATCTTGAGCCACCCACGTAGAATGGAAAAAAACATACCTAGCTTTTCGCTAGCTTGAAGTTCCATTGCTAATCGAAGCATATCGACTAAAACACTCTTGGCTTGTTCGGAAGACATTTTAACCTTCTTTTTGGACGGTGCGTCCTTCCTGGATAAAAGGGAAGAAAAAATCGAGTCTTGAGCCAGGAAGGGTGTCACAGATATCTTATGAACATCTAAATGTGCAATGACTTGAAGGGAAATAGGAACGGATATTGCTTTCACAATCAACGGAATGGCCTCTGACAACACCATCAACTTTGAGATGCCGTCATCGATATTCTCTTTTTTAGGGTCGTTGAAATCAACAGCGCCAAGCTGCAAAGAAGTACCGGGAAGACCACAGTTATGGCGGTACGTTGCGAGGGAGTCCATGAATGCATTAGCCGCGATAGAAGCAACTTGACCATTTCCCGAAATCACGCTGTTCTTCATTAGGGAACATCAAATAGAAGGGAGTATTTATGCTCACTTGACGCTACTCAACAGAACGAAAGAGTCGAGATGGAGTCCCAGTTCCTGGCTGACCACATGAAGATTCCAGGAACCAAGTACTTTGGGACGGAGAATTTGTTCGTACGCCGCAATACTGAACGAATCGATGGGGCTGTCGGCGACAACACTTGCTGCATGGATAATATGCTTGACACCTTGTTTATGATTGACATCGGCAAATGCAAACTTTACGGCTTGTATATTGCAAATATCAACCTGACGATATGAACACCGAGTTTTCACGTCTTCTGGAAGGTCATCAAGCGCTTTCTGGACCTGGTACAAAATTAGACGGTGTTAAATAGATGAGGGGTAACCCACATGAACATTGTCTCCCGATCTTTGACCCAAGAAAACGACATGATCGACACCAGACTTGATAAGAGTAGCGGCCAAATTACCAACAATAGGACCTAGACCAATAATAATTGTGGTACCGGTAGGAGAGCTCACTGGGACATGATGAAACTGCTGTAGAATAGGAACAAGGCGACAAAGTGATTGTTTCTGTGCGTCTTCCCGATAGCAAACTACACCATCAGCATTCGGGGAACTCTGTCGGGCATGAATCTCGTTTGCAATGAGCTCATTAAGGCAATCTTGACGGAGCGTATCCGGATTTGGAAGATCTAGACACCATGCATGGAAATGGAGGCCACTTTCCTTCCTAAACACTCGAACCACGGCTTGGAGAATCGCTCCTACGAGGGCCCGCGCCGATGCATTCGAATCTGAAAAGAGACACAGTCCTTCCCTACGCAAATCAACGGGCGAGCACCATGATGTTAAGGCGAGGAAACTCGAGATACGGACTTTGTTTTCGAGCAGGTGCTTGAACAATTCAAGTACTTGGATTTGAAGCGAGTCGAATTCAACTGAACCAGGGAAGTGATTGACTTCGGTGAGATCCACGACGACAAGGACGTCCTGACCTCGCATAGTGGAAGCGATCGAATGCAGTCTGAGATTTTGAATGATGGAGTGCTGACCAGGGATTTCTGGTAAAGCAGAAAATTGTGATAGAATAATCTCCTTGACAGAGGAAGAAAGTGCCTGAATGATTCGAGAAGATGGGCCGTTACCAATGTATAAGAGTTCATCAAATTTGTTCGCCGAGCAACTTTGAGTAGGAAGGGATCGGACGGTCCACCCATTATGGAACCAACTCTCCTTTTCATAAGTTGCTTCGACCTTTTCTTTGTGCACAACACCACGAGGAACCCAAGCTACAGAGTATCTCTTGCAAGAAACGAGAAGTTCTCCCGTAATACTGAAGACCTCGAACGAAGCACTCAGGGAACGACCACCACGACCGATTTCGAGAGGGAGATAGTATCTGCACACGAAGTTATAAGGTAAATCGTTGCTGTGAAGTCTGAAATCCTCCAGAGAGGTCGGGAGGTAGGCGCCATTTGTGTCATCCATGGGAGGTGCTAGTTGCGAGGAGACTGCAGCGAACATATGAAGACAAGCATCCAGTTTCCTAATGCGGTCATGCGAGAAGTCGTTTGTTCTGTCAATATTCACATCACCGTCGGCATGGGTGTCCCAGAAAGTAATGTGTTGTAAAGTCCGGAAGATATCGCCAAATTGTACATTCCGAAAACATGCATATATTTCGACTTTCGACATTGATCGCATGTGACCAACCTTGAGTTCCTTCGTACTCGGCAGATAAATAGTAGCTTTGTCTCCAGTAAATCCAGAGCATATCTTGACCCTTTCGTCAGCGTGCAGAAACAGTTGGCAGAAACCCTTGTCGTCAATCTCCGCGTGAACCTGAGTCTCTGGACTATCCAGCACCAGGGGCACATGGAACTGAAAGCTTCTCAGCAGGTTGCTTTCAGCAGAACGGGCGAAAAAATCAATCATCGCCGCGCCAGGAAGAACACGACGTCCTTCGATACGGTGGAAGTCCAGGAAGTCGTATAGTGCTTGGTTGATAACGAATTGTGGAATAGAGGGAACGGCTGGAACTGGTGGAGATCCAACACCAAGAGCGTTGTTACGGTTTGCGACGAAGGTGGGATAATTCTGTATGCGCTGGAAAGGATAAGTGGGAATATCCGTCATCGGGAATTTGTACAGCATTTGGGAGTGTAACGACACGAAATCTATGCTGAACCCGTTCTCGAACAGCGCTGCAAGTGCCGAGAGCATGGCAAGATGCTGGTCTTTGCCGCGTTTGCCCGTGAAAGCAATACGAGGCTTGCCAGCGAATTCCGCAGTTTGCATGTTTGACCAGACTGTTGGTTGAGGTCCAATATCAACGATAACATCAACATTGGACGCTTTGTGGACAAGTCGAGCTGTTTGGAGGAAGCACACGGCGTTTTGTGCGTGATCAACCTAAAGGAAAGGGAGGATCAGTGGATAAACATCCGACCGAGAAGACATCCATACCCAGTACTGCGGATCCAGACGCTCATGCGTCAGAATTTCTCGGGCGCGCACGGTTGAAAAAAAGGTTTTCCCGAGACCCTTCATTGATCCCACATGCTCATCTAGCCATTCCTTGAGAGCTGGAAGGCCCGGTGCAATAGAATGACTATGGAAGCCTGTCGAGCGTCAAAAGAGATGCTCATGACTTGAAAACGAACATCATACCTTGGCCAACAGCCAACTTTGTTGCACGTATACCGTCCCGCTTGACAGCAGCCATAAGCTTTTCGAGAGCCTTCATCTCGCCCGAAACCACATTACTGTCCGCGGCATTGTAGACTGCGATAGACACTTGATCTTGAAGACCCATTTCTGAGATATATTGAATAATGCGATCGTCGGAGGTCGCGATGGCGGCCATGCCGCCCGGACGAGTATGGTCCGAGCGAAGAACGTTTGCTCTTTTGACCACAAATTGCAATCCCGTCTCGAAGCTGAGGGCGTCGGAAATGACTGTTGCATTCAATGTCAACCTGGTTAGACAACAAAGCACAAAATTGCTTACCGGCCGCGGTGATCTCTCCCAAACTGTGGCCCATAACAGCTTGAGCTTGAATCCCCAGAGTCTTTAACCACGAAGCCATAACGTATTGATATGTGTAAATACAGACTTGCGCAACTTCGCTGTTGTCGATCGGTAGAGGACCAGTAGCGTGATTTTCAACCAAGTAGGGTAAGACAGGATACCCGGTCAGCGTCGATGCTTTCGTGGCTGCCTCTATCATGGTGTTGCGGAAACCCGAGTACTGATCGGAAAGATAACGTCCCATCCCTTGGTACTGGCAGCCTTGACCAGGGAATCCGAAAAGGATTCTACGGGCATTCCCTACAGATGCAGTGGGTGGATTTTGAATCCGGTCCTCAAGGCGACCAATGAGATCTTGCAGGCTGTGGGCGATGCACGCGAATCTGTAGCGGTAATGTTCACGGCCAACGCAACTTGTATAACAAATGGCATGAAAAAGTGAAGGCGATGCGTCGAGACAGAAGTCAAGGTATTTGTTCAGATAGTCCGCAAGAGCCTCGGGACTCTTCGCGCTAACGACAAACATCATCGGCAGAGTCTCGGGAATGTAGGACGAAGGTTTTGGTTTCATAGCCTCGGAGGGTTCCTCAAGAATAGCGCCAGCTATGGAACCGGCAAAACCATTTGAACTGAATTAATCAGACCTTGCAGAAATTATTCAAGAGGGGCATAAAAAACTTACAGGACCAATGCACGAAGTGGTTTCGTTGGGTCCTGCTTCAAGTAAACGTTTTCGTGTGGGATTAGGAGAGGTACAACAGTACAGTCAAGCGCAGGGTTCATGTTATCCTTCGTAAGCTGAACCAATCCGGGAACTGCACCATCGGTAAAGGTACCAAGCGTTTTCAGAACACCAATTAACCCGGCGATCAATTCCGTATGGCCAATGCAGGATTTAGAAGCGCCGATGACAAGTGGTGAGTCTGCTGTGTGTGACGTCTTGAAGACGTCGTTGATCCCTTGAATCTCGATAAGGTCCCCCAACGATGTTCCTGCGATTTCTGAAGTTAGCAACTCAAATATCGTAAAATCATCTCGTGCTTACCGGTACCATGAGCTTCCATAAAGCTAGAGAGAAACAAAATGATGGTTAAATTTACGTGAATTCTGACGTAAAATGATAGGTGCTTACTCGATTTCAGAAGAAGAGAGACCGGCCTTTTCAAGGAGCTCGATCTGCATGCCAATTTGGGCCTTACATTAGGAGCAACCAAGCCTTGCGATCTTCCATCGTGTTTGGTGATTGTGGCTCGGACAACACCAAGAATCTTATCACCGTCGCGAAGAGCGGCGTTCTTGGTCTTAAGGACAAGGCCAGCAGCACCCTCAGAAGGAACATATCTTTCGGAGAGATTGAAAATCATGAGCTAACTTGAAAAATGATTACTCACCCATCGGCTTCATTGGTAAATGTTGCGCAACGACCTTTCGCCGAAGTCATCTTCTGAGCAGTCAAAAAACCGAGGGTACCAGGCCTGAGTGATTTTTTCAGGAATAAAACGACGACATCGGGGGAAAAGGAAGAACATACCAACAATGGACGTTAGCTCCGCAAACAATTGCCGATTCACCCTCGCCCGATTGCAGATATTTCACCGCTGCAGACAATTCACCAACGGTAAATAGTAAGTGTTGACATAAAATACCTTCATGAAGGGCGATCAACCCAGAGCTGCAGGCCGTGTCAACCGTGATAGATGGACCATGTACGTCAAGAAGACTAGACAGCAGGTCGGTAAGAAATAGATTTCGTGTAACAATTTCACAAACTAGCTTAAACGGCCACAAGCCGTGCTAGCAGCAACGCCAGTTCCCCAAAATCGTGAGTATGCTGTCGATTGAAATCACGATTACTGACACAGCCAGATAAGTAGAGAAACCCACCTCCCCAACCCTTGTCCGCAAATAACAGCTGAATATAACCATCGTCCATGGCATTTGCCACAAAAATTCCCATGTCAGTGCCCTTAATCTTTGATATAGGAATATTTGCATTCTCCAGGGCCTCAAACGCCATCTCCAAAGAAAGCCGAATCGTTGGCGAAACGAAGAAAGCTTCGGAAGACCCAAGGCCGAAGAAGGAGTGATCAAAAGACGAAAGATCGATCCAGCCTGCCTTGTCAAGCGAGATATCGCAAGGAGCGGGAGGGGACTTCGAGTCTGGAGCCCGATAGAAACTACTATGGTCCCATCGAGAAGGAGGGACGGGAGTCATGATATCATCCCGCTGGTCCATGAGAGCTTGCCATAACACGCTAGGACTGTTGATAGCCCCTGGCAAACAAACTGACTGACCAACGATGACGATTTCCTCCTTTTCGGCGGCAGGCGTGAAACATGAGGAAATCCGAGCTTTGAACAATGTAGGACCTTCCACACCGAGATCAGAAAGGATGGCATTGATCAGAGACACGAGGTCGATGTGCGTGTGGCAAGTGTTCAACGGTAGGTGCATGTCCAATCGTTGATTGAGCTGGTTGACAATCCTAGTGGACATGGATGAATCCATACCAAGCTAATATAATTTTTCAGTAGAAACAATACAATTGGTCACTGATCACATACCTCAGCGAAAGTGGCCGATGGATTGTTTTCCAAAGTCTCAGAGGAAATCTGCAAAGCTTCAACAACAACATCCGTAATAATACTGGAAATCTGGTCCTTCGTCTTGGTTTGTGCCCTTTGAGAAACCTCGATAGTCCCGCCTTTCACAGCTGGCTCGGTTTCTGCCTGTGCCAAGAGGGTTTTCCCTGAACGACTCAGTAGCATACCTAATTGTTCCCCGAATAAATCCTCCAACTTCTTCCGGAAAATAGTCCCCTTCTTTGTCAAAGGGATTTGCTGGCTCTCGTTCAAAACAAGCACACGAGACCATGAAATACGAAGAGGAGGTGCAAGACTCCTGTTCGCTGCTGCTATAGCACGGGTAATATCACGGAGACGATCCTCGAGAACGGCAGAAGAATCAGGACTATCGCGTGCAGGCTCAATAATTGCGCAAACGACCTGCGAGGAAACTTTGAGAAAGTTGTTGCCAATGATACAACTGCGGGCAATCGCTGGGCACTGGTTTAAAGCCGCTTCAATAACCCGAGGGTCGAGAGATTCGCCAGAGTTCATCTGAGAACAATCAATTAGTGCACATTCGCCCGCATATACTAACGTTCGCTGCATGTACCTGGATATAATCCTCCTTACGACCTCTCCAAACAAGACGGTTCTCTCCAATATAGGCGTAGATATCTCCTGTACGAAATGTCACCAAATCATTGTCCCCAATGGAAAATGAGGAGTTGTTGTGTGAGAGATAGCCTTTCGTGATTAAACGACTCTGAATAACGAGCTCGCCCTCTGCAGCTGATACTCAGCATATTAAACAGGTGAGTTACGTCGAAACGAACCTGTGTTACTAAGGGAACCATCTTCTTCTATAATCGTAAGGACTGCATCTGCAACAAGGCAATCCTTTTCGTGCCACCCGATGGAACCGTAGGTCGAATGGAAGATAGGTCCTGACCAATCATTACAAAGGCAAAAAGAAAAGAAGAAAAGAAAATCACACCTCCGATTTCGGTCATGCCAATATCGATCACGAGTGGAATCCCGAATTGTTCTGCAAATTCAAGACACGCAGTACTCGTTGCAGCACCACCGGAACCAAAAATCTTCAGGCGTTGGATCGCGTCCGAAATGAGCTGCTTCCTTTTTACGTCACCTTCTTGCTGAAACGTGCGCATAAACCCTTCTAGCACCCAAGGAACACCAGCGAATGCAGTCGGTGTCTTCTCTATCGCCGTTTCCAAAAGCTGACTGCAGACGTCGAGTTGGCGGGATACTTTGCCTGCTTCTCCGTATGCAGATGGGATCAGACCAAAAATATACGTGCCACGGGTGAGCAGTAGAGCTGCACCAATGTCGTGCGAGAGACCAATGATGTGCGACCACGGAGACCAGCCAAGAACGCGTAAACGATCGAAAGTCTGTTTTGGCCAGGTACACTTCCACCAGGCCAGGCGAGATCTGGACCCGGCAAGAATACTCTCGTGAGTGATAGGTACACATTTGACGTTGTCGACAGATGACGCTGATGAAGTGTGCAGATAAAGTGCAATATCCTCCGGAGTTGGGGAGGGGAACTCTTGCATAGGAAGTTCCACAACATGGTCGAGATACCTTTGCATCAGATCGGTTATAGTAGTACTTCTGGGTTCGAAAGCCACACAAGACAAAGAAATAGCTATCATTATCAAATAAGTAGATGAGGATGAGAGAAAGAATAAGCCCCACCTTCAACAATCTTGCGAATATTGAGCTGGTTTGAGGGTACAAGAACAAACGTGGGTCGGGTGTTGAGCAACATACGCTCCATAATATTGCGAGGAATATTGTGGTCTATAGGGGCAACAATTCCCCCAATTTTCCAAATTGCCAAAATTGTGGCGAGAATAAATGGATGATTTTCGCTAATAACAGCGACCACAGGTTTGAGCCCCCATTTTTTATACGTTTCAAAAGCCAGGCCTGCAGAAATTATGTCTAGATCTCCGTATGTCCAGCGTTCCTCACCGCACTCAACAACATTAAGGTCAATATCATCAGAGCGAGCAATGTTGATAAAGACGTCCAAGAGGGTGCCCTGTGAGTCCATGTCAAAACCAGGGAAAGAATTGGTTGGGATAGAAGAAGGAAGACCAACTTTATTTAAGCAGCGGTATAAAGGTATTTTTGTCTGGGAGTGGCCAGATCAGCCGACGCTTCGCAGAAACGATTGTTCTCCTCACAGATTTGGTTACAAGGCTACAAAAGTAACCTTCTCCTGATTAAATCTGAGCTGGCATACTTCCATTTCGGTCATTGGGAAGACCCGGAGGAATTCCACAACCTTTGCTTTATAATAGCAATTGTGGTGTGAGGAAGAGTCTCTATACGCGCGACGGGACCACAGTCCTCTCGTTCGAGAGCACAGGAAACGTTCAACCCGGCCCTGCCAAGATCTGCACAAGTAGTCCAAGGATCTAGCCTTGCATATTGCAAGTTCGTAGCAAGTCTAATAACGAAGAGATCCATAAGAGGTCCGATAGGAGCATACACAAAAGTCAATCGACATGGCACACTTGGAAACCCATTACGTAACTCTCTGCTCTTGCCTGTAAAGAGAGAGCGAATGGTTCGGAAATTGCTATGCGTTCCATTCAAGTTACATAACGAGACGTGAACCACGGGTCATGCCAATTAGTGAATCCAGTTTAGGTAGCCCAGTAGGACTGTGTGGAGGCAAGGAATACAGGTTGTCGCGACTTTCTCCGCAGTCGATTTCGAAGTCGACGCTTCGAACTTCTGCCACCGTTCTGCACATCATTTCTGAACAATCCTCCAAGTTCTGGTTGTTGGCAAGAACTGTAAATCATGGATTTAATGAAGGCTGGGATTATAGACCTTCCTTATAGATAGTGCTACAGAATGCTACAGACTGATAGGCTATGGCTGACTTGCATGTAATAATGTGGAGAAATTACTTTTCACTCAAAGAAAATGTGATTTAAAACAGTTTATTGCTAATTCTAATGTAATTCTACTCATCAGGGTAGCTAGTGAACTGCACAGGTAACCTGGGTGACTACCCATACCCATACCCACGGAAACCTATACCCACACCCGCGGAAACCCATACCCACACCCATGGAAACCCATACCCACACCCAAGGGTACTTAAGGGTTTCAGTGGGTACAGGTAATGGGTTTGCACAACCCGTAAGTAAAGGAGAGCGGTGGCGATAGTGGTGGCGGTGGAAGAGAGCGGCGGCGGTGGAGGAGAGCAGTGGCGGTGGAGAAGAGCGGAGTCATTCAATGTTGTGCAGTTCGGTTGTGTCAAGTTGACACTGGCAGTGGTGAGCGGTGGCGGTGGAGAAAATTGGACGACGGGGAGACACCCCTCCTCGCCGCATCGGAATGGCAACAACGCGACGACGAGGGGACACTCCTCGTCACGTCGAAATGGAAATGAAAACATGACGACGAGAGGCGGTACTCCCCCTGCTCGTCTCATCGAAATGGAAATTAAGACACAACGAGGGGCATAACGCTCCTCGGTGTGTCTTGGTTCTGTTGATTTCGTCAGTTGGTCAATATTTAAGAAAAATATAAGAATCTGGAGGTGCACCTTGTACGCCCGCCCTCGTACTAACCCCTCCTTGCCACCTCAAAATGGGGATGGGGTTATGCCCCTCCTCGTCATGTTGAAAATGAAACAGAAACACGGCTGTGTTTCTGGTGTTTGAAGGAAGGCGTCGGACCGTGATGTTCGAGGGGAAGTGGGGAGGGGAGTGGTCGAACGGTGGTGGTGGTGGTGGGATGTATCGTTGAAGGGGAACGGCTGTAGGTTAGACATTTAGTAAATAAAAGAATTAAAAAATTTTATTAAATCGGGCATACCTTTCGGAAGGAAGGGGCCGTAGTAAACCAGCTGAACAGCAAAAACCAATAAAGGCCTGTTTTTGATGTTCGAGGGTAGTGTCTTGTTGGAAGGAAAGCTGTAGATATATAGTCAATAAATAAATAAAAAAACAACCCTCGAAAATGTGCAGGTTCAGTGGGTTTGTTGGCATGGCCGTGCCGTATCGTCATTGAAAGGGTGTTCGACGTCATGACTGCAAAAGTTGTGTGTAGTAGTGCAATAGAAAGTAAATTGGAGCGTTCGATACTATCGCGGTGGTAGTCCATGGTTGTTGGCGTCGATGACATGACTTGAGCCAGTCCCTTTTTGTTGTTTCGTTCAATTTCTGCATTTCAAGTCTGATGGTTTTGGAAGAGACTGGCGTCGAAATTGTCCCATACCTACTTACTTATAAGTGATTTCAATGCAGTCAACATTTTGAGATGTAAGTCCTGCGTTGTAAGTCGACCTAGTGGCACCTGTTATTTCTTTCTAAATTAAGCCTCAGAAGTTGACCATTCATTTCCTCTACCTGCAAACCATCTAAAGTTCATGGAGAGTGGACAGTTGCAAATTGATTTTTACAGCAAGAGTCGTCCCTTTATCTAGATAGCACTGAATATATTTCATATATTATCTTTCAAGTTGAATATAATATGCATAATATATAGCCTTGTGTATTTAAATTGACCCTGTAAAACTAGAGTCACTGTGGACCCCAGAGGGTGGGAAATTCCGATCATAAAGGGTGTGATGATATAAATAGCGACGAAAAATGATGTA
>QDKV01004729.1_pt1 | contig 13088 bp, 15 predicted proteins | sample 1861101 | NCBI WGS metagenome assembly QDKV01 (sample SAMN04275158, study PRJNA302643) | Fungus metagenome, whole genome shotgun sequencing project. | isolation source: fruitbody | host: Mallocybe terrigena | place: Sweden | collected 2013 | reverse complement strand
CGCATCTTACCATGGTGCGCCAGATTGTCCAACCTGGGCTACATCCTAGGTCTCACTATCATCGAAAGTCCGTCGCTTTCTGCTCGATGACAAACCAACTCCAATTTTCGACGTTTTTTTTTAGCTGCTCCCATCGGTGATTGCAGTTGGGTTCAACGAATACAATATCTATACCCGTTCACCATCCCATCCACCTCCCTCCTATTTTTCTTTCGCGTCTGTGCCCTTTTTCACAACAACAAGCCCGTCATCCTATTTTTCTTCATCTCCTGGCTTGCCGTTCTCGGTGGTAGCATCACCGTCACCCGGGGCGTCAGAGGAATGAACATCGGCCCGACCCAATATTGCATCAACGAAGAGTCAGACTCGTATGTCGCTTTCGCAGCGCTGATGCCACTCATAAATGACTTCCTCGTCTTCTGCGCAACGTCCTTTGCGCTCCTGAAGAACTCGTATGAGGACGTCACCATCAAAACCGGGTTTAGAATCCTGATTTTTGGACAATACCTCCCCGCATTTTCTAGAGCGATTTTGAAGGACGGGCAGGCTTATTATCTGTAAATGCCTTATTTCATTTTTTTTTTATTTTTTTTTTCGCTGACATCATTCATAACCTGTGTAGCACAACAGTCGGTCTCAACCTTGCCGTCGTTTTGATGTTCTACACCCCCACAGTACCACTCTCCTACACCAACCTACTCTCGGTTCCAGAAATCGCACTGATGAACATCATGGCATGCCTCGTCTACCGCAACGTACGATTCGGCATTTTCAGAGAAGCAGCGCGCCATTCCTCCCTCAGCGGATCACTCGGCAGCTCCGGTAGAGGAAACACACAATCTGGACTCGTTTTCAGTCCGAATCCCAGACATGTGCCACAGATCTCAAGAAGGAGAAGTTCTCCGCTGGAGGACGTCGAGAGCGGTCAAATAGGCCTCCAAAAACACAGAAATGTGCAGATAGAGTTGGATGGGATGCGCTCTGATGTCGATACCATGGACCAGCGGACGAGCCTAGGAGAAGACAAATCTGGATATTGATACCATATTAGGAATAAAAATGTAATATATTTTTCGCTTGTGATTCCGTCGAGCGTTTTGAGTGAAAAAATCATTTCCAACAAACACCAGTGGTCAAGATTACTGGTCAATGGCATCACTTTTTATTCTCGTCAACTATACATGAATGTTTTTGCTATGACTCTGGCATTAGGTAATTCCGATGCCTCGCTAAGTACTAACTCCGTACATCACTGATTATCATCTGGGGTTGAACGTTGAATGTTTACTGATTTCACAGTAATTTCTGTATAGAGCCTACACCCTAAGTCTAGCGATCATGTTCTTTAATGGGGAGATGGTTATACCCCTCCATATCTCATAAATGCGGGTAGGACAATAATAATCAAAGTCATAAGACTAACCAATGTGAATAGTCCACAACCTCACACTTCAGGCAATGAATAATGAATGGAGGTATATACATATATGGTTTGACAAAAGAAACAAAAGCAAAGTGAGGTTAATGATGTAGTAGAACAGACAAAACTTTTAAAAAATAATTGTAAAGAGCTGGCCAAGCAATCAGGCATCTCGGGGTGGGTTACAGTTGACACATACAAAAAAAAAGAAAAACATCGGTAGGAAAACGAATAGTTAAAAGCCGAATATGCAAAAAAAAAATTTACACAATAGCGGTGAGCTCCTGTAGCACGTCATGCATCGGTGTCCCTTTCGCCAACATCCAGAGCATTTGAGACTTGTTCAAGCTCCCAATCCAGCTTGTACGGCTCAAGGTAGCTCTCAGGAACGAGAGCATGCTTTGGCGCCGTAAGGGCTTTGTCTGTAGACGCATCCATACCGCCTTCTTGATCAGCTACTACTATAGCCCAGCCAACACCACCACCCCTCCCGACGACTCTTACAATCTGATCTTCCACTAATCTCATCTCAGCCGTGCCTTCGGGTTCGAAAGCATACATTGCACGGTATAATCCAGGGTAAAGTGGTTCCTCCTCCGTCTCCCCAACTTCTTCGTCGTCGTCATCATTTTCTTCATCATCAAACATCCCATCATCTTCGGCATCGTAGAATTCCTCACTTTCTGAATCCAAGAAATTCATATCCATGTCACTCCTGGACGGATATCCGTTTCCGTTCGAAGGCGCAGCAAGGTTCTCCGCGGCCGCGGCATAAGCCTTTTCTTGATCAAATATCGTGGCGGCCGTCGCAGCTCCTGTACCGCCATTCGTCGTCCAACTGAACCGACCCGTACCCATCTTGAAACCATTTCCCCATCCTCCGTAACTAAACAGTCCCTTTCCTCCAAAACCACCTGCTCCCCATCCCCAACCATCAGCATCCTCTTCCTCTTCTGCTCTATCGCCGTCCGAACTTGATACCGAGCTGGCTATACTGACATTGCTGTACGTCCTTCCACGCAACCGGCGGTTCATCCTCCCGACTCGATTTGATTTCGGCACGAGCGGTCCGAGACCCTGGAACCTCTCGTCATTCGTTTGAAAGGCAAAGTCACAGATTTTGATGAACACTTTCTGCTCGTCTTGCTGTGGTTGTAGTTGAACATCCGAGGTCGAAATCGATGTTGAAGTCGACATTGTTGAAGGAGATGCGGATGACTCGCCAGATGGTATGGTAATAGACGGATCATGAGAAGAGGTCTTGTCTTGTGCAGTACTAGGAAATGAAGATGAAATACCCATGTCGAAGCCCACCTTATTCGGCGAAGCCAGTAACGAAGGAAGAGAGAAACTCTGGCTGAGTTGACTACCCACTGAAGCACGATGGTTGTGAGGACTTGTCACACTGTCGCCACGCCCTGCCAACGTGGATGCTGATGCCCCATTTGCACTCGCAGCTCCTTGTTTCCTCAATGAATTGGCACGCGATACAGGGGTTGATCCTGCTATTGATCGCGTACTTGCCATAGAGATTTTCCTGGAAAGGCTAGGCGAAGAACCACCTGGCGATGGCGGGGCGGGGCGGGTGGAAAAAAGGGACAGGTCGAATGTAGATGCAGAAGAACCCACGGAGGTGTTAGAAGCCGTAGACGTCGTCGATTGCGGACGTATGCCACGCTTGACAAGATTCAAACGCGGACGAGGGGAATTTGGACTTGGTGGAATATCCAGCGATCCCTTTGATGTGGAGGACTCTTCAGATGGTGGGATGAAGACCTGGGTTCGTTCTGACGATGATTCCTTGTTAGGCAAGAGGCTAGAACCGAGAACACTCTTATCTGACGCGTTTTCAGGAGGTAGGGACAACGTTTGTGTTGTTGGCGTTGACGAAGATGAGGATAAGAACTGAGGAGGAGAGAGATGAGAATCCAGTATACTAGGACCTAAATTTAAGGAATTGGTAGCCTGACGCGGCACATTGTTTGGAGTAGGGGTCAATGGAGATGATGTCGCTTGAGAAAGTTGTGAACTGGTGCCCGATGGAGGACCTTGTGAATCAGGAATAATGTCCTGCATCGTCGGTGACGGTGCCGATGATCCAGGTGCACTAGCAATGTTAATCGTCACTTGCGCTTCACACATGTCATCCTTATAATCGGGAGTGACAGCACGACCAGTTGGCCCGGTAATATACGAAGACCGTTGCGATAGTGATCTAGAATCTGTAAGAGACGCGCGGCCAAGCCTATGACAAACCACGGAACTAGTGCTGGATCTTGGACTGCCGTCCGGACTAGAACTGCTGCTATTATTGCTTAACGAAGGAGGAATGCTACCTTTCCGTCCGTTACGAGCAGACGGTGCGGGTTTGATGGCGAATTCGTGCGCGCCAGGAGTAGGGGGCGTCAGGAAAGACGAGGACGGCGATGGAAAAGGAGATGAGATGGCAGGGTTTTCGAGGGAAACGGACAAGCGTGATGCTAGGAGGAATGGTTAGTAAGGTTCAGTGATAGATATACAAAAGTAAGAAGGATGAATTATCGAATCATCGATAGATGAAACGAAACATGGGTTATGCACAACCGCGTCTCTGTTCCGTATTTTACATCCTGTAAGATACAAAGACAACTCACTGGGTGGGTCTGAACACAATGCCGATGCCATTTCAGTTGCGCCTCACAAGAAAAGACTGAAAAAATTTCTTCCGACAATGGATTATATGGTCCAGCAAGAGAAACAAGATGAGACAAGTATGATATCGTGTCTGAAGAGCCCTTCAAATTCCGAGAGCAGAGGTTGAACGTTGACAACCTGGAGTTGAGTTCTTTATGATGACCTTGGTACAATTTCGCGGCAGAAAACAACCAGAAAGCAAGGTCCAGATATGCAAGGGATGTAAAAGACAGGACAGATTTCTTTCTCCTGGTGTCGAATTCTTTCTCCTGGTGTCGAAGTCCGTCCTCGAATTGTTGTGAGCACTTAAAGTTCTGTTGTCATGGTATCAATTTGCTCGTGTTTGCGACAGGCACTGCTATACTGACTCAGCATTAGTTGGAAAGCTCAATTTTCAACGGCAACAGCAAGCAAGCCCGCAACTTTTAAGCGGGGGGCTCGACAACCTCCATCTATCTTTGCTGTTATTGATTAGGTTGGTCTCTTCCTGAGCAAGGTAATTTTCATGCTAACAATTGAATCCGGCAGGAATCGATCGCTAAGCAGGATACTGCACATAGTTAACTTCACATGTTAGTGGCTGAACCCACAAGGTTAATCTCTAGAATTGAATAGCGAATAGATTCCGCGTGACGCCACGATTTGCAATCAAAAGCAAGGGTGCGATATAAGTATGTGTGATTAGTATCGATGGCGAAAGATCGTCGCAAATGTCTGCATTCGCGGATACATCACTTGCATGAGAACCCTCTGCAAATCCAAAGATGATTGCGCAAGGACAAAACATGCGTTGAACCCAATTTGGAAGTCTTCTTCATGGGAGTGGCCCAGACCGACTCGTGTTTCCCAGCAGGGTTTCCAACTTGTTGAAAGCAAAGTGTAAACAAATTCCTATGGGGCTAAATGTTGAATTTACTTACTTGATTTAAAACCTCATCACCGTTCCTGGCGTTGCTGGCGGAAGCAGCAGAATCCATTTCTGTTGATCCCGCTTGTCCATTAACAAATGCAGCGGAAGGTGCCTGCTGAGGCATAAAATAAGTTGATATCTCAACATCGTCACCCATCCTATGCTGGGCTCACAACATTTCTTCCTTACCTTCTTCGAAGGCCCAGCTCCATTCGTCCCAGCAAACGCTTCTTCCCGTGGAACAATGTCAATAAGAAAGTCGAATTGGTCAGATTTACTGAGCGCCTTCGCAATATCGGCTCTTGACAACGTCCTCCGTTTGTTAGAATCTGCAACAATGAAAGCCCGTGCCGTGATTTCTGAGATAAATACTAAGGTAGAACGGATCAGAAAGTAACGAGGAAGAGAAATACGCCCCTTACTTTCGCAAGCCTTGCAGAATAATACGGGTGCTTGTTTCAGATCAACGGAGAATGTGGTTCAGCACATACTACACAAAAATTAAAGAAATGTACCATCTGCCCCGATCATCTATGTACATATGATGAGTCGCAAAGGATTGGAATTAAATCAACTGCGATGACCTTCACATCCGGGTCGCTTTTCATAACCTTTTTAATTCTCGCCAGGGGTAGAGGAGGATGTCGGTAATCAGGTGTTTCTTGCTCAGCCGCATCCACTTGTCTCTGCCAAAATGACTTGAGAAAATCGTTCAGAGGTTCTCCAGACTGTACAAAAGGTGGTTGATTCGACATGGCAGTCCTGTATCAATGGTATTGATTACATAATTTCGCCAGTTCATACAACGTTCCACCCAGCTAGCTGCTAAGGAATAAATCGAGAAAAAAAATTAAGTGTACAGTATTGGTTACAGGTGATTGCGGTGCGTAGTATACATTGGGGATGCAACGATCAATGCAGGATTGATTTTTTGGGGAGCGCTAAGCCTTTCATAGAAATGTCATAGAAATGTCAAAGGTTATACAATGCAATATGGCGCATGATCAGACAGGATGCAACGAGTTCTAAAAAGGAGAGCTTTTAAGAGACGAAGTATTGAGAGTTAAAGAATGAATCCGTACCAGCGGCTATATGGGAAAAGGCTTCATAGATGACCAGGCTGTTCCCTGACTCATCAAAATATCGCATGTGCTGAGGGTGAAGGTCGTAATGTGCCACGAGATTGTCCTCTTTCGTTGTGCACTGCGCCCGCAGTCAGTGACAAGTTTAAATGATAGGCACGAGAACTACAAACCGTCCACTCCTGGCCTGATTTTGTCTGGTGTTCCCATTTGTATTCCCTGCCATCTGAAGCAACAAACTTCCTGGAAAGAGACCTGAAACGATGAACAGGTGACATTCGTCAGTGATACAGGACACAAATCGCTGCTAACTCTTTGGAGAGGACTCACGAGCCAAAGAAAGAGGTCTTTTTCAAGTATTGCGACATTTGCAAGGTATTTTGAAACGGTCCATTGAAGAAGGAAATGGTTCCCAGATGTTCATCGGGGAGAAAGTCGAGCTGGATTATAGGTCCTCTGTGTGATGGCACATTCCCTCGGTGGCGCGATGCCGGAAAGTGCATCTCGAAAATTTTAGTGGTACTTGAGCCAGGGACACGCTTGACATGAAAGAACATCCGGTCATAGATATCATCGAAGTCGGTGTTACTCAGACCTGCTGTACGGTCCTCAAATGTGAGTGGAAGAGGGCGGCGCATGACAGCAAGCCAAAGGTGTAAAGGGACTTTTCCTGAGGGATGGTCGTGTTGAAAACTGAGAAAGCGAGAAGTGAGGCCTACCAATATATATAGAATCAGAAGTCGACCTTTCGGGATAGATTTAGGGCTGGATTGTCCATCAAGATCCATGGGATGCCAAAAAAATGAATAACTCTGAAATGACTAAATCCAATTTGGAGGGAATACACGGTTACGGAAATGTGGCGACAAAGGGTGCCTGTCAAACCCGATCGGTGTCAAGTCAAATTTTATTTAAAACAAAGAGACTATACTTGCAAATACAGTGCCAGACCAAACTGTTTCCAAAAATCCACGGGACACAAGGTTTCAGAAAAGGACATTACGAGAATTCGTCGAGCTAAGCTGCCGGGAAAAGGGAACGTAATCAATTATGTGGAGTATATATTGGATCAATCCGTCTTCTCAGAATATAGATTGTCACCGCGCCCCCAACATACAAATAAAGAAGCGAGTGGACATGACACTTACCACGATGCAAAAGCAGTCATATGACTCAGACAATTTCTCTGAAGATTCCTTTCATAGTCTTCGTTACGAGTTTCACTCCAGTGTCACAGAAGCCTCGGATTGGGACTTCAGTCCATCGCGGATGAATCACCGTTACTAAGGATGAGTATAACTTTCACTGCCGAGCGCGCCCGCCACTGCCTGGCCGACATACAAGGAAGATCTGCTGAGTTCAGGGTCCCATTGTTGCGACACTGTCATCCAAATTAGGAACCGATCTCTAAAACTGGTGCCGTCGCACGCCATCCTTGCTAATCGAGCCTCGACAACTGTACCGCACAAAAATTTAACGCGACCACGTGAACGGGAAGCTGCGACAAAAGAAGTTAGCATGTTCGCAGTATTACCAACCTTAGATAATCCCTGCAAGTGGCACGAGGACCAGAAAACCTATGAGAGGTCGAGTGACATTCGGCACTCTATACAGTAGGTGTTCTTTACACCATTGTGACCTAAATGCCGCTGTCGCGACGGCGTTCGCTCTTGGAGTTCCGTCTATCAGCTGATGGACGAAGGACAAATTAAGTGACGGAAGCGAATTTGTTTTACTCAGCGGAAACATCACATTGAGACAGGTGGACTCGTTAGCTTGTATGAAATCGCCATTTATAGGTGCCACGCAGCTACGGTTTATAACCACGAGATGTCTGCACCCCCACTTCACACAAACGGAGTTTAATGCACAGCACGAGATTTCTCCGAAACAAACTTATTCTAAGAAGAGATGGTCGGACTCATCGGACCCATTCATTCAAGTATATACAGAATAAACTGTCCTTCGGATTAGCAAATAGAGAAGTCGATCGGAAGAGAAAATGCTCAACAAATAAAGTTTTTATCCGGTCGAGGTGGAAGGGTCAAGAAACGGAACTTGCGTCGTAGCCACCTTTTCCAATGAGGGAAGCAGACGCTTTTGCATCGAGGAACAGTTCATTCATCTCCGATATGTCATCTGGTTCGATCTGAGTACGACCTGCCAAGGATGCAAGGATGGACGCGGGGGTGAGCAGTTGTAGAGTATACCTTGAGAAAGATAAGCAATTATAAAATCTGCTGAAGGAAATAAGTAATTTACCGTAATGAACTGTTCTCTCCGATCGCTGACAATTTGTCAACCACACCGGGGCTTAGTTTGAGACCCTCAACATTTGCCCTCAGCTGCACAACCTTCCCTATTTGTTCCCTCGTGTATGCATCTGTCTTCACAATTAGACAGCTGCACTATAAGGTCAGAAAGCCCCCTGTTACAACCAAGAAATAATCGCACCGATCAAGCAAGTCAACTGGTATACCATGAGGAGAGACGATGTCAGTAGTTCCGCGGACGAGGGAATTCCCTCGATTAGTGGCGAAGATAACAGTCGGAGCCATCGGCGATTCGAGAAGGGCGTTGAGATATGTGAAGCATTCAATATCCAGCATGTGCACCTGGAGTTCGAGATCAACTCAAAAAACTTGGAGCAGACTATCTTCAATTACCTCGTCGATGAATACCACCCCCGGCACAACTTCTGCCACTCCCTGGTCAACATAGCCTTTCACGACTTTATTCACTTCCCTTCGTAACTTTTCGGTAATTTCTGTGCGTCCACTTTTCACCAGACTGCCCATGACGCTCATGATATCTTGGCCACCCTGCGGTCGTGCATTGGCCGCGTCGAGGTCTCCCAAGGTGACGTCTTGTACTAGCTCTTTCCGTTTGTGGACGTCGCCCTTAGGCAAAGGTACATATGTTTCGGACTCCAAGTCATAAGATGCGGCATAAGCATCTGACCGTCCAACGCGCTGAACAGTATCATCAATACGACTAGTAAAGGGGAGATATTTTTTCACAACACACCTTAACAGCACCAGTGTTAGACTCGATATATACCACATCACCAACAACAATTCTTTCTTTCAGAATGGCCTCATAGATTGTAGGGTCTAGTCGCAGCTGTTTTGTCCCCTTCACGGTCTTAAGCCCGACAATAACGTGTGACACGGTCTTCCCATAACCACTGAGAGGATTTTCCGCTTCCGTTGGTGTTAATTCTGTGACCTCACCTTCATATACTTCCTTGGTTTCTTTGATTCGAAGTCCTGAAGTAATGCAAGTTAACGTGATATCAAGTGTCGAAGCGCGATGTTAGTGCAAGTATGAATAAGGTCTTTTTCTGAATGACGCGTTAGACGCGTCCTTGCACCGAAAAAAAAGGGAAAGAAAAGGTATTGGATAAAGTGTAATATTGCCGTGTAAACAGCTGGAAATTGAGGAAGACGTTCACTCACCAATAGCTCGTCGGAACGCCTCCGCCAAGACTTCTGTCTTCTTCACTTCCGTACTGTAAACCTCTGAACCCACCATAGGACAGAAAGGGACCTTAGCACCTAGTTCGTGCGAAACGGCCAACGCGAGGGCTGTTTTCCCGGTTCCAGGTGCACCAACCAGCAGGAGAGCCCTACCAGAGAATTTTCGTGATTTGACGAGATCTACGACCACGCCACAAGCCTATGATGAGCGCTGCCAAGTAAAAAAAAAACACGTTATCGCCACAAAAACCTCTACGTACCTCCCTCGCATTAGTTTGCCCGATGAATCCTGCGCCATCGACAGCCGCGTAACCCTCTGACGTCAAACCAAGGCCTTTGATGTGTGAGTGTGGAGCTATACGCGACGAGCGTCCAGCAGACGTCGTCGATGGCGGAAGCGGTGCATTATGAGCAGGCGCTGCGTTCGATGTGTACGTTGTGGTCTTCATCGCTGTCTTCAACGTCGACGACGAGAACTATTGACATTTTGCAGCAGTTCACACGAAGCTGCTTATGTCATCCAGGGCCGAACGAGCGCTAAAACAAAATCAATTGTTAGAAGAGGTCGTTTCCTCAGAAATTTATTATTAAAAGCGATCCAGAAATATTTGTTAAGTCTTTAAGCTTACAGACCTAATTTATACAGGACATGGAAGTCTTCTTGGAACTTGACCTTTGAATTTAAAAGGCTGAGTGTCAGCGTTCGGGCGTTCATTTTCACAAATGTAATTTTTATATGCAAAACCGAGGAACTTTAAAAAAATGTTCGTAAATACCTAATTTGAAAACGAAATTGTTGAGTACAATTTTGGATTTCTGTCATCCGCTTTACGAATGTCAGCCTCCTGTACTATCCAATATATAACACGCTAGGCGCTGCAACGCGATAATACAGTCCTATCACGCACATTGCTATTCATTCATTCTCGTCGTCATACTAAAGCACTACAGTCTCTATCGATCGCCCGTACAACTACGTCTACAGTTCTTTTCACTACAAATCCTATGCCCAACAACTTTCTAAACTTATTTATCACGTCTTTCTCCCAACTTCTCTCTTCCCCTTCATTTACTGCCATGGCCAAAAAGTCTGTTCTTGAAGCTGTTCAGCTCCCTCAGTCGTATTCCGAGTCGTTTGGATCTTCTTATAGCGTTGATTTGAAGGACAAGGTGAGCGCTATTTCTGCCGGTTGCGAGAAGTGGGCCCTAATAAATGCAGGAAAAGCACGACCTCGATTTCGACCAATTGCTGAAGCTTTCTCTTAAATCTCGTTCTTCCAACCCTCGATTCTTATCCCGATCTAATCCGAGCCCGTTCATAAACCCCAACCCAGTACCGTTCAATACCCCTGCAATTACACCATCCAACTCATACGAACATCTACTTGGCCCCCAAACCCAGGGGGACCTGTGCCTTGGCTCTCCTGATACGCCTCTGAAGTCATTCTCTGTCAGTCGATTCTCAATGGCCGACATGACCCTCAACGGCGACTATGCGGACGATAGAGAGGACGACATCGAGGATTTCTGGACATCCGATTCCGTCTCAACGGACAGCCTTCTCTTGGCCGCGTCCAGAGAACCTGAGCACACGAACCTACCGAAAGGTATCGGTCTCGGTATCACAGGCCTCACCAAGAACGATGGGAGCGGACCTTTCGATGGGCTGGGATTGGTGTCCATACGTCGTTGGACTGCAGCTTCCCGTTTGAATCACATGAAGATTAGCCCCAATGTAGAATCCTTCTTACCATATTCGCGTTCCACTTCGTCGACGTTCTCTCTTTCGCCTGATCAAGCAGGCGAACTCGAACTTTCAAATACGTTCCTCCAAGAAGCACTTTTTACTTTCACCCAAGATCCGTTGCACGAGCATTCGCTCGCTACCATCCCTGAATGCAGATCTTGGTACGAGATGGATGGGGACGGTATATCCTCCTCAGCAAGTATTATTCTTGAGGAAGAATCCGAAGATTGTCAGAGTGATCTGCAATCTAACAGGGCTCCAAAGTCAGAAGCCAGAGCTCCTCTGACAACGACGAGACGACATTTTTCGTGTTCCACAATCTCAAGTGAGCTCAAACGGATGTCCCCTTCTGCCAAATTTATTATATCGAGGACGAGGTCCGCTACTTGGCCAAGTCATAGTGGCAATCAACAATCGAGGTTGCTACCTGGTCGGCCATGGCGTGCGTGAATAGATAAAGAATGATCATTTGGACTCATATATAGTTATCTTCGTGTACTTTATCTACCCAGTTCAATCAAATGGCGAAGAACGAAATAAAAAGGCAAACGCACTCTCACTTCCGCTTCTTACTCTGAACTAGTGTAAACCCATCTTCGTCAACTTGAGGCTCTCTCGGAAACGTCAAGGATTCCGATCGGTCCAGCAACTGTGGTGCTTCTGTATCGCCTTCCTCGTCGTCTTCATCCTCCCAATCCCCATCATCTGCTTCATCGTCACTAAAAAATTTCTCCTGTGCGTTCGGCCTCTTTCCCTTTGTTTTCTCCGCCAACTCCTCAAATTTAAGCAACAACTCTGTCTTCCCTGCCTGCGTCTCCCCCCATAGCATCACCACATCCTCCGCAACGCTCTCCGCGCTGCCATCTTCGACAATCGTATCAAATTCATCTGCCATAACTTGCAGGAGCATCTCTTCGATATACTGGTCATCAGGAGGTTGTTCGGATTGCTCTTGGAAAGCATCCACAATGGCCGAAGCGAGCCAGGTCCGTTTGGCAGCACCGTGAGGACCGCCCCAGTTCTCTTGAATGGCAATGCGGAGCGTGGTCCATATAGCAAGACGGGCAATTACACCACGGGCAAACAGGATGGAAGATGGAGTTGGTGCTAGAGCGTTTTCGGAGGTGTCCATGATAAGCAAATTGAACAAAAAGCGAAATTTGATCGTTGAATTCGGGCACTTGATACCTTATCGGCAATTCAGTTTCCTCCTCAACAACGACTCGATATCTTTACAAACTTTGTGAAAATGTTTGAATACTATTGCTACACCATCTGCAGTACAAAAGGCTAACCAACCAATTTTTTTGTCTATTATAAATCACGGAAAGTACTGAACAAACTTTCGAAGACGAAAATGGAGCTTGAGTCTCATGATGATGCACGCACAATATTAGACTTTAATTTTTGTTAGAGACTGTGTGCGTTTCAAAATCTACTGTCTGACTAACGACAAAGAACTCAGAAAGTAAGGAAAGCACCAGCATCCCTAAATCGAAAAGAGAGAAACGGTGGAGGCTTTTCTAAGTTTTCTTAAAACTCTCTCACTAATCCATCCTTCAAGTTGCTCTGCAGAGTCACTTTCTGATGAATTAATCAACAAGGTGATGGACATCACATTTGTTATTAAAGCCGGTTGACCTATGCCATGTACATGTGCTATCTCATCTGCTATTCAAATCTTGAAGTCTGGAATAATACAAACATCAAGGGTATGAATTAATGATCTTCTGTCGTAGCCACTGAGTATTCAAGTCCACGTGAGTGTGGCCGACAT
>QDKV01004730.1_pt1 | contig 13108 bp, 12 predicted proteins | sample 1861101 | NCBI WGS metagenome assembly QDKV01 (sample SAMN04275158, study PRJNA302643) | Fungus metagenome, whole genome shotgun sequencing project. | isolation source: fruitbody | host: Mallocybe terrigena | place: Sweden | collected 2013 | reverse complement strand
GCCGTCGTATGTGCACTCTGCGCCTAGTCCGAGCCCGTTGCGGTACTTCACGTCAGCACATAACCATCGAGAACATGGAGAACCCCACGAGCATCACGATCAGTCTGCGGTTGAAAACAAAAAGCTGCTACACTTAGTGCCAAAGGACCTGAACTTCCCTGCACTTGATTCAGTTGTCTATGACCCCATGCCTGAGGGTGGTATTGTTGATGTTCAAATCACTACCAGGATGTACCATCCTGGTAGTGATTTGAAACGGATGCAAGGATGGATGAAACGAAACACCCCACTTGCTGATCTCCGACCCTCGATTCAGCACAAACACTTGCGATTCATATTTATGGTGCCAGATACCATCTCGGATAGTTTTACAAAGCAGCCTTTTTGAAGGGGATACTGCCAAACAAGAATGGGCTAGGAAAGTTGATCAATACATGCTTGGTATTAAAGAGGAGAGTTTGTGGGCCAGGACAAGGCGAGTTTACTAATAACTAGTCTCTAATAATATTCTCTGCGAAGACTTCAATTCCTAGAGCAGGACTGATAGATACTTAGGAATACCTAAATTGTTAAGTATTATCTTTATTATTGTAAATACTTGAAGAATATCCCTTGGAAGCAACAAGCAAGTCGTCGTTATCGTTATCCGTTTCATGATCATGGTCTTGTAATTCCTGATAGTTCTCAGATGTGTACCCGCTATGCCCTCCTCCGTATGAAGTGTACGTTGCAGCAGGCGAATGTACTTCCGATTCAGGCTCATGGTCATGCTCCTGTTCCTGATCATCGTGATCGTGGGGTTCTCCATGTTCTCGATGGTTATGTGCTGACGTGAAGTACCGCAACGGGCTCGGACTAGGCGCAGAGTGCACATACGACGGCAGATGAGACAAGGACCCAGGCATGCCAGGTCCATGCAATCCCAGCGGATTCGGAACGTAGCTGTCCTTGTTCTCCATCCTCTCCCTCTCTCCCTCTTCCTTCATTTTTGAGAACCTACCAGCAGAGTCCTTTCTATCTCGCTTACGTGCATCCGCCTGCTGCTTCCTTTTCTCCTTCTGCTTCCTCTTTTCCTCCTCGATTACCTGTATCTTTGTTTGCTTGGCGAGCTCAACCTTGGCTTCTTCTTCTTCACGCGCATCAAACTCCCATTCTTTTTGCATGAACTCAGGGTAACGCTCAATAGCTGGTCGCCAAGAACGATTCGCCGATGGGGAAGGATCGATGATGTTAGGTTCTGAAGTCGGCTCTTCTTTAGGAATTGTAGGCTTCACGTGCTGTTCGTTTGTATCCAGCAGAGGGGGCATGAAAGCTGTCTGGCTAGATTCTATTCCCAGGGAACCTGCTTGTACTCGTTTCTCTGCAATCTGATCCAAAGTAGAATCGATATCATCCGGAGGGGGAAACTCAAAGTCAGGTCCTGGGTTAAGTCGAACAGCCGCATCATTGAAAAGTGAGATAAATGGGTAGTAACCCAGAGTGCCATCGTCAAAAGGATTCTCCCGGTGTCCTTTCCCTTTTTCGCGTGGCTTTTTTCTTGAATTCGCTTTTAACTGCATGTCAGTCTGTCGCAAGGGAAGATAGTCGTAGATATCTTGGAATGCAGTGCCTTGACATTCTCCGTTTACGAAGAAAGCAATTCGGGATCCATGAAGGACTGGAAGTGGACGAAGATTGGTCGGGTTAACTTTTGCACCGGGTTGCGTTGGTCCTCCACGTTCTGGAAGTTTGCCATTAGTGGATTTTTTGTTGCTGGAAGGAAGAGAGCCAGAATGTGGTGTTTTTCCAGAGTAGTCCACAAGCGCCGTCATCTCTTTGGACGGTGGGTATTCCAAAATCTCGAAGACTTCCTGGCCTTTGAGGCCAATTGGGATACGCTCCCGTTTGAGATGTGTGGGATCGTGAGGGTCTTTAGGATTCGGCTTTCGACATGGAGGGAGGGAAATGTACATCCCTACGACATCTCCTGTACCAAAAGGTTGTCCATAAGGGCGCGGCCGTGAAAGTGAGACCTTTTCGCCAGTTTTATCACGATATCCATAGCTGTATCCATCCAAGCCTGCAGGGCCATTTAAAGGTGCCTCTCTCCTCGCCCAGCCCAATCGAACATGACTTCCTTCGCGTCTTGATTCCTCACCAACATATTCACCGCCACCGTGTATAATCTTGACCTCCATATACCATTTCCCTTCCCGTATGGGGGCGTTACACCGAGCGCTACGAAAGCCTTTACTCCCAGCCAAGTTCAAACCATCTTTAGTGACCTTGAGAAACGGACTACGATCTTCCCAACTAACTCGGAAAGAGGTTGGGTTACTTTCGATCGTTCGACATGGCAAGGCGCAGCCCGGTGGATTAATACCTGCTGGCACATAGCGGAATCCGACGCGGTTGAAACCTATCATTTCTGTCCTGTACCATTCTGAACCTTCAGAAACGGCTACAAATACTGGACCGCGAGAGATGGTTAGGATGGGACGTGATGAGAGATCGGCACGAGAGGTTGCAAGAAGACTAGTAAGATCAAATTAGAACAAAATCCTTCAGACGACTTTTTTTTTAAAAAAAAAAGAAGAAGACGACAAACGTACTCTGTTGGATTCGCCCCATGACCGTTACTACCCTGATCTGAAGGTGCAGGTGAAGAAGCTGTTACAGCAGGAGCTCGCTTTCGCTTTCTCGAAGGAAGGGTCGTCGTTGGTAACTGCAGTGTCGATCCATTGGTCTGTGGTGTGTTGCTAGCAGAAGGCGTTTCTGATTCCTGCCCACAGCGCATCTGAACAGACGTAGGCTCGAGTCCAAGCCCAGCTTTCCGAGAATTGCTCCCGGGCCGGTCCGCTTATGCAATTGTGAAGTCATAACTAGTTACCAGTGTTTCCTGTTTTCCGCCATCATGGGTTCGACTGCTGTAAGGTATGTTGAACCATCTTTTTTCAACATTCCATACTAATTCACCAAACAGAAGAATTCAGAGAGTATGGTGTTTGATCCGGACTTTGCCTGTTCCGATTCTCACTTCATCACAGGAACTTAAGGGCTTGCAAACTAATCCAATTCCCGTAAGGGCCATCGTTGAGTTTATTTGCACAGAGCCGCTAATCTTCAATTTTAGAACATTACCATTACTACAAATGATAACCTCTTTGAATGGAAATGTGTTATCAAGGGAGATGTCAGTATTGAATTGTCGTTGTCGTTTTTTCCCCTCCGAACGTTGATACAGTCAGATTCACCATATAAGGGCGGCAGTTTCCGCTTCACCGTTTCGTTACCCAAGGACTTCCCATTTAAGGCTCCTACCGTAAATCAAACTCTGTTTTCTGCTTTCAAAATCAATTTATTCCCTGTTTCTTTCAGGTGACTTTCCAAACCAAAATATATCACCCTGGAATTAATGAGGAAGGCGCCATCTGTGTTCCTGTTTTAAGAGATGAGGTGGGTTAAATCCACATACCTCCTGTTATCATTGTTGTATTTAACCGTTCCAGTGGAAACCTACCGTCACCTTAGCCTCCGGTAAGATCCACCCATGGTCTATTTCCTTTTGCTTAACGACCTCCCTTGCAATCTTTTGGCAGTACTTTCAATTATCCAGGAGAAGCTCAATAACCCCAGTCCGGATGATCCATTCGAGCCAGACACTGCCAAAGTAATTCACTCGTTTTTCTCCGAGATACATTGGTTCTTATACCGCAAACAGATACTCAAGGAAGATAAGAACAAATTCCAGGCGACTGCAAAAGAATGGACTAAGAAGTACGTCACAACTTTCAGTCCGTCTCATTTTTAGTTTGACATTATCTAGGTATGCCAATTAAATGCTGATTAGTTGTTGGATCTGTGGAGTGTTATCATGTTGCTATCATTGAAACTAGAATTGTAATTTAAATACTCTGTTCTATATTCTGTACATTTTTGATTTACCGATTACTGAATGCGGAAAACGGACTGATGTTCTGCACATAACTGGCCCCGTACCTGAGATGGAAGCAGTCAAACAATCATGGCCAGCGCCTCTTGTTTTGTAACAACATCTCTACATTGACCTTGTGCATTATTTTCTGTTAAATCTCATTCCGTATCATTATTTAAAAACCCTGCGAAGGCACTTCCTTTCTCATCTTACGTCTGTTGGCTCGTGTACAACACGTTGCATTGTGCCTTTTCTAGTAACTAATTGACGACATCCGTGGGCCCTGTCCCTCAACGTGTAGAAAGCGAGGTAATAGAAGACCCCAATATGAATCGACTTCGGTAAGTGCTTTTCCACCTGGCCGTGAAATCGGACTTTACAAGCCCATTTTTTTCCTCCTTATGTTCAATTTCACTTCCCAATATCGGCCCCGCCAGGAAAAAGTCCGACGCTGCCAACAACCAGAAGCCTGTACTAGAAGGGCTTTCCCCTTTGGACGCTTTGCCCCAACTTACTACCACCAACGACTTTCGCACCTCCCTCATCTTACCCGAGTAAGTCCCAAAATGCCATCTATATTCAACTCCGAAGCGCTACTTAAATTTCTTGTTCAAACCCATAGTCTTTCTCGTCGATTCTCTGTCCTACGTTCCTCAACGTCAGACCCCGCGAGATTTGACAATCATCTTCGCAGCAGGATTGCAGACCAACGTGCACGAGGTGCAGCGAATCAAATAACAGAGGAAGAAGAGGATATGTTTCTGGATGCTCTGGGAATTAGATTTCGGCATAATAAGCCAGATAAATCGCAACAGAATGTGAAGGGGACAGCAGCAGCAGCGAACGGTGGCTACGGTGGACGTGGGTCAGAGGAGGTTGAGACGAGGAACTCTACCAACTCGAGTGTAACCTCATCACCGAATGCCCGTTCAACAAAGCGATATAGCAACAATCTCTTCGGCTCTGGTCGACTCCGGGATAACACCTATATCCGCAGTGTTGCTCCTTCAAAAAGTTCAGGGAGTAGTTCAAGGACGGTCTCACTCACACCAACAGAGGCTTCTGCCAAGACAATGTCTATTTCAAGCCTGCCACCTGTCAATCCTGAAAGACCCAATATCCTACCTATATCTCCTGAAGCAAGTCCAACCACATACGCTGACACCCATGCTGACGAAGATGAATCAACGTGTTCACCCTCTGTCGTCGTCCCAGCATCATACGACACTAACCATTTGGAAACGTTGTCTGGGGTTGAGTATCTGTTGCAAAACCAACTCGGTTTTAGTAACTTTAAACGTGCGTCAATTGCTCTTGAGCAGGCGATGAAGGAGATAGAAGATGAACTTGAGGAGGAAATATTACTCCCTCGTACTCCCATTCCTCGAAGCAATTTGGACCAGCTGATGCCAGACATGGTGCGTCTTGACGTTTCGAGTCCCCGATTTTGACACAGTTGCTCATGTTGTGCGCCATTGACAGAGGAACAGTCAAGCGTCGTCATTCTTTGAAGGTGGCATGGCAATCACAAATGACAAGACGGTCTACGGCGACTCACTACGTGGTGCATCACCGATTCCTGCCCGTACAATGCCAGGTTATGTTCCTGGTATGCCTCGTCCAATGACGCCACGCGATCTCGACGAACAGCGATCGCATTCCACTACTCCTCGTGCGCAATCACCCCCAGTGGCGGATTCCGTCCCGCCGTTGAACCTCTCGAGTAACTCGAACAAAGTCAGACGTGATTCTACCTCTTCGATAACGAAACCTTTGGCTGCTGCCCCGCTTTTCTTGCAAAGAAGTACTAATGGGCGATTCACGCCCACGCCAACGTCAACAGCGGATGATAGTAATGGTGATGTTACTGAGAGTGACACTCCTCTGAATTCTTCCACCTTTGGTCGACAGCGACCTGCTTCTCCTCTTGCTGGGCCGCCTTACCAACCAATGACTTTATCGGGACGACCCAACTCACGACCTAGTACTCCGTCCAATGTTATTTGGACCCCCCGTAGACCTTCGCTTAACAGGAACAACAGTATGACGAATGAGGGTGGATTATCTAACTTAGATTATTATGGGATCTTGGGGTCGATAAATAAACCTGCTCCTCTTGCGTTAAGGTCGCCTCCTGTTTCTGACTCTGTGGCGGAAGAATCTCCTCGGTCATCACCATCTAATGTCAAATTGACAAAGGAACAATTGGCGACTCAGGCATTGAAAGACATCGTAGAAACATCTTCATTCGTTCAACACCCCGTCCGATCCGTGACACCGACTAGAGCTAGCCAACGTTCCCCGGTGTCTCCCGCTTTCTCGCATATTAGGCAGAATGGACCTTCTTCGCCATTCAACATTAGCGCCTTCCCTGGTCTCGGGTTTTCTGGACGTGCCAACTCATCCCGATCGTCAATCAACTCTGTAGGATCGAGTTTTCGTTCATGGAATGAATCCGATAACGTTTTCAGTTTGTTCACTGACCCTAAAGATCAGCAAGCCGCCTGGCATGACTTTGTTGATTTAGACCAGTTAAGCCTTACCACCTCTGACGACGATGAGTCGGATGCGGAGAGCGTGCTGAAGAGATACGGCGCCTTGAAAAGGTCGGACATTGCTGCAGTCCAAGAAAGGCTTGTCTCTGCTTCATTTATGAAGATCGCAAATACAGACCCTCGTGATCGAGCACCGTCGGCTTTGAGGCGAAGGAGGCCTTCAACTTCGCAATCAAATTACACTCGGGTGAGCACTTTTTCTGTCTGAGAAAGGAGTTCCTGAATGGAAATGAAATGAACTAGATCGCAAGTCCTCCTCCACAAATTCAACCACCTGCCTCCCCGACGCATGTGGTTACTGATGACAAATACTCAAAAGCCAGTGCTCTGTTAAACTCTGTTGTTGAAAGCATCCAGGATAAACCCTCTTCATTCAATGCTGGGATTACGACATCAGACGAAAAGGATGTCTCCCCTTCCACACGTCGGAATCGTGCTCTAGCTCGCGTTTTGTTTGGTGAGGAAGACACGAAAGATGAAGAATCAGAATCATCCAAAGACGAGCGTGTTAAACCAATACCAGAACCTATTGCTACAACACCAAGTACAAGCGAAATTCCTCCAATCCTCTCATCCGTTCCGCAAGCTTCAACGTCATCCACCACTTCTAAAATCGCTTCGATCTCTCCGGAACAAAAATCGACAACTCATCAAACGGAATTCTCACTTCAGCGGAGTGCCTCATCGGCAACAGCAACAGCAACCGCCCCTCAAACTCCCCGAGACCAAGCAGATCTTGTGCGGGAAGTACAGAAAAAGGCGGAGGCGGCGATGCTTGCGCTAAACAAAACTACTTCGTCTGTCAACCTTCCCGATGGTTTATCTCACTCTGGGTCTATCCGAAGGCGTGTCGATCCAAGGGATATCTCGACGCCTAGGCTGGTTTCGACGACAACCAACCTGGAGGCATTGCCATTGACAAACCTGGGCAACAATGGTTCGACTTCCAAGTTGGGTTCTCGATTCAAAAGACTAAGGGGATCATTACGTGTGAAGAATGTTATTTCTTCTGGTGAGGAGACAGTGACTCCGGCGTCTATCAACAAGACTCCGCCGAGTCGAGTAGCGCCGCTTGAAAGTGTCAAACCCAACCAATGGCCCTCGAGTCCCTCGGGTCCTTCAGGCGGTTCTCCCGATTCTAGTAGATTTAAAGCCGCAATTCAAAGCACTCACGCTTCTGCAGGGCCAGGTCTCAAGGGTTTCATGGCACGTTTCAGGAATAAACAGCGGGCATCAGGACCCCCATCAAGTGCAGGTATGGCAGTTACCCTAACGCTGACGACGCCAGTCTCGCCATTGTCAGCTCGTAGCTTTGACACAGTCACTCCTAGAACACCTTTGCCTATTGAAAGGAGTGCCAGTTTGAGCTCTCGTCCCACTGGTCAGTCTCGGCCAATGTATTCAAGGTTTCCTCCAGCAAATTCCCCCGCAGCACAGAGTTCTTCTACGTCCTTACATGCCCAGGTCCAGCCAACGTCGGAAGTCGTTCAGCCGACCGAGCCGTCAGTCAATTTGCAATCACAAGCTGCGTTGCAACAGCTACTCCGTGCTGCTAACGATCTTGGCCTCGATCAGAACGCTGTTCATGAGATATTGTCTCGATCAGGTTCCATATCCTCCAGTAACTTGCCAAGCAAGCACATCACTGTTGCAGCAGCTGTTTCGAAACCAGTGGCTACCCCGGATAATGTCCAACAGGCTGCGAGTACCGGTTCAGATCAAACTGCTACTCTGACGAATTCTGTAAATCCACCAAATGAAAAGCAGCCCGAGATCGAAGTGCGTCCTGTTACTCCGGAGGAGTCATTGCGCAAGTCTTCCCGTAAACCTGACCACATACGCCGACCAAAAGAAGGACAAGCGGAAAACAATTTGGTTGTTAGGAGAACCCTCGTTTTCGCCAACGATGCGACGGACTCGGCAGTCCAGCGAAAGAATTCTACGCGTCGGAAGAGGGTCAGTGCTGCGTCCATCTCAAATCGCTCTGTCCATGACCGGGTGCCAACACCACCACCGCCGAAATCGTCTTCGGCAAAACGTTTTTCTGCGGATCGCATGCCGCCAATGCCTCATCTGCCAAACTTTGTGGGTCAGGGAGGACAAACACTAAATTTGCCTCCGTCAACAACAAGTGGTCAAACTCAATCCAAGTACGATTCGCTGTGAGTTGAATTGGTAATTTTGAGACGAGACGGCTTGACGGAGACGCTTTCTAGGTACGATATGTACAGTGGCGATAGTAGTACAGCCGTCGGAGAAGATGGGCAACTGCTTCCGGAACCACAACCTGCTTTGGAAGTGATTGAGTTGGCAAATGGGGAGACGATATGGTTTGGCTCATTGCTCTGTTCTCATTTTTCTATTCTCAACTCAATGCAGGAACATCGTCAATGGTTTGAGAGATGGTGATGATGCATCTGTCTACACTCGTTCAAGTTTTGTATCGGAATATTCTGCTCAAGGAGGAAACGAAAGCCCCAATGTCTTCACGAAGGGTCACAATCGATCAGAATCGAAAGGCAGCGTGTCTTCCTTTGCGTCACCTAACAAGAAGGGACAACAAGGAAAGATTCGTCCTGAGACAAAGGTGTGTCAACTTTGCCTCCTAGTGAATTATATTTACAAAGTCATCGTCCTTGAAAAAGGTGTTCTACAGCACGTCGGAGCAGATTGGCCGATTAATTGAAAACTTATCTCAAGGCGCAGACGCGGGTTCTTTCAATTTCCTACCTAATATCTCTTCCACCCGACCTAGCCACTCAAAATCATCATCACTCTCAACCAATGACATTAACTGGACTGTGGAGGAACGCTTGGAGCGTATGTTGGGTGCCATGAACGGGTCATAGATAATTATCTCAGTTTTCTCAGTCGATTTAAGTTGTGCTTTTTGAATAACCACTTTAGTTTACTTGCATTATCCTTCTTTATATAATGACACGTGTATATGTTTATTTATGGTCAAGATACAACGGAGAAACAAAGAGGTTGCATGGTAGACATATCATGATCCGTGGAGATCGATCCATCGATTTATACACAGGGCTACCAGTGCCTCGATGAGTAGGCTATCGTGATTGAAGCTATACTGGAGCAATGCATATGAAGGTCCTACAGGAGTTGGCTGTAAGACACGCTGGAAAGCTGCAATGGCCCCGTTCGATCGGGAATAAAGCTGAGGTTGATTTCAGAAATTAAGGCTATGGAGGACGGCGATAACGAAAAGCGCGAACATTATATGAAGTCGAATTGTCACGATCTCTTCTCCATTCAAATTGATGACCGTTTGATGAAACAAAGGCTCGTGCACTGCGTTTGGGAAGAATTGTAAATGACGAACATAGAACAAATCCAGATCAAAGTGGGTTTCATCAATCGTAATGGGACAGAAGGTGTCATTAAAATGCCCACCTAGTACATGAACCAGGCAAGGCTAGATGCGACATCGGTATCTCACGAGAGCCAATAAAGGCGACCCCCAAATGGTTGCCCGCAGTCCCCGACCATTCGAGTTTGGCACACACCTCTTTGTTGTTTTTGTATACCTGATAAAATATACAATAGATATAATAGTTTTCAAATAGTATACCAGAACACAAACTTACAATCGTACGTGTATTGGACATGATAAGATTACGTTCGGATGTCTCAAAACAGAAGTAGACAGGCTTTGTGTCCTCGCCGATGATGACACAGCTACGAGGGTCGTCTCTGCCAGTGAAAAACAAATTATACGTAGGAGTGGTCATCATGAGGTAGAAGAAGCGCCATGCACAAAAACTTCTTATACCATTTAGGCCTTTATCGAGACAGCCTGGCCTTCCACTCTCGTGATCCCTTGTGTCTCCCGAAACCATGGGAAAACACAAATGATCTTTTCGAAGAGTGACGGGGGTAGGCGAAGCGAGGTGCATGTTGTAGGAGAATAATACGAGTACTTTTACTCATTCTTGCGTCTGGACTTCCTTGGTGTTTTTGCAATTTTGGCGCCCGCAGACATTTTGACAAAAGCTTAAAAAAATGCCCTGTCAAACCGGTCGGAAATTGCCGGACCTTCTGAGTTCGCGCAAACCCACGCCAATATAATCATTATCACGATTTCTCGAATGTAACACACAACGAATATATTAGAGAAGTCATCGTAACCACATTAGACCACACCCCACCCCCAAAAAACTCTACGAATTCACCTTCCACAGAGGTCGCTTCCGCATCTTCCGTGTGACGTGCACAGCACTGTTACCAAAGTTGCCTTGTCCAAAAGCCAATACCACCGTTTCCTCCGCACCTCGAGCAATACCACGTTTTCGTAACTCGATCGCGTCTTTAGCAAACTTGAATCGAGCTTGATCAGTTCCTATAAAAAAAAATTTACACATCAAACCCGTAGAAAAAAAAAACTACTTACCAATCGAGAAAGTAGGCGATTCAACTGCACTCTTGAACATCTCGAACGGCACACGGGCATAAATTTGCAGCAACGTGTCACGACCAGCCGAGTTCGACAGAGGATCATGATGAGATCGTGTCACCTCTAAAATCTCTGGAAGTGTAACCACGAGGAAGTGGAAGACGTCATCCCTCAATCGCTGAGCGAACTGTCCAAAAACAGTTGTTGAAGTCATATCAGGAGAGATGCTTCCATCTGGTGAGCACGGGATGGTTTCAGCGAATTCCAGCCACGATCCGATCGTCTCCACGGTCATGGACTGCCTACTGAGGTTGTAAGAGTATTGACATAAATCATCCATCCCTCCTAGCAAACATCCAGCAGCCAACACCGGGCGAGCATTTTCAGGTCGCACAAGATTCAGAGAAATAGTTGAATACAAATATCCAAGAGCTGCACAGGAAAAAAGATAAGCAGCCAGTTGGGGTAGCACAAAAGATGTACCTATGGCGAAACCCTGATGACGAAGAAATTGAGTATTGTGATCCCCTTTGATAACATGAAGAACTTACTTCCTGGGTGACTTCAGGTTCTTGATCTAAATTGACAAATATGACGCGTTGTGCAGTCGATTGCAGAGAGGTGGACATAAGATGAGCAAGAAACGGTGACCGAGACAAGATTATCGCGTGAAGTCGATATACATTTTGGTTTACATGCTAAGGGAGGTTCGCATATGAAGTTCTTGCATCTCAGCAGAAAGAAATGACATACGAGAATCGTATCTGCGTAGTTCTGAAAAAAGAGAAACGTTCACAACTCGTTTTTCATGCGGCATGGTTGATTTTCAGAAAAAGGCACTTACACCAGTCTGAAAGCCTGAATGGTAGAGGTGGCTCACTATTTCTTCATTATGAGCGTTTTGATATGGTGGCCTGTATAAAATGATTGGTTAAACAAAAGAGGCCACGCCACAAAAAGAAGAGAAGAGATGCATTAATAAAAGAAAGGGAAAGGACTAACTGCAGAAATCCGTTCAAAGGGTAAGACGAGGATGATGGCGAGCTCAGACCGTTGGCGTCAAACGATGACTCGACCGAAACTTCGCCATGGACCGCCGATCCATTAGCATGAGAAGTATGGCCATTCACAGAGCCTGATGTAGAAGCAACCGAGCTCATTTAACTGCTGTGATGGTAGGGATAAAGGGCCTGAATGGATCGGCACTAAAAGGACCTAAAAACTGGACAACCAAAGGTGTGACGAAACGTGTCACATAGTTGTTACAACGTCACGGCGGGATTCTATTCAGTTGCGTACTCAAATTTCAATGCTTGCTACCAAATATTCCTTTCAAAATATTTCGGAATCCCATCATCAACTCTGGTCCCTGGAACGTAGTCCGTTGAAGAGATGTAAGAAAATAGTGATATCATACGTAGGCAGGCACAAACACGTTCATACTACAGCGGAGCAGCAGGAAGATGGCAAACTTCAGTGATTGTTGATAGCTTTGCATGAAGGCCCCTCTTCATTGTGGCTCTTCAGCTTCATTTGAAGGTACTGCATGAAACCTGAAGTTTAAAAGTTAGATATAGCTCGCAGCTGTTGCGGGTGGATGGTTCAATGTCGACCAGGATCGATTCTTAATGTCCGATGACCAGAGCTGTCGTCTCGAGTACGGAGATGACACCATAAGAGACGCTGAACTCCGATCCCATTTCCGTTTACAGCTCGCGGGGCAAAATATGGAGTTGTTTCACCACCACTGGCTCGGTCCAGAGAGAGCTATTTTTTATGCTTGCTGTTACACATATCCGGGGAATGCAGAGATTTGGTTGGAGAAGTATGAAAAGCATGAATGGGATGTGAAGCGACGCGAAACTTTTCCTTTCGATTCTATGGGATGGATTTTGGAAAGGCTGGATCTCGAAGAGAGGTTGGTTACTTCACGAATGCAATCCAGGCAGGACGGAAGCCAGCCATCTCCCAACCAATGACGCCAGTAATTGCGCCGCTCGTCGGGTCAACGAGGATGTTCCAGCTACTGAAATCACCATGAGCAAAATGAAATGTTTCGCCTGGATGGTCAGACGATGAGCATACAAAACTTCTGTAGAGAGGTCGGATGGTTCGGCATACCTCGAAGACCTTCTCAAAAGCCCAACGCTCCAGCTTATCGTTCGGCCTTGTGGGTGGTCGTCCACGAAAAGCAAACGTTTCGAGAAAATCAAATTCCGAATCGAAAGG
>QDKV01004731.1_pt1 | contig 13119 bp, 13 predicted proteins | sample 1861101 | NCBI WGS metagenome assembly QDKV01 (sample SAMN04275158, study PRJNA302643) | Fungus metagenome, whole genome shotgun sequencing project. | isolation source: fruitbody | host: Mallocybe terrigena | place: Sweden | collected 2013 | reverse complement strand
GCTGTCAATGAGGTGCTACCGGAACTCCTCAGAATGTGTTCAAATTCTTTGAGTAGTCTGGAAGTGAACCTGAGCGATGGATCTCACCATTCGATACACGTTGATCTTTCTTCTGTTCCGCACCTCAAAGACCTCACAATTCGCTCAAATCTGCGCTTCAGCATGGAAAACGAGTATCAGTGCGCCTTTCCCGCAGTCATACAGCTGCTGGAAACCAGTCCTTGCCTCAACAACTTGATTCTTAAAATCTGTTCGCACTTTTTTGACATACAACCATCAGATTGGTCGCCCCTCCTCACGTATTTTTCCCTTTCCTCGGATAAATTTCGACACATCGAACTCCAACTCTGTCATTACACCTCCAAAACTGGACATCTTATCCCATCGGTCGACACCATTCCGCAACTATATGATTCTGAAATCATTTCAGATCTGATAGCAAAGGGGATTCTTGAGATATGTACGAAGGAATGGAGTCTGTATTAAGCGTTGTGACATATTCTGCGACTGTAAATGGCTTCGAACGATTTATGTTGCCCTCCTCGAGTTTTCGTAGTTTTTCCGTTCGATTTTTAATGAAATAATCCATCAATCTGAGATCTCTGGGGGGAATTACAAATTGAGGCAACAGATACAGACAAATAAGATCTACAGGTTCATGTTGAGAAACTATGCAGTGTTCATAATCCGTGTCCATTGTACAGTAAGCAACAAGCGCAACTTTGACCCGAATTTGAATCATACTCCGTATTTCAGAACGATAGGCGAGCCAGGTATCAATTTTGAACGACTGGAATTCACCCATTGCGGATACAGGAGCTGGCATATATGTTGAGTGCATGGGCTTTTGATGTCAGGTACTAAAGAAGGCTAGAATCAATGTTTGATGCGCTTGGTACTGGTTTGCCAAAAGCACTGCAGTGTCAGAGTCTTCAACCACCCTTTAAAACAGTCCCTCTGCACGGCATTCACACTCAACACCGCGCTCAAACGTCTCTTCCTCTCCGATACTCAACTCACCTCTCTCGGCGCGATCGCCCTAGCCGAGTTTTTACCAAATTCTGCCTCCCTTGACGAGGAACGAGCTCGGTTAGGCTGGGATCAGTGCTGCTAGTCAACCCTCATCCAATAACAATACAAGGCACGATACGCATTATGGCCGCTATCTGTCATTGGCAAGGCCGTCATGGCCATAATCCCACCATTTCCTCGCATCCTGTTGAACATCGGGGTGACCTGCTGAAATCTAACTTGCTCCTCCTTTTTTGTATTATTTCCACAAACAGCTCATTGGTCGAAAGGCACTTGTCACGAGGCAAACAAATAGTACGGGATCTGATTACGACGAGTTCTCGGTCATGGATGATGACACTAACGACGTTGGTTCCCCCTTCGACTCATCAGAAAAGAAGAAGGTTTCTGAAACCTTGGATTTACTACGCAAGAAGGCAGAGACCATACAAGGGCTTGCTGATCATATCTTGGAGAAGGTGAACGCAGACGATGCGCCCGGATCGACCGAGGCAACGAGAGAAAATATCAGGCGGATTCTTGAGCAGCTGACGTTCAAGGGCTCGATGAATGGCAATTCAGGGCTCGACAAAGGCATGAAGGAACATAAAGTACGTCCCGTCTCGGTTCGCGATTGACTTCTGTGCTCATCTCTGCAAGTTTTGGGCAACTCAAATCGTCCCACAAGTAGGAGACGCCCCTCCGCCAGAAGACGGTTTTATTGTACCCTCAGTGCCTCTCCGCCTGGAGCCGTACGCGTTACCGAAAGACCTTGAATGGACGACCGTCGATATCGATGATCCCAACCAAGTGAGCTAGACGTTTCGCCTTCCATTCGTCCTGTTCCGAATGACGACCGTGCACAGATCAAAGAAGTCTACGAACTCTTATTACTCAATTATGTAGAAGACGATGGTGGTGCATTTAGATCCCGATACAGTCCTGAATTCCTATCATGGTATGTTTTCCTTCATCTTCTCATATTCGAGGCCAAATTCTGCTCTGTACAGGGCCTTGAAGCCACCTGGTTATCAGAAAGAATGGCACTTCGGCATCCGGATCACTTCTAATAAGAAATTCGTTGCATTCATCTCTGGTGTTCCCCTCACTCTCCGTGTGCGTTCGAAGTAAGTCCCTGACTCGATTATCTGTACGTCTTATCAACAGGGTTTTGAGTCGCTTCCTTGCATGTGAAATCAACTTTCTCTGCATTCACAAGACACTACGTTCAAAACGCCTGGCACCTGCACTCATCGAGGAAATGACACGCCGAGTTGCTTTGAAGGGCATCTTCCAGGCAGTCTACACTTCTGGTACTCTCATCCCAATACCGGTGTCGGTGTGTAGATCTTACCACCACTTGATCAACATCCCGAAACTGGTTGAAATCGAGTTCTGTTGTGCACCAAGCGACGTAATCACCTCTCGCATGACCAGAGTAGGTGCAACAAGCATTCCAGGTTTGCGCGAGATGGAGCAGAGGGATATTCCCGAAGTTGCGGACCTGTTCCGACGATATCAAGGTCGATTTGATTTGGTGCCTGAGTATGGTGTTGAGGAAGTGAAGCACCACCTCTTGGGTGGGCGGGGCACTGGATCGGTTGGGGATGGGGGACCCGGGAGAAGGATCGGACAGGTTACTTGGGCATACGTTGTGGAGGTGACTTGTTGATTATTCTTTTCTGCACATGTCACTGACAAAATTCTAGAATGCGGAAACCCGCAAAGTTGTGGACTTTTTCTCGTTCTACTCCGTTCCATCCACTGTCATCGAGAGTACGAAACACCCCACCTACGAAGCAGCACATTTATTTTACTATGGAAGCGAGACAGCATTCGTTGAAGGTACCGAAAACGATGGTCAGCTAAAGGACCGACTCGCGACTTTGATTGGGAATGCAATCGTGATCGCCCAAGCCGCGGAGTTCGATGTTTTCAGTGTGTTAACGCTGATGGATAATGTTTCGGTCCTCCAGGATCTCAAAGTTTGTGTCGATTTCTTTTGGCTCCTTGTCGCACTCAGACTTAAGTATTCATATTTCAGTTTGAAGCCGGTAATGCCCTTCTGAACTATTATCTGTATAACTGGAGAACGGTGCCCCTGTCGGGTATGAAGGCTCAAGGAGATGTGCCTACCGGTAAAGGTATAGGTCTTCTCATGCTTTGATTCGTCCACGGGTGGTATTCAAGTTGACTTTGGATACCATTTCAATGGGCGATTTAATAGAAAGATATGGGTCTCTGCACTAGCTGGACATTTCAAAAGTCTACTGTCCCTTATCAAGGTCCACAGCACGTCACCTCCCTCTACCCCTGCCTAATACACTGTGATTAATAAGTGAGTCACCTGCACATGAGTATGCGTTGTGAAAAAAGTTGACCGGAGGCGAACCAAATGTGTTGAGACTCGGGAAGCATATGTTGGCCAAATGGGCCAGAGATCTCAGATCAATTAGAGGTGACCAGTGACGTGCTGTGGACCTTGATAAGGTCCCTAGTAGACTTTGAAATGTCCTTGCAAAGACGGTTTCGCTAAATTGGAAGATATCTATCGGCGAAGTATGTACCTGCAAACCGTGGATCCTCAATTTATTGTCACTCAGAAGAGGGCACAATTCCTGTCTTGGCAGATGGTGGATAGGGCCTGGGCCCCAGTTTCATTTCTCTATTTTCTTTATACGGACCTAACCGAGGCCAGGACATAATATCCCCGAGCGCTTGGTCCTTCTGTCAAGATTGACAAAAGATGAAACCTAAGTTGAGGATGCTAACCTGTTCCGACGCTCTAAAGTCAACCATGCTGCGTCAGTTCATATTACATAAATCTCGTTTCGTGTTTTTGTTGCAAATGTGCTCGTTTTCATCAAGGCATAGAAGCAGTTAGAACGGCGTTTTATAAACATAAAAAATCGGGCGCTAAAATACAAAGACCAGGAGAAGAAGTAGTAAGGCAAAGGGTAAGGGATTAGAAAGAAAATAGGAGTCCCAAGGGCAAACAGGAAAGGAGAACAAGTTACAAGAGCAACAGTGAACAGATCAGATATCGCGGTTGAACGCCGCGGATTCCTACTCGAATAATAATGTCGACTTAATCCCTGCAATTTACGGGTACATAACGCGACTCGCACATTTCCGTGTCACTCCAGTTCTCAAGCGCCACTCAAGAAGTCGTCGTCGTCGTCGTCGTCGTCATCATCGTCACCCATAAGGCTCCGAGCCGGTGGCTGCCTGAGCTAGTGGATGAGTGGAAATTGTGGTGGGCTTGATAGACGTGTACAGTTGACGTGAGTAGCAAACTGGTCAAAGTTCTTGGCTGGCTTTTAAATAGGTTCCACGGGCAGGGATAAGGCCCCGGGACCGCAGTCACCTGCAGATGAACGTGCGTTGTGCTCTAAAAAGATGTCGGGACTCGGGAAGCATATTTAGGTGAGCTACAGAAATATAGAGCGGTGACTGGTTGAGGTGACATGCTATGACATTTGAGTGACCAACTCTTCAGCTGACTTGTGCAAAGAGGGCAAAGACATCTAGATTGACCGATAAGCAGCAATATAAATAAAACAATTATTTAAGTATCTAACACCTCTCTCTCTCTTACAATCTCTCTAGTGTTGCAATTGGAAATATGGTACGTCGTCTTATGCCATAGCTTCTATCCTGACCCCCGCTTCTCCAGGGTGTACGTTGCCTTGCGTTCAGCGTTGTCGGTTATAACCTGACCTCACCTCGCGCTTCGCCGCTCAATAAATTAGTCTGTACGTTACCTTGTACCTCGAGCTCCTTCTTCAACTGAACGCCCCTCAGTCTGTACGTTGTCTTGTATCCCACCAGGGTTTCTTATACTGAACGCCTCGCCTTTTTCTTCCTCTTCTTCAGAAAGTAAGTTGTCTGTTCTCCTACCTGCGGCTTTTATCCTGACTCGAGTGCTTCTTCAGGATGTATATTTTCCTGCTCTTCCATCCGCAGCTTGTAACTTGACCCCTCCCCATTACAGGGTGTACGTCCTCCGGTGCGAGCTGCCTCTTGTGACTGACCGCCTCTCAGAGTGTATGTTGTCCTGTATCCTACCTGCGATTTGTATCCTGAACGCCCTTCCTCTTCAGAAAGTACGTTGTCCTGCTTTCCTACCTGTGGCTTGTGTCCTGACCAGGCTTTCATTGTCCTCAGGGTGTATGTCATTGTGACTTGCCTCTTGTACTCTGACCCGATTGTCATACTCCACCATATCTCCCAGGCTGTACGTCGCCCTATTGTTCTAGCCATCGCTTATCTCCTGACCCCTCCTGTTTTTTTTCTTACCCGTAGTGTGTACGTCTTCCTGCACTCCCAGTAGTCGCTTGAATCGTGACCCTCCTTTCGTACCTCTCCTCTCTTAGGCGGTAAGTTGTCTCTGTCCCTACCCATCAGTTTTATCCTAACCTGTCTCGTTCGTCTCTCCCTCCCTTAGGGTGTATGTTTTGCGTCGTGTACTGCCGTTTGTATTCCAGTGATCCCACTGTCATTTTCGTCAGGCTGTATGTTGTCTTTGGTTCGTGGCATCCAGTGGTATCCTCACCCCCTCCTGTTTCTCCCTTCCGCAGCGTGTACGTCTTTCTACCCCCCCAGTAATCGCTTAAGTCGTGACCCCTTTTTGTGCCTCTCCTCTCCCAGCTCGTACGTTGTCCCATTAGCAGTCAATTTTATCCTGACCCCCTCCTGTACTTGTCCTCTTCCTTTAGGGTGTACGTCCTCGTGTGTGGTGTTGCCATTCATGTTCTGACCTCGTCTGGTCTCTCTCTCTCCCTCAGTGTGTACGTCGTTGTATGCTCTGTGCCATTTCTCAAGGCTGACCCCCGTGTACTTCCAATACCTCAGGCCGTACGTTTTTCCGTTCTTCCAACAATCACTCGAATCGTGACTTCGCCTCCTGCCTCTCCCTCTCTTTCAGCTTGTATGTTGTCCTGCACTCCTCTGACCGATAGATTGTATCTCAATCTCTCGTGTTTGTCAGTATGTACGTTGTCCTGTGCCATGCGGGGTTGGTTGTGTGTTGACCCCCCTATCCTATCTCGCCGACTCCTTCAGGGAGTACGTTATCCTCTGCTCCCAGTGATAGCTCGAATACTCAATCCCTTCTCGTAACTTCTCTTTTTTAGAATGTATGTTCCCTTGTTATCTCAGTGATTGCCTGCATACTGACTACTTGTATTTTTCACCAGAAAGTACGTCGTCTTGTGCTTTTGAGCCGCCACTTTTGCTGACCTCTCATCCTTCATCAGTATGTGGGTTGTTGTGCACCGCTTACCCTTGATCTCTGTCATGCCTCTCCATCCCTCAGGGTGTGCGTCATCCCGTGTTATCGGGAATTGCTGATATAGTGACTTCCTCTTGTGCTTCGCCCTCGCCAGCATGTACGTGAACTCGTAATTCTGTGATCACGTCTGACCTCCTCGCGCTCTTGCCTCTCACAGTGCGTACGTTGTCTCGCGCTCCTCAGCCACTACTTGTATCATGAATTCCTATATTTCTCTCTCTTCATCAGGATGTACGCTGCCTTTTGTTTCCAAGCATCCCTTGCATTCTGATCTCCTGACGTACTGCTGTCACTTCTTCAGCTCGTGTGTAGTCTTATGCCTCCAGCCATAATCTGTATTTTGAACCTCCTGTGTGCTTCTCCTTCCACAGGTGGTGGGTCGCCTTCCACTCCCAGTAGTTGATTGTATCCTGATCTCTTTCTTCAGGAAGTATGTTGTCTATTGTCCCTGGAGATTGAGGGTATCTTGACCTCGTATATTTCTTCATCCATTTCAGGAAGTACGTTGCCCTTTGTTCTCAACGATTAATTCCGTGCTGACCTTTCTTCCTCTCATCCAGCTTGTAAGCGTCCTGTTTTTTCCAGCAACCATTTGTATCCTAATACTCTCTCGCAGTGTGTACGCCACCTTGTGCTCTCAGGGCTTGCTTGATTGTGACCGTCTCACATATTTCTTTCTCTCCTTCATCAGGTAGTTTTTCTAATATTCCTTGTCTTGCAATCTCTCTCACATTTGTTTCAGAAGAAAGTATGTCTTTCTGTGCCCCAGGCAATTAACATATCCTGACGCTTGCGATCTTCCTCTCCAGGGCAGAGTACGTTTTCCTGTGCTCCAAGTAATTTAGATATCCTGACCTCTGCGGTCTCCATATACCTTCAGAGGGTGCGCCGTCTTGTGGTCCAACCATGGCTTGTATGCTAACCCCTTGCCTATTTTTCATTTTCCGTCAGGCTGTATGTTTTGTTCTGTCCATCCAACGATAACTCGCGTGCTGACTTGTCCGCGCTGTTGCGCCTCTTTCCTCAGCATGTATGGAATCTTGTACTTCTAATGGTGACTTCCATCCTGACCTCTTCACTTTCCCTTTCCCTCAGGCTGTACGTTGCCCTGTTTGCCAAGCACCACTTCTACCCTGATTCCCTTGTGTGCATCTCCACCTCTCTCAGGCGGTATGTCATTATGTATCGTCATCGCTTCTGTCCTGATCATCGCACTTTCCCCTCTCTTAGGAGGTAATATTTTGCCCTGTGTACCCGCCGTCCATTGTTTGTATCCTGATTCGTGTGCATCTCCGCGTCTCTTAGGAGGTGTGTTGTTCTGTGTTAGTCGTTGCCTCTATTCTGACCTTCTTGTGTGCTTCTCCGCCTCTCTCAGGAGGTACGCCACTTTCACCGAGCTATTACTTGTATCCTGATCTTTTCATGCGTTGGTACTTACCAGGTGGTACGTTGCTCTGCGCACAGTCCATTGCATGTGTCCTGATCCCCTCGTGTGCTGGTCTCCCTCTCTCAGGAAGTACGTTACCCTGACCAGTCATCGCTTGTGTTCTGATCCCCTCACGCTTATTCTCCTCTCAGGTGGTATGTTGTCCTGTGCATCCAGTCATCACCTCAATCCTGATCCGCTCGTGTTTTTCCACTTCCCCAGGAGGTATGTTGCCCCGCACATGTTGCTTCAATTTTGTCCCTCATGCTCATCCTTCTCAGGAGGCATGTCATTCGTTCTTGGCCGTTGTTTGTTTCCTGACTTCTTCGTGTGATTAATCCCCCCTCCCAGCTCGTATGTTGTCTTGTGCTCCAATTAATTGAATGTATCACTGATTTCTTGCCTGGTCCCCTCTTCTCTCAGCATGTATGCTATGATGTGCTTCGCAGGATAGCTTGTTTCTTAACACTCTCATGTGTCCAATGTTCATCAGGCCGTATGTTGTTCTGTGCTCCCTTTTTTCTTGTACTAACTTGTGTTCTCAGGCCGTATGTTGTCTTGCTTTGAGCTCCCACTTCAGTTCTGACCTGTCCCGTACTTTTTCCTCAGCTCGTATGATATCTTATGCTACAATGCTTTGGTTAATACTTACATCTGCGTGACGGTGCTTCTCCTGTCGTCCAGCAAGTATGATGCCTGTTCTTTGACTTATCTCAAATATCCTGACTACCTTATGTACTCAGGATGTATGTTTTCCCGTCCTCCCAACGTCTTTGCTGTCTTAACCGCCCTTGTATACTCTGCTCCGTCCTCAGTTGGTATGTAATCATCTGTCATGCAAATTCTGAGCGTGTCATGTACTTCTCCCTCTCTCTCAGGATGTGCGTTGACCAGTACTTAATCACTGTTAATATCCTGATCTCCTCATATCCTTCTCGCTCCCTCAGGTCGTACGTAGAGCTTCACTTTCAACCATTGCTTGTATTCTAATCTGTCTCCGTCCTCTCTTTCTGAGTCAGGACGTACGTTATTCAATGCTTCTAGCTGTAGCTTGTATCCTTACTTTCTTGCGCCCCCCCCCTCTCTCTAAGGCCGTAAGTTGTTCTAAGCCTGCCGCTGTTGCTTAAATTCTGACGCATTCACATATTCCTCAGCTCGTATGTTGTCTGCTCTCATCCTTGCACGCCGTATGATTTTTCATACCCTTGTTTCTTTCTTCAGGCTGTATGTTGTCACATTCGGCTTATTGTTTTTGTATTGACATCATTTCTCTTCCCCTTAGGTTGTATGTTATTCTGTGATCTCGGTCTTATATTGAGCTAAGTGCCTTGCACGGCCCTGTTTCTCTTCAGGCTGTATGTCGCAATTCCTTCTGTACTGACCCACTCATGTACATCTCCCTCTCAGTTGGCATGTTTCCCTGTGTTTTCAGCTGAGGTTATATCTTGACCCCTCCTTGTGTACTTCTTTCTTTTTAGAAAGTAAGCATACTGTTTTGTGCCCTTGGATGTCCATGTTCACCACCAGCTCTTGTGCCTCTCCCTGTTTCAGGTGGTATGTAGTATTATGCTCCTAGCGTATGCTCACAGCTTGACGCGCTTCTCTCCCTCAGCTCGTAAGTCATTCAGTCATCACTTTTGTCCTGACTTGTTTATGTACTTGCCCCCTTCTTCAGCTTGTGCGTGTCTTCCCAGTTGTCACTTGCGCATTCTGATCCCTGCATGCACCTCCTTTTCCTCTCAGAAAGTACGTTGTTCCGAGCTTCCATCCTACCTTTGTACCTGACTCTTTGTATTTTTCTTTGCCCTCAGCATGTAAGCCATGTGCTCTTGGGTGTTGTTTGTATTTTGACCATTCGTACATTTCTCCTGTACTCCCAGCATGTGTGTTATCTTGTGCTATCGGTGACTGCTCACATCCTGACTCTTTCTACCTCTCCCTCTTTCTCAGAACGTACGTTGCCCGAGCTATCATGCATTGCATGTACCATAATCGTTTCCCCTTCCTCCGTAGATCGTGCGTTGTTCTGTGCCCCAGGCCCTCGGTTGTATCTTGATACTTTTGTATGCACCTTTCTCTCCCTTAGGAGGTACGTTGTCCTGTGCTCCCAGTGATTCATGTATATCAATCTTTTTTCCCTCTGTAGGCCGTATGTCTTTATCCTTTTGACCATCCTTCTCATCCTAACACCTTTGTGTCTGTTTCCCTTCCCCTTCAGGAGGTACATGCTATTCCGTCCTTGTTCGGCTTTTTGTATTCTGAATTTTTATATGCTCTTGCTCTCCCCCCAGCTTGTATGTATTCCTGTGCTCTCAGCCATCATTTGTATCCTGAATTCTTCACGTTCTTTTTCAGGATGTATGTTTCACTGCACGTCCACTCATTTGTGTATATTCTGAATCTCGTTTGTGTTTCTCTATCTCTAAGGAAGTAAGTCATTCCGTGCTCCTGCTTGCCAACTTGTATTCTGATCCCCTCACTCCTTTTCCAGATTGTGCGTTGTCATGCTCCAAGTGATTGCTTGTAATGCTGACCATTGGCGTCCTTTGTCTTCTTTCAGACCGTAAGGCATACTGTTGTCCATTATATGTGACTGACACCCTCACTGGCATGTCCTCTCAAATTCAGGCGGTACTGTGCTCCACCTATTCCTCTTTGCACGTATCCTGACTCCTTCACTTGTTTTATTCTTCAGAAAGTCAGTCATCTGCTTTCAACCATAGAACATATTCATATTCTAACTCCTTCACCTATGCAGGCCGTATGTTGTTGTCTGTGCTGACAGCTGTTGCCTATATCCTGACCTGCTTGGCAATTTTTTCCTCTTCAGAAAGTATGTTGCCCTGTGCTCCTGGCCATCCTTTGTACCTCATTCCCCTTTTTTTTTGCACCTCTCCCAGGAGGTTTGTTGCCATAATGCTCCTAAGCACTGCTGATATTGGGCCTGCCCCCTTGCATTCTCTTTCTTAGATTGTATGTCTTTCTGTATCTTTTGTGTTCTGTAACCTGACTGTCCATGCTTCCTCTCCTTCAGAAAGTATGGTTTTTTTTCCTGATTTCATCAATTGCTCATCTGCTGAACCTGTCATGCAACTCCCTGTTCCCAACCAAGTATGTCATCTTTGCTAGTTGCTCTTGTCTTGACTGAACCTCCTTGCTTCTTCATCTACTCTCAAGCCATCATTTTTCATTGTCTGACCACAATGCTCAGGCTGATGCAAAGCTTCTGGAATCCAAGGTTGCTTGAACATGGAACCCTTTCCTTTCTCTGTGGCAGGTTAGGAAAATATCAGCTTATTTTTTTCATCTTCTGATTACTTTTTCAGAATATATGTTGGATTGTCACTGTATTTGGAATTATCTTACTTGTAGTGGAAGCTGTTGGGCTCAGACAGGAGGAGAGATTCACTGCGTGAGGGATTGGAAATGGAAAGAATTTGTCTCATTCTCTGTACTACCACTTGTACTGCTCGTTATGCCTGAACTGTAACAACTGTGTGTCAACTGTTTGCTGTGTTTTGTAGTCTGCTGTCTCAAGTCCACACAAGGGTTCAATTGTTGACATAGTCGCACACTTCTTGAAGAAGACAATGGTAATGACTATCACAACAAATTGCTTGCACTTCACTGCCTTCTTTGATGACATTTTTCTTTCCTATTGGTGTGTCTGCCCCCCAGATCATCTCAGATGTGTATGCATCAGGAAAATAGGAAGAATACTTAACAGGCTTAGTTGGCTTATTTGACGGATAAGCCTGCTAAGCAGCTCAAGCTGCTTATTTTTTTGCTTAGTGAATTGGTCAATAAGCAGAAATAAAAAATTAAGAGAATTAAGCCCACACTAAGCAAGTTAAACAGCTAAGGAAACAAAAAAGAGGATAAGTAAGATAAGCAAATTCTTAAAGTTTACTAAGTACTGAACATGAAGGCACAAGTTTTCATGCTGGATTTTCTTTAACTTCAAGTTGAATAATTACCACTGCCTTGAAAACACCACAAGTAAAAAGGTTGTTAGTAATTTATTTATTGGAATTGACATTATGAAAATTGTACCATTATATTCTATTCAATTTTACCTTCTTTTTGATATATATATTATAATATTCTACTGAGTAGCCTTAACCGGTGTAACGTATTAGTAGATGCTGGAGACAGATGTGTTGAAACTTTCTTCTGAGTCCATTTTCCCACGTCCCGGCGTTCACGTGTAAGTTGAACTTCATCGATCTCTTACTTACCACTTCCCTCCCACCCTCCTTCCTCTTCTCCTTCTCAGCCGTTACCAACACTATCGCCGACTACCCACAGCATCGGCTTGACAACGGCCAATAACTCCACCAGCAACATGGGCACAAACGACGCTGAACGTCGTTTGTGCCCTGGTATTTTTATTTTTATTTTTATTTATTCCACTACTGACCTTCCCTTTTTTTAAGTCTTCCTTCCCTCACTCGAAACGTGAGACGGAGGCTGCTTTCTAACCACAACACCGGCTCCCCTCGCTTTATACCCAAGACAGGTGTTTTCCAACCACACCACCACCACCACCACCACCACCACCACCACCACCACCACCCCTCCCTCGCTCGAAACGCGAGACGGAGGGGATGTTTCATCTTTCCAACCATGTCACCATCACCCTCCCTCGCTCGAAAAGCGAGACGGAGGGGATATTTCCTCTTTCTAACCACATCACCATCACCCTCCCTCGCTCGAAATGCGAGACGGAGGGGATGTTTTCCAACCACATCACCATCACCCTCCCTCGCTCGAAACGCGAGACGGAGGGGATGTTTCCCTTCTTTCTAACCACACCACTATCACCCTCCCTCGCTCGAAATGCGAGACGGAGGGGATATTTTCCAACCACATCACCCCTCCCTCGCTCGAAAAGCGAGACGGAGGGGATATTTCCTCTTTCTAATGCATCACCCCTCCCTCGCTCGAAACGCGAGACGGTGGGGATGTTACTCTTTCCGACCACATCACCATGGTCCATCACCCTCCCTTGCTCGAAACGCAAGACGGAGGGGATGTTTCCTTTTTTTCCAACCACACCACTATCGCCCTCCCTCGCTCGAAATACGAGACGGAGGGGATCCTTCCTTTCTTTCCAACCACATCACCATCACCCTCCCTCGCTCGAAACGCGAGATGGAGGGAATACTTTCCAACTACATCACCAACCCCTCCCTCATCTCTCCCTCACCCAAACACAGAAAATGTGAATGTGGCCATATTTTGTGTGTTTTTTCCTCCTTCCCATTTTCCCACCTGCTGTTAGGCACTGTTGTTGAATTGGCTAGTTTTTTAGAATTTATATTTTTGTATTTTTGAGTAGGATAATGAATATATGCTTTTTATAACTATTTTGCTTGCTTGAGAAATG
>QDKV01004732.1_pt1 | contig 13160 bp, 11 predicted proteins | sample 1861101 | NCBI WGS metagenome assembly QDKV01 (sample SAMN04275158, study PRJNA302643) | Fungus metagenome, whole genome shotgun sequencing project. | isolation source: fruitbody | host: Mallocybe terrigena | place: Sweden | collected 2013 | reverse complement strand
GGTATATGATACCCATAAAAGGGGTATCAGGAATGATGGTACGAATTAGGAAATAGGCTTACGGTCATACTTCAATATATTAGACTACAAAGCTGCATATTGTGCAAAAGAGCTTGATGATGCGATTCCGAATCGCTCAAATTTACGATGACTGGACGGTTGGATGTGAAGATATAGGGAGAACAAGTTTGCGCACACAATTTGATGTGAAATCAACTCGCGCAAACTTTGTTGCAAACAGCAATAATCCGCAAGTTATTTTAGTTTTCTGTGAATATTTCCACTACATAATTCTCTAATTCTTGCGTTCCTTCGAGTCTCAGCGATTTCAGTTGAAGATACATTCCTTCTACTAGCCGTCTCCTTGGTCGTGCCCTCGCGACGCCTTTAAAAAGATATATTGGGAAGACTTCTGGCAAATTTATAGTCAAGGAGGGTGTCAACAGAAAATGTTGGTATTCCAAGCTCAACATTGAGCCTAGTAACGTCACCGAGTGGGTTATATTGTCAACATGTACTCATAGTTCAGTTTCATATTCCGTTCGCTTTTGGAGTCGCACACGCTGGGTCACATATCGTATAGCCACGCACGTTCCCACCAATTAAGGTTGGAACCACCCATCGTGGATATTGATTTGGTCCATGCGAGAGGATGCCACAACGAGACTTAGAACTAAAACTGGCATATTGTGGTCAGAAGGTTGGTTCATTATCAATCAATAAGTGTGTGTTATCGCAATGGTTGAACATAGAATCGAGCGGCCATCGTGACCTCGGCGCCAATCAATACAAATCTTGCTCCTGTCTTCGGGTCATGTACTCGTGGATATCCGTGCGCGACAAATTGTGGGATCCAGAAGATGGCTATTGGAGACACGTTTGGTAGTGGCTAGCGACTCTGCATCTCCTGCAAGGCGACCAAGAATGCTGTTTTTCGTTGAAGGCCGCGTGAGCTCTCTGTTGTCTTCTACTTGATGGTCTTGGCTGTGCAGTGATCCTGCGGTACCGAAGTGTTAGATAGAGCAGAATGACTTGTGTTGCTCCCATATAAACCCAATTTACCTTGTCTCACACCCAACTATGCCACCATACGCCGGTATCTACATCGAATACTTCGACCTCAACCGCCCTGGGCCTCAATGGCTCCCTCAAGTCTCCCTGTCCTCTGTCACGAAACTCCACCACACCGCCTCCCGCACTCTGCTCACCCAGACGTTCATCAACCCCTCCACCTTATCTCCAATCCCTAGCGCCAAGTACACCTTCCCGCTGTACGAGTCTTGCGCCATCGTAGCCTTCCGGTGCTACGTCGGCAGGCGGCTCATCGAGGGCATCATAAAGGAAAAGGAGGACGCGAGCGCGACATACCAGGCGGCCGTTAAGCAAAACGAGCCTGCAAGCTTACTGGAACAACACACCGCTGATGTCTTCAGCACCAGCATTGGGAATATCCCTGCGGGCGAGACTGTCAAGGTCGAGATCGAGTATATCATGGAGTTGAAGCATGATGCTGAGGTTGACGGTCTGAGGTTTACGATTCCTACCAGCATCGCGCCGAGGTATGGTGCTCTTCCCAGTGGACTGAGTGCGGGTGACGCCGACAGAGCCGTCACCGCGAGGAACATGAATATTTCGGTGCGAGTCAGCATGTCGAGCAACATCAAGTCTGTACAGGTTTGTCTTTCCAGCCAGCTCTGAATCTTCCTTTGTGTATATATCACTCAAACCTCCTCTTTCCCAGTCACCGTCCCATCCAATCTCCCTGCATCTCGGTGGACACTCCACGGACACCCCAGACGACGCCTTCAACCCACAGCATGCACTCGCCACACTCGGCCAGACCACTACCGAGCTCGGCAAGGATTTCATCCTCCTCATCAAATGCACCGGCCTCTCCTCACCAGCCGCACTACTCGAGGTACACCCCACGATCCCCAACTCAAAGGCCCTCATGGTCACCCTCGTCCCTAAATTCAACCTCCCAAAAAGCGCAAAGCCTGAGGTTGTATTTGTCGTTGACCGTTCAGGAAGCATGCACTCCCGCGTCGCACCCCTGAAATCCTCCCTCTCCGTGTTTCTCAAGTCCCTCCCCCTCGATGTCAACTTCAACATCTGCTCCTTCGGCTCGCGCCACTCTTTCCTCTGGGACAAATCCCGCCCATACTCTAACCAGTCGTTTGCGGAAGCCCAGACGTACTGCGATCGTATGGAGGCTGACTTTGGCGGCACAGAGATCCTTTCTGCTATCAAATCGACCATCGAGAGGCGCCTCAACGATCTGAATCTGGAAATCATGGTGCTAACTGACGGGGAGGTGTGGAACTCGGAGGATCTGTTCAAGTATGTCGAGAAGGAGACGGAAAAGGGGGATGTGCGGTTGTTTAGTTTGGGTATTGGGTGGGACGTCAGCCATGCCCTCATTGATGGCCTAGCCAGAGTAGGCCGTGGGTTTTCACAGGTCGTGTCGGACGAGAGGGAGGGCATGGAGAGTAAAGTCGCGCGCATGCTTCGAGGCGGGTTGAGCGCCCACATCATCAATTATCGTTTGGAATGGGAAGACAAGCCAAGTGTGGAGATGGTCAAGACGTCCTCGCCGCCCATCACCAGGGCAATTCGTCACATCAGCCTATTCGACTCGCACGTCAACACCGACTCGCCCGTCTCATTTTCCGATTCTCCGGGTTTCACTATCCCCAGCGTGATCCAAGCGCCGTACAAGATCCAGCCGCTCTTCCCTTTCTCTCGCTCCACTGCATATGCACTCATCTCTTCTGATGCGCGCCCTCCCTCGCACGTGTGGCTCCGCGGAACCACGCCAGAAGGTGACGAGCTGGAACTGGTGATTGCGGTGCAGAGGGTGCCTGTGCAAGGGGAGACGATCCATCAGCTTGCTGCAAGGAAGATCTTGCAGGAGCTGAAGGACGGGACGAGCTATGTGCATGGCGCGGTTGATAAGGAGAGGCAGCCGGGGTTGCTTGTGGAGTGGGTGAAGAAGGAGGGGGTGAGGGTGGGGTTGAAGTACGGGGTCGCGAGTCAGTGGACAAGTTTTGTGGCTGTTGAGCGGAAGGAGGAGGTGGTGGAGGAGGAGGAGAGGAGGGAAGCGATGGAGGTGGTGGAGGAGGAGGAGAGGCGGGACCAGGGAGTGGATGAGTTACCACTGAGTGGTCTGGATGATGATGAAGAATGGGATACTGTCATCGAAGCTGAGCGTGATGAGACGCGCAGTCGTTTACGTTTAGCTGGTAAGTGTTCATTTTTAATCTCATCCAGACAAAACAACGATCTAAGAGTTTCATGATTCAGATCTTTTTGGACCCCAAGTCGCGGGAGGTGGAGGTGGAGGTGTTTCGCTCCCAGTCATGATGATGACGGCTCCGCCGCTGCCTCCAATCCCATACCCAACTAAAAGGTCCAAGCACTCCGGTACTTTACAGAAAGGCAAATTCGCAGCTGCACCCAAGATTGGAAAGTCTGATTATTATTCTAAATCTCGCATGTCAAAGTGGCCAACTTCACCACCTGGTACTTTACAGAAAGGCAATTTCGCAGCAGTACCCAAGATTGGAAAGTCTGATTATTCTGAATCTCTCATGTCAAAGTGGCCAACTTCACCACCTGCTTATTCCGAGTTATCCGACTGTGGGGGATCAACTACGCCACAGCCGGCCACTGCTATGCGTGCGCTCGCCCGAAAGTTACACTCACGCTCTTCGAACCCTAGCCCGCTCATTGGCAATAACCCAACTGGGAAAGGATGTGAGAGCGAAAGTGACGACAAACCGGCCAAGCGGTCCTTCTGGTCGGCTCCTATTTCCTCAATGCGGATGAAGGCATCGGCGTCAAAACCACCCCCTGCTCCTAGCCCCCATCCCCATGCCCAACAATCCTCCCCCCCGTCTTTCTTCACCTCTGCGCCGCCCTCTGACCCTTTCGCGGGCGTTCCCTCATTCTTCACCCCTGCGCCGCCCTCTGACTCTTTCGCGGGCGCTGCTCCAGGTGCCATGTTTGGAGCTTTTGGCTCGTCGTTGGTGAACGAGACGGGCCTGGTACCAGCCCCGGATCCCGTTTTTAGAAGCCAGGAGGAGTATTCAAGCACTCTCTTGCTCCAAAAAGGCTATAAACCTTCTAGACCGGCTGCTCCAATGGTGAGCATCCTTCGCACTTGAGATATATTCTGAAACTATTATTGATGTTTTACCTTCCTCCGCCTCTAGCACGTCGATAGCAGTTCATGGATGAAAGAGGTGCTCAGTGAAATGAGCATATCATACTCGCCATCAAGCACTCCTCCCCCAGAACGCCTTTCTGCTGACACAGGAGCACAACCATTATCTTCGAGAACCAAGACTCTGATCGACTTACAGACATTCGAGGGCTGCTTCGTCCTTGACTCGGCGCTTGCCACACTACTTGGTGTTTCCATCTCAGTTTTGGAGGCGAGTCTGATATGGCCCGGCAATGTGGGTTTGAGTCCGGAGCGTAGAAAGAAGGTGTGGGCTACGGTGTTGGCTATCAAGCTGTTTGAGACGCAGTTGGTGGGAGAGCGGAGCGTTTGGCAGTTGGTGGTGGACAAGGCAAGGGCATGGATTGGGGGACTCGCTGGGGTGGGAGTTGAGGATCTTACTCAGTTGGAGAAGATGGCGGGAGAGGTATTGGGCCTTTGAAAGGGGTCGTATCGTCAACTCAAGCCCATCGCGATAAATAGTAGCTTTTCTCATTTGTTGTACATCCTGGTCCAAATTCACGTGATTATTGAAGGCCTTTCTGAAAGAAGTTGAGACTGAGTCGAGATGTACGCGGTGGCTTTCCGCTAAATACTCATTCTAATAATTAAATACCCTGGATCCTTCAAATGAGTTTAATTTCCGCATTGAAAGGAAACATCAAAATCGCAGTCCAATTCTGAGTCACATAAACCTCGTAGGTCTCTGGGGACTCGGACATTGATTCCTATATTTTTTTTCCTCTTTCTTGCATCACCTGCATGCCAAACTGAGCTTCAACCCAACCTGTAATGAATATGATTCGGTGATGGATGAGGCTGGACTGTCTGGACACGATAGTAACCGGAATATAATTCAATTCGTTGAGCAACAAGTAAAAAGAAGCAAAACAACAAGATACACGAGGAAAGCAAGTGTCCACCTGGAATGAAAAACCGTTAGAAGTGGTCAAGCAAGTGCATCAATCAGTCACATACTCAAAGACGTTTGCAGTAGCAGGGATACCAGTCCGGTTTCCCCGTGATTCCAAGCGCCGCCTTCACGGCATTCATGAAGTCGTCCGTCCACCGCAAATCAATAAAACGGCTGCGGTCCCTATGATCCACAAGGGTGAGGCATACATACTGGTCGCCCTGATCGTCATAAACCGTGGCGGTGTGGGCCATGTGGAGCTCTGAAATGGTAACTGAGGCAACGGAGACGAGAGATTCAGGATCGGAGCTTTGGGACTCCTCGGTGTCGGGGTACAGACCTCGAAAGTGGTCTATGTGTTCGTTGGTGATGATGTGCCCGTAAACACATGGACCAGTCATCTCGCGGGAAACCTCGGGGACGAGCCTGCGCGTTGCATGAGATTTTAATAAACACTGTCGTAGAATAACGCACGGTTTGTTGGATTTCAGTCCTCTCAGAGACATGGCGAGGTGGGTTGTAGACTTTTATTTGTAGCCCATTTATATAAAACTCCGATCAACTGCATGACTATTTGTTCTATATTCTTCAGTCTCTCAGCTTGCTGCCACAGTCCAGAAATCTACGATACCGCTTTCCATTTTTGGTCACTTGGTCTGCTGCAACTTGTAATGAAATCTGTGTCTAGTGTCCACATCACACCAGCGGAACAAAAGGTTGCACACAAACATCATGAGGTGTTCAACCGCAATGTATCAGCAGAACAAAAGGATGCACACACATTATAAGTTCGCCCACAGTCCACCATCAGAATACGCACACAATCCTGAATCAGAAGATGAAAAATCCTCCAAATTTAGAATGGGCAGCAACGTTCTACAATTCGCACTTGTGTCGAGTGTCCACATCGCGTCAGCGAAATAAAAGGATGCACACAAAAGGACACACATTAGGGGCCCAGTCTACCGGGGAGGATACACAAAGTCATCTGTGGTGCCAATTAGATCTGTCGAGTTCGAGATTAACAGCGAAACTACTTTTCTGGTCGATGGCAGATGTAGCTGATAATCAGACACTGGATTCAAATATAATTGATATTCAGAGACGTCATGTTTGTCAATCCATTCTTCCACACTCCCTCCAAACTCATTTACTATCTGTGCAGCTTGCAAATAACGATGTCAATCAACCTGAAACCAGCTTTTGTGCGTCTCGAGTTTCCCATTTTGCCAGTTTCATTGACTTATGGGTCTATGCAGCCATTCACCAGTGTTGAGGATGAGCGCCTCTATCGTTTCCACAAGCTCTTCGCTGAGAGTTATGTTACCAACGTACGAAACCTTGAGGCGCCGTGGAAGCCGGTCATTGCCTCAGTCCTCGACGCGATCGTCAAGAAAGTCTGTGAAACACGGCGACCTTCAATTGACATAGCAGTCCAGCAGGAACAGCCTCTTGCGCCCCCTGCGCTCTCCGCCGCTTCTACAGATGCCAATCGCACCATGACCAGCTCAAAGCACAAAGGGACAGTCTACCCTGATGTCTCTGTTCTTCGCTACCTCGTTGCTGATCCTGATTTCCGGGCCGTGTCCCACAGCGACATGGGTCACAAAGCGGTGGACTATCTCGTATGCGGAGCTGAAGCGCTCTGTCAAGCGCGCTCACATTCGACAGGGCTTGAAGAGCACCGACAAGGGTTACAAACTGCTATTGAACTTCCTTCGAGGCGCTGCCCGCCAGGCAGAAAGGCAAGCTTTCGTTGCCACGAAGAGGCCTAATGTGGCGAATAGCGATGTCATACTCATTGCAGCCTCCGGACCTTTCTGGATGTGGTGTCTGGCAAGCCGTGCTGGGCTTCTCAGTAAATTCTCCAACATGGTAATGGAGGATCTCCTGGATGAGGCCAAGGCGGAGCGTGACAAGGACAACACGGGAGAAGAATTCGACGCTTTTGGGGATGATGATGACAGTCTTGAGGGCGATGATGGATCCTACACTCCCATTTTGACTGCTCTATTTGATGCCATATTGCCACAGAAAGTGTTCAACCGGGATCCTGCCCTCCCCTGGTCTAAGGTTGTGATGCTCGACACCAAGGAGTCGGAGATCGAGCTTCATTTTATCATGAAGGCTCTTATCACTGTTGTTGAACAGAAGTAGGAGTCAAGGCTTAAAGCTTAAAGGGTGGTCGTCCTCCATCCCGTCGCTGCTTCCATGACCACGCCTTAGCATACAGACTTTATATGTAACGAAAATATTTTTTCCTTAACTTACCCGGGGCCCCGTTGACGGCAACTTTCAAAGTTTCATTGTGTTCGGTAATTCATTGTCCGCTACTTTACAAAATTCTTGCCCCGAGGGATGCTAGTTTATAAGACTCCAGTCTGCTTCTAGTGACCCCCGCTTCCATATACTTCCTGGTGAGCCCTTCCACATTTGTATTGGTAACTCACTTGTGGAAAGAATGGCGTCAACGGCGTCAGGGGCCGATTGACAACGTCTCGACACATAATCCTACAAGGCGGATAAATGCACCTGACCACACTTCTATCACTATGGTTCGCTCTGGAAAGACCAAATCTATGTCTGCTAAAGCTAAATCTGTTCTGAAATCAACAAAAGGACCTCAAAAACAGTCGGTCACCCGTTATTGGTGTCTTGGACAGCGTAAGTGTTCATTTTTTATCTCATCCAGACAAATCGACGATCTAAGAGTTTCATGATTCAGATCTTTTTGGACCCCAAGTCGCGGGAGGTGGTACTTTACAGAAAGGCAGCAAATCCGCAGCAGTACCCAAGATTGGAAAGTCTGATTATTCTGAATCTCTCATGTCAAAGGGGCCAACTTCACCACCTACTTATTCCGATTCACCCGACTGTGGGGGATCAACTACGCCACGGCCGGCCACTGCTCATATGCGTGCGCTCGCCCGAAAGTTACACCCACGCTCTTCGAACGCCCGCTCATTGGCAATAACCCAACTGGGAAAGGATGTGAGAGCGAAAGCGACGACAAACCAGCCAAGAGGTCCTTCTGGTCGGCTCCTACATCTTCAACGCGGATGATGGCATCGGCGTCAAAACCACCCCCCCTCCCAGCCCCCCTCCCTATGCCCCAGTGTCCCAACAATCCTCCCCTAGTCTATCGCATTCTTCACCCCTGCGCCGCCCTCTGACCCTTTCGCTCCAGGTGCTGGCCTTGCCAGTTGTTCACATGTCGTAGTGTTAGCATTGTTCAAAGGATAAGGATACAATTCGAAAATAGAGAACTACAGTAAGTAGAATTCACACTGACGCTACTTATTAGTTAATTATTATGCGGATATAATACTAGCTACAGATCCCACAATTCAACTGACTCAGTTGCTTGATCAGATGCCATGTCTTGTGTTAACTTTTGGTAGACGTTGTCCGACATTTCTACCACGCGACGCACACTGCTACCCGCATTTTCAAGTCCCAGTTTCAGATGTGGAAGGGTCGGCTTTGATCGCCACGGATCCACACCCATGCCTTGCAATTTCTCCCTGACTATGTTCGTGTCTAGACAGAAGGCAGCGAAAGCTGGATTCTCCACCCAAGGTTGTTTGTACCGAAGTAGGTGCCATGTGGTGAAACATAACCCGATGACCAACACAACAGCGTGAAGAATGATCCAGAAGAAAACTCTCCATCTCTGAACGAAGGCTTGTGACGTCTTCACAGCTATCTCAAGTTCGGTCTCCTCCGTCTCCTTTCCAAAGTGCTCTGTAAGAGAATTCCAGGCCACTTGGTATGATCGTGATAAGAGTTCCACAGCGCGGCGCTGGATGTCGGGAAAGGTATCATGGGACGGAACGCCGTAATCGACGAGGATCATCCAAGTGCCCACAAGTGCAGAAATTGCAAGAGCCTGCGAAGTTAGGGGATCAGGATCCAGTTGTAGGGGATGGTTTCCATCGTGTTCTACAATAGTTGGCGAAGTGATTGGGCAGGATTTGCACCGCGTAACTCCTGCTCGAACATGCACCCAGGCGAATGCAAAGCATTCGTCACTGGCCCCAGTGTGGACGGCACGGTGACGACCAACGTCTCGAGGAATATCCAAACCGTCTGGTCCGTCTTGTTGACATCCTTCACCAGTAACTTGACCGTCGCTACCTAGAGGCACCCACTTAGTCCTTATAACAAGGAGGCGAGTTCGATTTTCAATATGAGGCTCGCGCATGGCTCCCGAGTCGTTTTCTTTGAGTGCCCCCCACTGGTTATCTGGAACCAAACCCAAGAGCCCCTTTCTGGAGGTGAATGGGCTGGATATCCCGACGTCGGATGATACATTGGTTTGGGCCTTTGTCAAGACAGAGTCAGGGTCTTTAATCCACGTGAACTCATCGACTGCAAAGTAGGGGATGGTGACGCTGCTTAATATGGATCCATTCGAAAGCAGTTGGGTATTTGGTAGTACTCGCTTCATTGTTGTTGTCGAATTAGAACCATCACCACCCCAAGCGGCGTTGGCCATGATAGCGGAGGTGAAATATACTTGAGTCCGCGTCACCTCATATCCAAGGAAATCTTGCAATGAGTTCCCAGTCGCGCCACGCTTAATGTTTGTTACAGGTTTGCTTCCATGAGACAATGTATACCCCGTTTTCCAGGTGATCGATCCGGTGAGAATCGAAGAGTAGAAATTTGATAAAAATAGGGCACTCAGGATAGCCAAGAAAACTACCTGGTTGCCCAACGTCGAATGAGATGGAAATGGCGGAAGGCCTCCAAACATGCGTTCCACGCCATGCAGGGATAAACCTCCTTTTTCCATGAAGAGAAAAATGCAGCGCCATGTGATGTCCGTAGCCCACCAGGCACCAAGTATACGAGTAACGGAGGCAAGAATAGATAGAATCGTTGTGATGTCAGATTGGAGAATGTTGTACTCAGAAGGGGTGGTAGATCCGTCAGCTTGAATAATTTGGTCGCGGCGATGGGAAGTATGAAAATGCCGACCATCGACATAATACAACACGCCTAGGCTCGTCAGAGCGAAGAAGCTCAAATGAGCCAGAAAAGGGAGAAATGGCTCGAGTCGATGACGAAGGGGTGCCATGAGTTGATGTCCAGATGTTTATATGTCTCCGTACTTATTTTGTTGCATTAGAAGGATCGTTGACCACGGACAGATCTAGAAGACATACTTTGCTTTGATGGATGGGAGTGAAACCTCCCATCGCGGATTCTATTATACCCCAAAAACTATCACACGTCTCAGGCACAACGAAGATACCGAATTTTTCAGCGCCCAACGTCGCTGGGACCTGATGAAAGGATACTGCCATCAAACCCAGTACATAACGCCGGCAGAACCTTACGTCAAGGGATTAACAGCCACAACTGGAAGTTGCAGACAGCAAACGGAACTGGAGGAATGATTCAAAAACTCATCTTGGACCGTAGAGAGAATGGCAGTTGGTACAGGACTGGGGATCACACATGGGACCCGGTTTCATTCGACGACGAGTTGTAGTGTCGAGGTACTCTTGTTCATGATGAACAAGGGGAGCTTGAAAGTTGACACCTGACATTATTTCTTGTCAAAAATTTACGGTCAAGTCTATAGTCCAATTCTATTAGCATACAGCCTTTATATGTAACAACCTAACTTGCCCCCATTGACGGCAACTTTCAAAGTTTGAAACATTGTGTTCCGTGCTGCTTTACAAAATTCTTGCCCCGAGGGATGTGCCTATAGTCTGGTTCTAGTGACCCACTTCCACGTACTTCCCGGCGAGTCCTTCCACATTTGCATTGGTAACTCACCTTCCACGACTGTGGAAAGCATAGTGTCAACGGCGTCAAGGGCCGATTGACAACGTCTCGACATAAGGTACACTCGGCAGGAGGCGACGTCGCCTCAAAGGGAGGGAATTTTTTGTAATCCACCTACATCACATGTCCAAAAATGGAAATTTTCGCTAAGATGTCTGTCTCCACGCGAAATTTTCCATTTTGGATAGTCATGTGATGTAGGCACACTATGGTTCGCTCTGGAAAGACCAAATCTATGTCTGCTAAAGCTAAATCTGTTCTGAAATCAAAAAAAGGACCTCAAAAACAGTTGGTCACCCGTTATTGGTGTCTTCAACAACAAAGTATATTCGTCCCACTATCACCTCCGGAGTTCGTGCAAACAGGATAGTCCAATCCTGGATGCAACCACAGCAGCGTGGTTCCACTCCACCTCACATAGGTTCTAACGCTGCGGATATCTCTGGATCGTCTCCGGCTTTAACTAGCCAACGGTCTTTCGGGTTAGATATTTTCCCCGACGTCGTTGTTCCGCCCTCGCCTGTCAGAATTTCGGCAGGGACGGCCAGCATCTGCATATGAGCTATACGCAGACAATCACTCCATAGTGTATAGTGTGCTGTCTAGTACTGCCAGACAGCTGCACGTTGTATTGGCCGATGGGATCTGGTTAGCATTCAGCTCGAAACGATCAAGGGGGAATGCACCTGTTCCTCACTATATCACCCTCGGACGCTTGGAAGGAATCAAGAAAGGCAACCTACATTCCGGACCAGCTTGAACCAAACATTTGGAACATGCGCCTGATGACTCGCTCCTCCTCCCCCATTTCCAAGTCCAGTGGATTTTCTATTCACCTCGCAGATTGTCAGCGAACAATCTCGGAGGTTACTTTGCTTGAGGCTGTTGCCATGTGCGCGAAAGCCCGCTCAGCACACTACTTGAAATGCTGACGGCCGCTGAAGCTCAAAGAGGTGGCGGCGACTCTCAAAACTCGTTAGATAAATACCAAGTCACTCTGCCCGCATAGTAGCCATTCAACCGAAACCCTTAAGACCTTCCAGACCTTTTATTTGACCAACAACCTTGCACGGCAACGGGTCAGACGAGATAAAAAGCCAGTGAAGCACTCATTCCTTTGTCGATGTATACCCTCTGCGCCTTTTCGCCCTCCATTACTTCGACTCTTGTCTTGTATTCCATTCGATTCACCCAAGTCACGATTTGTAGGTTGTTGGAGCCAATCCACTTGTTGTAGCCGCCTCTCCCGAGTCAGTCTTGAAATAACTGGGATCCGAGTTTCGACACAACCTAGATGAGTCAGTCCATACTGGCTAACGGTAGTCTAATGGTACGCAGTTTGGGTTACATTGGCACATAATTCTACCAAGATCGAAGGGTTGACTCTGGCGGCCCATGTTCGCAAGCCTTGAATCGTGATAATCCTGGAACGATTACCTACTAGATCAGATCCACTTATCTTTCATCCGGTAAGGACAATGAGGTGCGTGTTCACCTTCCTGCAGGCTATGAATCACATTCAGCAATATAAGCATAAGGGTCGTCATCTACCTGCCTTGGTCCCTGTATGAAAGACGTCACCAGCCTCGTGTTCGTAATCCGTAAAACAAACTTCCAGGGTGTATGGCCGTTGTAAGACGTCAACAACGAATTGCTGCTTTGTGACCTCCTAGAGAGATTTAGAGGGATGAATTCTCTGTATGGAAGACCCTTGACTACGAAGCAATGCATGAGGTTTCCTGCTAATTATACTTTTGTGATAATTTCTTTCGTCGCAGTGGGCTTGTTGGTATTTAAGTTCCAGCAATACTATCCGATAGACATCCTTCACTGATTCAGAACACTGTCGTCTTGAGTTCACGGAGGACCCATCTTCTCACCGACACGATGATTAATGACGAAACGATTGTACGAGATGTCCGACAATGTTTTTACATTCGTTCACTATAATTTCTCAGGACGAACAGTCCGAACAACAGGCAGGGTCTCCCGATAATAACGCCGTCTTGATTGGGTTCGTATAATCTTTCAAATTTAGATTTTGATAAAATGAATAATAATTGCACGACAGCGTCATGGGGGCGACCGGAAGCGGAAAGACGACGGTGTGTGGTCAAATAAGCAGACCGAAATCGTATTTAACATAGATGCGCAGATCATAAACTTGGCAAGCGGATCCGACCTGACCGTCGGAGAAGGTCTTGAATCGTGCACTTATGATGT
>QDKV01004733.1_pt1 | contig 13163 bp, 10 predicted proteins | sample 1861101 | NCBI WGS metagenome assembly QDKV01 (sample SAMN04275158, study PRJNA302643) | Fungus metagenome, whole genome shotgun sequencing project. | isolation source: fruitbody | host: Mallocybe terrigena | place: Sweden | collected 2013 | reverse complement strand
CAATGTATTTTCCAACTGTGTAAATACACGTGCTTTTGAATTTACACAGGGGGAAAATGCTTTCTTGCCCGCAGTGTGATCTGTTAACAAAGATCGTCGCACACACACACTGGCTGCGCTTGTATGATGAAGTTGTCCCGCCTTCCGTACAGGCGAGAGTTGAGTAACTAGGTTTGGTTGAGTAGTTTTGGAAGGAGAACAAGACTTCGAGCAAAGCTAAAATCTACAATGCATTATAAATTATATACGCATGAGGCCGTGATGTTCAAAAAAAAAAGTGAAATTGAGGACGACGCGAAGAGGAGAATGTGGAAAAGAGTAAGGTACACGAGAAGAACAACGTGGATGAAAATGAGATTCATCTTCATAAACATCAATTGGTTTGCAAGGATATTGTATGAGGTATGCAAGTTGAAGTGGCCCCAACCAAAAGTTGGAGCTACCCATGCCATGATCATGACCAGGGAAGCTTTTACAAAGGCTTTACCCCCTTAAGCAAAGGTTTACCGTATCCGATGCATGTGATTTTTTCCATTATATTATTCAAAGTGTGAGCCAGCTAACCATCAAAATCCGCGAACAAATGTTAAATTACTTCTGCAGAGCAGTGTTGGGCTCGACCCGGGTCAGACCTGTCAATCATTGCGGAAGATAAAGGTAAGCTTGGTACGACACGTGACCGTCCACAGTTGGTTTATATCACACCGATGACCAAAACACCCTTTGCAGCTCGACCTATCGTGGTAGTTACAGGCGCGAATGGGTGCGTTACAAAGTAGTATCTGGATCACGCGATTTTGAATTGGTTTTCAGAGGAGTTGGATATGGTATATGTCAGAGACTACTGCTGCAACTATGCCAGCGAAACCCATCGGACAGTCATCCGCAACCTTTAGCGCCGGGTGATGGCTCTGTTGCGTTACCAGAAACAGGATACAAGGGTGTAACTCTGATCATGGCCTGCAGAAATACGAAACGTGCAGATGCTGCGAGGACCAAACTTCTCCATTGGTTTTCTCAGCAGATCAAGGAGGTGGAAAGGAAAACGTTGAGGACAGAAGACAAGGAACATGCAAGGGCATTCAGCGGGGATTATGATGTGCAAGTTGCAGAACTTGACCTGGCAAGTTTCGGGAGCGTTGTAAAGTTTTCCACCAAGATAAAGCAGCAGTTCGTGATGTCTTGTTCTTTTCTTTGCATCAAATGTAGATTACTTATATGCAGAGTGCCTTACATCACCCATCTTGTGTTCAACGCTGGAGTCGCTAGCTTCAAGTCCATCGATTACTGGGCTTATTTCAAGCAGCTGTTCACGAGCCCTTTGGCCTCAATCACTGCGCCTGTGTATTACAAGCAACACAAGGGCGAGATCAGTTCTGATAACCTTGGATGGGTGTGGCAGTCAAACGTTTTCGGTCACTTCGTCTTGGTATGCCGCTGCAATGACTTTCCACTGGAGGATACCATTCCAAAAAAATCATTTTTTTAGTTCCGTGAACTTGAGCCCTTACTCTCCAAAGCACCCTTCGATGCAGCAAGGGTTATTTGGTCATCCTCCCTTGAGGCTTCTCCAAAATTCTACGATTCGGAAGACTGGCAACTCATAAAGACGGAGCACTCGTACGAAACTGCTAAATATCAAATCGACTTAATTGCAACGCACCTCGACCAGCTGGCACGATCCTCGACTATTCCAAGACAGATTAGGCATTTTGTGAGTGAACCCGGCGTGTGTTCGACCATGATCAGCCAGGCTCTGGTTGGACCATTTACGAACCTCATGAAGCTTTTGAGCTTCTACCTTGTACGGACTCCACAGTTCCTGATATCGTTGTTTTTTTGCTAATTCTAGGCCACAGGGACGTTGGGCGGGCTCTCCGTACCATACTATTGTTCCCATCAAAGCTGCTATTGCCGCTGTATATCTCATGCTTGTACCACTCTCTTTCATCCTAAGCAGTGGCCCAAAGCAACCTGTACGGTATGGTGCGCAGACAGATCGGTGGGGCCGTGAGCGTGTGGGGACCACACCTGTAAAAGAATGGGTCTCTCATCAAGCTGATGGTGCGGCCCTCGTTGAGAAATGCGACACACTGTATTTGGAGATGAGCTCGTCCTTGACTTCTGACGGCAGATTTGAATATTGAATCCTTTGATTTAGGATGTTCTCACACCCAACTTTTTGGCTTGTTGCGAATGGATTTGGATATTTAAATATTATTTGCCAAAATTTGATTTCATACGTGATGTCATGATCGTGATTAGCTGCGTGGACAACACTTCCAGATCGAGAGGTCAGCCACTATTTAAATGCTACCCCGCCACGCCCGGGACTATGTTTCTTGCCCAGTTTCTCTGCTTACAATGTCCTCGCCATTCCTTCTCGCCGCTCCTGGGACTGTTGTAGAATTATATTTTTCCCTCGCCGCTAGGTTGAGGTTTGGACTGGCGGCAACTCTCCCAACATCCATGGACTCAACTTTAAGGGCGGGGATCAACCGTCTTCTCGCCATAACATCTTTCTTCGGGCTTAAATTTCCTGTGACTGAATTACCTCGCCAATATATCGCTTCTAGGACTACCCCTTATTTGACACCTACGACTACCTTCACTGGCTCTACTGCTCATGGAACACCCTATCTCTTTCTAGTCATCGTCATCTCTGCTGGCCTTTTAGGGGCAGGTTTGGTTCATTTCAAAACTTGGCCGACCCGGAGATACTCCCCAGCAACAGAGTCGGGTAAGTAGATTACAATTAAAAGTCATTTAACCGTCATTACTGATGACCTATAGGAAACGACTCAATATCTTCAAAATCTTGCTATTCTGATTCTCTGACTTTAGTGGAGCGAGATAACTTGGGTGTATCTGAGAAAATTGGCTCATCTTCTGCTTTATCTGTCCTTTTTGCTGGCTTTCTCTGGATCTGCCTGACTGGTTCCGCTGTTCGTCTCGCCGTTATCTCTCGTTTGCCTCACGTGGCACAGTTCTTGGACGACCCCAATCCCAAAAGACTGGCTAAGCATCTGAAGGATGTTGACGAAAGCAAGTACACGATGATGGAAAACGTTGGCGAGGTCAATGACACATTGGCAATGCTTGCTCGGGTTCCTCCAATTGCCCGTAGTCTGTTCGCTTCAAGCCGCTTACCTTCTCAACTGGGTAAAATTACACGTTTAGAACGCTTTGTCCCATTGGTCGGCGCTAAGGTTTCTGGAACTCCTGTCTCTGAAGATCTAAAAGCTCCTCGTCCTTTAGTGGATGACGGTCTATCTGGTCTTCCTACTCGCGGTAATGTTATTCGTGGGTCTTCACAGGGTGCCTCAGTTGGCACTGGTCTTCTTGCGACAAAAATTCAGCTTGGTACATCCTTTCATTTGAGAGATAAAGACAATTTTCGTCCATCATCGTCGTTGACTACTTCGGGTGATGGTCAACCACAGAAGCCTCTTATGGATTCTCTCAAGCTGGTTGAAAAATCTGTTCCTATCCGCCGTCGTGTCAGTGCGCCAGGCCCTGAAAGTCGTGTCCGAGCTCCCGCCAAAGCTACACCTTCGTCAGTCGAGCCTTTGGGTGCTCCTGATAAGGTCGGGCGGGCGGCTGTACATTACGAGTCTCCTTATCTAGCTGAAGTCAACCGCTTGTTTGAAACCCCACTGGATGTCCCCCTCAATGTGAAACGTCGCCCTCGTGCTTCTGTGGCCCCCGATTCCGATAATATAACTCGCGTTCGCAGTTTATTCCAGGCTGTTATCGACGAAATCGACAAGCCTAGCAATTCAGGACGCAAAGAAGCGAGTGGATCGGTTCAGGGCACTGAGCCTTCTCAAGGAGACAAACTTCAGTCATGTGTCAAGGTGAAGCTCGACTCGCAGAAGGCCGCTAGGGCCAATGCGACGTCGGGGCTGCGTACGGAGTCCATTGATTGTCCTGCCTCCACTACCGCCGTAAAATACCCCTCAATCGAGGAGGAAGAAGCACTGCGACGCACGCGCGTCGCTAGGCTTCACAGCTTACTTGAAATTCCCGCCACGGAGCCTCTTTCCAGACATAAACTCCTGCAAACGTCTGAGGCTAACCAAGCTCGCGTGGATGAACTAGTAGCCCGAGTGTTAAAGCGAGCGGGGAAACGAGCTGAGGGCATTCCACCGAGGGCTGAAGAGAAGACAGTAAGTCCATGCTTAATCCATCAGAGTTTCGTGTGTACTGAGCCTGGCAAATAGCAGAAATCATCTGCAGCGAAGCAGAGCGACGAGCCGCCACCAACTCGCCCCTCACCTAAGAGATCCAATAATAGGACCCCATCTCCTCCTCCAAATCGCTCGTCTCCTATAGTCACCGACGGACCCAGCAAAGTCACCAGCACTTCTCCGGGTCTTGTGCGTTTTTTTCATTGTCCTGAAATCAATAACTGATTGTCTTAATATTAGCCCCAACACGTAGAAGACTTCTTTTTCTCCAAGCGTTCCACTGGTAGTGAACCTTTCCTCAAAGGCGAGAAGATCAGGGGTTTCGGTGTCGGGAGTCCTGCTCGCCGCCGAATTCAGCGGCTTGATGAGCGAGACTACTTCTATACCTCTACGCCACGAGTGAATTTCGCGCACATTCGGGGATTTTGTACATCCACGCCGCGCAAGGGTTTCGACAATCGCCGAGACAACTGGGCCGATTTCTTTTAATTGTCAATTTTTCCCCCCCTTTATATTTCGTCACTCTTCCTGATTCTCTTTTCTCCATGGTGTTCCTTCTGTTGTGCCAAAGTGTTCCGGATCACTTTGATACAATACAATGTCCGGGCATCATACTGAAGAGCAGTGCTGACGAGCACTGGCTTTTTCAGTGTCATGAGCCAGGCAAATTTTGTTCTTGAGAAGAGGAAGCGTGCATTGCCCATATTCTAGCCGCTGATATGTCTTTCCTAATCTCCTTTTAACCCCCTTCCTTGGCATACGGTCTGAAATTTTCCAGCAAGGTGCTAGATTCATGAAATAGTTTCCTTTTTTATCTTCGATACACATACATACAATACAGCGCAGATATCTATGATTTCATCTACATGCATAATTTTCCGCTACTTCATTATTCACTATATTTTACTTTCGATACACATACATACAATACAGCGCAGATATCTATGATTTCATCTACATGCACAATTTTCCGCTACTTCATTATTCACTATATTTTACTTTCGAATTCTTCTATAACATTTCACAGTCGTATATAGCTTGAGCAAACCTCTTTTATAAATCCGCCCATACTACTAAACGAATGTTTGTACATAATTAAGCTCTCCTCTCCTCAATATTGCCCATTTATTTGGAAGGAATCGCCTGAATCGGCTTGCAAGTGAGAAGCCGGATTTCCCATTGTTGATTATATAAAGCTAATGGCTAACCATAATCCCATCCAGATAATTGCAAAGTAGTGAAAAATTCGAACAACTATTCTAATTTCTGTCTGTCTCGATCTCCGTCATAAAACTTTGGCATACGATGCCGGAAAAAGTCCTCTCTGCCCTGAAAGTTCACCGGTCCACCTGGTTATTATACCACATGCAGATGTAGCGAGATAGAAGAAACGAGCAGCATTACCAAGAAAAGGTGACGTTAGCAACACTGCGCGTCAAAAAAGAGAAGTGAAAAAAGGAATTGCACAGCACAGCAGTGCTGAGCTGCCAGTATGCATCTGCTGCCATGTGAATGAATCTATTACGGCCACTGCAGAGACATACCCTATGATGTCTGCAGCTGTACAGCATGTAACATGCCTTAATGTAGCCGTAAAAGGCCAGGACGGAATAGATACATTAACAAAAGCACTCACCAATCGTCTGATGTCCTCTCTACCAGCAGAATCTTCTGGCCTTCTGCAATCTTGAGATCTCCCGTTTCCTACGAGCCATGAAACGCTCAACTTCCAAAAACCACATATCGAATGAGATACATACGCCGGAGTCGTAATCATAAAGTGCCTCGACCCATTCACCTCGTTCCTCTGGTGGCGGTTGTGGAGAAGGTTGTCGGGTACTGGCACTGGAAGGCACCTTCCTGATAGGTGGTGCCGCAAAATTACTTTGTTTGGGTGTGAATGCTGATGATGATGACGATGGGGTGTTCGGAGAAGGCGTTGAACTTTGTTCCTTAAGAATATTTCCTAATTTCTGAAAAAGGGATCGGAAGGTGAGATCCGGTTCTTATGCAAGCTTATCTCGGTTCCAATGGAACCCCCCAAAAGCCCCGAGTGAATAGGCGTACTTACCGCAGCAAAGGGGTTATGTTTTCCCGAAAGCGCCGCTTGGGCAGCGGCCACTCGTCCTGCAATAGAAGTTACTTCTTTCCCGGATGATTCCTGCCAGATGAACGATCATGAGTACCTCCAGAATCGAGACATGTGAAAAGGACAATAGAATGCACTGCGAATCATCAGATTGCTTCCATATCATATTGACCAGGGTATATGAATGTAACTTCGAGACAAACATGCATGGTCCCCCTGACATGATCCATCAATCGAATTCGAAGGCCGGCGAAATGGGATACATAAAGGTACGACGGCATAAAAAAAGGATTGGCCTCAACTCACCCCAGTCCCTGCACCACTATTTCCACTCCCAGTGACGGACGATCGATTATTGGCCAAATGCTTCAGTCCTGCAGAAAAAACATTGGCGCTAGCCTGTGGATTTGAAGTCACTGCTTGTCGAACTGCAGATGCAGTTGCATTCGAGAGGCCATCCGACTGGGCATTATTGTTGTTGGCGAAGATCTCTGGTCGCGATGCAAAGTACCTGAAACAAGATTGATTGACATGGGAGGCGATGAATGCCGCCCAGGGAAACGGTGGGGTTCCTGGGTTAGGTTGATAAAATATAAAGGTTGACTTACTCGTCGAGAAGGGAGAAGAACGCGTCCTTATCCCGCTGCCCAAGATTTGCGAAGACCATAGATGAACGTACCGACGTAGATACGTTCATCAATCATTGGGTCAGGGACTTTGGAACCAAATCGGGAACTCAATAATAATATACGCATGGTTACAGTCCTTGTTCAAAGAATAGCATGGACGTAAAAAGGAGGACCATCTACTGTTTCGTGAGTAGGTTCAACAATGTGAGTAACACATAACTACATAAATTTCCACAAAAAAAGGAGGGCTGAATTGCAAGCAGAAGCAACAAACAGCCAAGAAGCAGGTATGTAGAGCAAAAATGCTTGCAACTTCGATAAAAACGACGAAATAAACTAGAAAATGAAAGAAAGCAACGGTGTGAGTAGTGCGGGTTTGCTTCGGGGGCGGCAATAGGGTTGTGGGAGGGAAAAAAGAGTCAGGTTTCGGACGTCGCGAACCAGTTTGGACAATATGGTCGAGCAGGGAGGGGGAAGCCCAGCCCTTTTTGAAGTGCGCACTATCTCGCTTTTTTGAATTTAACGACCTTCAACCATTCCAATTAAATATGTCGTAGAGAAATGGATCTGGGGGCGAAGAACTCTGGGGCGCCATCTGCGATGGGTGTTGGTGCTGTTGAGGTACAGGAGTCGCCGTCATATGCCTCTGGTCATTCCCAGCGGACGGAGGTGAAAACGGGTAGCCACCATGTGAAGGTGTACTCCAATTCTGGCTGCTTGTAGGAGAAGACGCATTCATGCCACCTGTGACACCACCAAAATTTGGGGCAGATGCACTGGGGCCCGACATGCCATAAGCTTGGTGTTGGTGTTGGTGATGTTGCATTTGGGCTGCCAACTGTTGCTGTGGGGGCGAATTTCGCATCATTTGTTGATTAAACGCTGGACTCGCTGTCGACATCGCCCTGATGGCCTGTTGCTGTTGCTGAAATAGTAACCTTTGGTAGTCATCCTGTCCCATCGACGGCATTCTTGTTTGAGGACCTCGAGTCGCTATAGGCGAAGGTGCATCCGTAGGCGATCGCGTGCTTCTGGCAATTCCTGGAATTGAAGACCCACTCCTCATCGCAGCAGCTGATGTCGCTGACGAAGGGACAGGAAAACCTCCGACTCCTCCATCAGACCCCAATGGTGAAGCGACATGTGGCGGCGACGACGCTCGACCGCTCATCCGGTTTGCTTGCACATGGGCCTGTTGTTGTTGTTGTTGCCTTATCCGCTCCTGCACCATTTGCGGATGCAGCCCCATGGGAGGAACGTTACCTGCGCTGCCCATGTTATTGAACTGTGCACCGTCCATACCGCCAGAACCACCACCTTGCATGCCACTTGCCATTCTTTGCTGCTGTTGCGCGAGGAACATATTCCGCTGTTGAGCAGTCGGGCCAGTAGAAGCAACCATATTTGCATTCATTCGTGGGTCCATTCCTGCACCCATACCTCCCATACCCATCATACTCTGAGGAGCGAACTGAGACTGAACAGGCGACAATACACCGACATTTGTTTGCTGACTTTGCTGACCCATCATACTCGCATTCATTCCACCCCCACCCCCACCCATTCCTACATTCCCACTTGGTCCACTCATGGCGTTGCCCATCCCACTTGGTCCCATCCCTGAACCCATACCGCCACCCATACCAGACATGTTCGTGTGTTGCTGATGGGATGGCTGCATAGTGTTCGGCAAGGGCGGTCTCATTCCGGGAATCTGGTTCATTTGACCAGCAGCTTGCTGAGCGGCGAGTTGTTGTTGCTGCATGTATATATTCTAAAGGTACAATGGGTACGGGGCAAAAAGGTGTAGAAAGAAGAAAACGATGACACACCCTAGCGTTCATCAATTTCATATTCGTTGGCATTCTCTCGAATTCCGGCACGTTTTGCAACATAAACTTCATCATCGGGTGGTTGGGATTCCGCAATACCGCATGTAGCTGTTGAAAAAGAGCTTGCTGCTGACTGGCAGCTCCCTGCACAGGACCACCTACACCACTACCCATAGCGCCCTGACCACCCATACCACCAGCCGTACCTTGAGACATGCTTCCCATACCGCTCATATTCATACCTCTACCCATCCCAGCTGGCACCTGCATACCCCCCATACCAGTGCCCATCGCCATACCCGAAGGACCAACAAGTTGGTTGACGTTAGCGTTCATATTCGGAGGGCTCATCGCGTTAGCTGCCTCCATACCACCCGTATGCGATTGATGCTGCTGCGGCATCATCCGTGGGTTCGCACCAGGAGGCATCATATCTCCCATTCCTATTCCCATTCCCATCCCACTCATACCCATCCCTCCTGCCGCAATTCCGCCGCCACTTCCAGTAGAATTGACGGGGATTATCCCACCCAAACCCACGTTACCACCCATTCCTGTACCACCCATTCCTGTACCACCCATTCCCATGCCCATATTCGCACCATGGCCTGTGGCACCACCCAACCTCATGTGTTGTGCATGGGCCTGTTGTTGTGCGGCTTTGATCTGCATCTGCCTCATCCGCTCCCTGTTCATAGCAGCAATTTGAGCCTCGGTAGCATTGATGCCGAAATTGGGTAGGTTTGGCATGTCGCTGGGTGCTGATGAAGAAGGCATCGTATTTGAAGTCATGCTAGGATTCGATGCGTTGTTTGGTTGACCGGAAGAATTAGCGGCATGATTAGATGAAGCGAAATGTAGGTGTTGTTGCGACGATGACACAGACGATCGAGGTGGCGACGTAGTAGTAGGAGTCGGTGGAAGCGATGGATGTCGAGCCAATGGAGGTGAAAGATGAGACGCACCCGCCGATGGTGTTCGTGGCGTTGGTGTCCGTGTTGGCGCAGGCGGTGGCACAGAAGGCTGCCTCTTCTGCTCATTACCATGTTGCTGGCCGTGTTGTTGAGCCTGATGCTGTCCCATCGACGGAGTACCAGAGGGCATTGGCAGCGAAAACGTCAGAGGTCCGTTAGCAGGAGGACTAGTGACCCTCACCGATATGGCGTTCGCTCCGCCCGGATTTGAAACTGGGATGGAAGGTGGAGGCATCATCTGTCCCTGGTGATGATGATTTTTTGGACCACTGGCGAAACCTGGAGGTGACAAGGCTTTACCCTCTCCTGTATCCCTCCTCTTTGCAGAGGCCCCATTTTCCACAAATCCCAGCTCCTCTTGCCGTTCCCGCTTCAGATGATTGGGTGGCGAGGTCGTGTGGGCCGTGTTGCCTCCAGTTGCTGCGGAATTTTGTGTAGGTGCATGACCCGGCAACATGCCCATTCCTATGCTCGCATTTATTGACTGCCGGCGCACGACATCCTTGGCAAAAATAGTCGGAAGGTCCTTATATGTTTGCCTTATTCTTTCAACCAAGTTTACGAGATGAGGATTTGATACGAGGCTGGGATCAACAGCAGGGAAAGGTTCTAGATTGAGTGGGAAAGTGGTTCCTGTTCGATTGGTTTCTGCTATTGTTGCGAGGTAACCAAGATTTGATTCGATACGAGTAGCAAATCTATTTCGACGAAATTAAATGAAAATGAGAGACTAATAAGAAAAGATAACACGTACTGTTGAAAACGAGGATCGGTACTTCCGATGCCTTTGCTTTGAAGGAACATGCAAATCCTATAAATGAACAGATGAGACGTGCTTCTCCGAAAAGATCAAGAAATATATGGACACGCACTTCAAAAGTTCAACATTCAGCTCCAATAAAGTTACGGCACGAGGATCCTGAGAGGTTGTCGTCGTTGCAGACGGATGAACGGGGTTCATCGATGACGAGGGCGAAGTTCCGAATGAGAAGGTGTCGAAGGCGTGTGGTGGCATTGAAAGGGAATGTGTAGGCGAGGTGGAAAGGTTAGGCAACATGGAAGGGGTATGTAATGTCGCAGACATAAAATTGTCGCCATTAGCGCGCGCCAGGGCTGAAGACACAGAGGAATTGTGTTCCCGCGATGATTCTGATGCACCCACTGAGAATCCGTTTCTGCCCCCAACCATCTTTTCTGAAAACAATGCGCTCCTGCAGTCATCCGGCCTCACGTCTCTGCCACCCTCGTGTCCAATACCGTTAACCGTATTTGAAGCAGAAATTGTATCCAACACTTCGTCGTCTGGCGGAGGTGATAGTTCGCTCAAAGGCGTAGATAGTCGCGAGGAATCTGGTCTGTCGGTGTTAACTGAAAGTGCAGATGACGATGCTGACTGGGCAAGCCGTTGGATCGGCGACACGGCACTATCATCCTCTTCTTCTTCCTCTCGCTGGAGAATCTCCAAAGGGGCCTCTTTTTCTTCTGCCAGAGCCATATGTGGATTCAAGTGTTGCAGAGTGGGTTGATGGGATTGAGAAAATGCTGCTGAAGAGTTGGTAGGGGGGTCTGGAAGGGGTGATAAGGGAGAGCTATGTACGGGATTGGCGGAGTCTGGGGATGAGGGAATTGATGTAATAAAGTCTGAAGGGTCAAGGGAGGTTATGGTGCCGTGGTTGCTGTGCAATATGTCGTGTTCCTGTTCTCGGCTCTGCTGGTCAAGAAAATGAGCATCTTCAGGTGGATTCCAATTGATTATTTTTTGGGGTAGACTATCAAGGTGAAGCATGGCCCTCAGACTGCCTTACAGCGCAGGCAACCCAGTCGACGTCGGAGTGCAAGACACAACAATTATCACCGTGTCACACCAACTTGTCACGCCTTCTCTTCATGAGCATTAATTACGAACCTATGATAATCTTAACAGAGTTCAACTCGCCGCTTGCCAGTCCCAACTAAACTGCAAATGTCCACTCGACGATGATCGCCAAAAAAATGTTTACCTCGAAAACCAAGAACGTCGGACTTGATCAAAGAGAAAAGTCTAGAGAGGAGCTGCGATGGTTGTGTCATAGTTGGAAGGAAATCTTCATCAACTTACCACGACATGATCGATATTGAGAACCTATGGGAACAAGACCACGATCCTTGCGACTAAGATTGGCAGACTGGTGGGTTTTTTCACATTTGGTTGACAGGCTCTGAACCTCACTTTCAAGGATTCCCCCGTCAACATGGGATCAGGCGGTGCAGAATTCTGATCCTGTTCTGCTATTTCATTGACCCAGGCCCTTACATTGCGTTTGTTGGCGCGACGTGGACTGACTGTCCCAATGTGTAATGCAATGATACATCGGTGCATAGACGTAAGCTAGAGAATAGACACTTCACCGTCCCTTTCTCGACACGAATCCGGACAAGCGACTTTGGGAGGAATGCCTGAGGCAAGGAAAGAAGTCAGCATGCAGGCCAGTTGTACGGATTATAGCTCTGGTCGTGCGATGTTTACAAGATAAATATGTACTTATAGGACTTGCATCGGTAAATTCAGGAAGTTTGGGTAATGCTTTACAATCAGGATATCATCGCCATAATGCACTGTCTTCGTTACAATTTTGGATCATATGACAGCACCTCCGGTAATGACAATACATAGCTGGGCTGGCTTTTATCAAGGCTGCCATTTTGCTGCCATTATGAGGGTACATTGTCAGGTAGAATCTATTGACATTTATGTTACAGAGTCCTTGTAGTCTTTTGTGTTAATTGTAATGACAATTTTGGTTGGGTATGCCTTATACTTGGTCATCAGCATGGCAAGATATAACCATCTGGTATCACTCAAGCGTCACAGGACAAGGTTTAGCCAGCATGGAAGCAAACGGTAACAGGGGGTAATCTTAAGAGTGGGATTACATTGTCATATAGCAGATAACCATTATTGCTGATGAAATTCAGTATTATTAGAACTATCTAATTTCGAAAGAGTAATCTATTTGAGCAATTCAGCAGCACAGGCACATTGAGCTTGGAGCTTCTTGCATGAGTCATTTGAATCTATGGTCATTAAAGCCTGGTTAGGAAAGACCTGACTGACTCTAGAAGTCAGAAGAGGGTCACAGCTATAGCAAGACAAGTACAAACTAATTCCACCACGTAAGGAGCCTTTCAACTCGTTTGACTGAAGCGGGATCATCTTCCTCTTCGAAGTAGTCGACAATAAAGTTGTAGAAACCAACAAAGCCGAAGCCATTGTAGGTCTCAAGCCACTGTGTCGCATCTGTCAGGTTAAACACGAGCTACTCACTCGTTAGTAATAAATAGCCAATGACATACCATAACTGCAGCGTACGCAATTGATCGGCCAGTCACCTTCATCAGGAAAAGAGGATTTTACTTATTTCTACTTTTGATACTTTATCTCACTTAAGTACTTTATTTCACTTAAAAAT
>QDKV01004734.1_pt1 | contig 13168 bp, 19 predicted proteins | sample 1861101 | NCBI WGS metagenome assembly QDKV01 (sample SAMN04275158, study PRJNA302643) | Fungus metagenome, whole genome shotgun sequencing project. | isolation source: fruitbody | host: Mallocybe terrigena | place: Sweden | collected 2013 | reverse complement strand
CCGTCAAGGGATGTCTGTAGATTACAATCTATGTGCACATCTATACATTGTACCTAGTTTAATTTTGTGCAAGTCTAACCACTGTACCATTCTTCATTGTTGACAGCGTGATCAAATACTAATATGAATACCTGTGAGCACAAACTGAGAACATGAAAAACGACAGGAAACTCACGGAGATATTACTACCGAATGCGTCATAAGCCCCTTCCCCCTATTCAATTTTTCTACAACCGTTGTACCGTTCTTCGTCGTCGACAGAGCGCTCGATAGCTGTTGAGAACACCTGTAAGCACAAATTGAGAAGGTAAGAATTGGCAGAAAACTCACGGAGATATGCCTTACATGGTGAATATCTCTCCCCGATCCTGTTTCTCTGCAACCAAAACACTTTTTTGTGCCATAGATAGCGCGATCGAAAGCTATCGGAAGGCCCTTTCAGCACAAATTGAGATCGTAAAAAACGGCGCGAAACTCACCGAGATATATCCAACGTGTCAGAGATGGAGATCGATAGAGATTCGGCACTTCCACGTTCTTCTCTTTTCCTCCCTTTCCTCCTCTCTCTACTCTTGAGCCTCCTCTTTCACGGACCCTCAACCCTCGGCGATCGACCCTTCCGACCCTTCAACACACCAACATCACTGACAAAGTAGCATTTCATCCCATTCGTCGTCGTCAATGTTTTCGACCCTGCCATCCGTTTCTTTCCACACCGATCTCCGCCGTTATTTCCTGCCCGCTCTTCCAATACCCTCTCGAACACTGCGTCAAAATCCCAGCCTTCGGGTAACGGAGGGGGACAACCACTCGTCTTGAACGAGACATACGATGGCGTTGGCGGTAACGTTGCAGTTATTTCAACACGATCGTTTTTCCACACACCGACGCAACTGCAAATAATAATGAAAAGTGACGTAACGAAATACGGTTACTTACGAATAGGTGGTGAGATAAAACACGGATGTCGTGACCGTACCATGGTGGTAGTGGTTGAGAGTGGTGCGACTAGGACCAAGAGTGCTTGAATGACGAAGTTGGGTCTGATCGAATTGATCTGAGGTTGCTGGAGACTGTGAGCGAGGCATTGTGGTCGACTGTGGCTGGACCAAGCAGACTGTGGTAGAAGTAAATCTCTGGTGCTGAGTTTTCTTAGTAAAGCGGAGTTCATCCATGTAAAATTGTTGAATTGACAATTTAGAACACAAAGAAAGAAAGAAAACTCACCGAGATATGAATTCTTGGTCGACGCCCTATTTACGAACCCGAGAAGTAATCCTGGTAGAAAACATGCTAGGTTACAGGCAGACGATCATGAAGTCTACAAAAAAGAATATCATCGGACACCAGCGGTCCATCCAGGTAAACTGGCTGATTTACAATTGCCTCGTCGTCATCGTCGTCACCGTAGAGCTCAGCAAAGAGACCCGAAGCCCCGGAGGCATGCAAGACACGCGCAATGGCAAGTTTCAGATTACAGAATGATGGGGTGGATCAATCATCTGACCGTTCCCGCCCTGGCAAAATATAATCTCGTCTCACTGCGCCTGGGTAATCGCCGACCGCACGGAATATATATTTCCACTTCAAAGAGAGAGTTCAGACGGTAGGATCTATAGAGAATATAAGATAGCTTACATACCCTCCAGGCCGTTCCTGGGCCTCAATTCCCCACGCGAGCTTATTGAACGACTCATGAGCATCGTTTTGTAAGTTAATTGCGTTGCAAGGGTGATTTATCTTGTCCCGAACGACTTTGGTGGTGATGTCCCGACCAGTGAAGGCTTCCAACGCGCACATGGCTAGGAGAGTTTTAAAGATAAATAATACTTCAACAAGTTCTGCGCACCTTGTCATGGAAAGAAAATGGTATTATATGCGCACACCTTGGAACTACAGCACGAGGTTCTGTGAAATTCAAGCCAGTGACAGGGCAACGATATCCGTCCCGTTTGTAGACCTTCAATAACGCATTTCAAGGGCTACCATAGTCTCTCAGGCAAACTCACTCTACTGCCTGGACAAGAGGTGAGATGGTAATATAGACAGATAAAGGAAATTACTTGCAGAAGGTATTGGAGGTGGTGAAGAAGTACGAAGAGATGAGTTCGAGAAATGGCAGAGTACAATGGAGTCTATGGGAAATCGCGTTGATTCCCATGATCCACTGCTGTTGGGTATCTAGCCTCGCAAATGCGTAGCACAGATACCCAGCCTCACTTCACGTGGAGCTTATGACACCGGCAAAATGGTGGAAGACATGTGGAGGAGAATTTTTGAAATTGATCACATGGCCCATTGTTTTATATTAGTATGTAAGATCAAATAAATATTGCTTATCTTGAGAGCGATCCAAGCACTCCAAAATGAACATCGAGCAACTTGTATGGTGTTTTTCTTAATATTCTGGGCAGGACTTGAAGTACTTAACACTCATAGGCCCCGGCCTTTGAAAAACTACTCGGTTTGAAATTCTCCAGTTCAGGAGAGGCAGAACTGGAGACTGACGATGATGCTGATCTGATTCAAAACTTGGATAGTCCTAATCAAGATATGGAAATGGAAGAAATGATTGTTGAGGAGGGTGAGGAGGGTGAGGAGGGCGAGATTAATGAAGCAATGGTGAGATTATTGATTTATTTCATTTGGTCTCCTGTCCATTGATGCTTGGCTTTCAGCACGCTCGAGTTGGGACTAAAAAGGTGATAACTGCCATTCTCTTTCTTTTGATTCTTCATCTGTGGGATTTAGACAAAAGCGAAAAATGACCGCCGTCGCAAATGGGCTTTTGCAAGGCAAGAGGAGCTCAAGCAGAAAAGGAAGAAGGAGTGGTCAATTAGGTTGGAAGAACAAAAGCTTGTATGTTCTCTAATTTTCTACTATGTTTCACAAATACTATCTTCTCCCCTCAGACTATAGCAATGGTTCTTGGTGAAGCCGTTGACAATGTGCACATTCACAACTTGTCATACGATTCTAAATATCTGGAGGCCATCCAATTACTGGAGGTTAAGCATAACAGCCCGTTATCATATCATGACATCGAATTTAAGAAACTCACTACCAAGTGGATTCACCAACCAGGTGTTCACATCGGCATTCGTCAGGCCAGACGACAAATCATTTTTATGCTGAGGATCACGTATGTCACCTAAATAGTTATCTTTCTGCATAATTGTCAGTGATACACTTCACAGTCCATGGAAAGAGATGCCACCGCAGTTGCGTCACGATACACAAGCCAATCTACAAACGTTGATGGATTGGTCCACCTGTGTACGTGTCATCAAGAATAATTCGGTGAGTTCAGCAATAGTATCTCATCCATTTGATAAGCTGAAACCATGCATTGTTAGGCGCAGAATCGCCCGCAAGGATATATTGATCGTCGAAAAGAAATACATGGCGAGCACATGTCAGTAGACACACCAAAAAAACTATATGGAAACATGTACGGGGTAGGCTGGCATCAGAGCATGGAATCTGGCAAGACATTAGCATATTATGCACCTAATTCTTGTAGTGATGACATCATTAATCGGTAAGTTTTCCTGGATATTTCAATCATATCATATATTCTTTTCCCGGTCACACAGATATGAGGAACTTCTACACAAAATTCCAGCTGTGGCTGATATGTTCAAGACACGCTTCTGCTATCTGTTTCCTGCTGGAGCAAAATCACTTATTGAGACCTCTCGCGAGTGTGTTTTCTTTCTCTTTTTCTTGTGTTTACTATTAATTTTAATCCTTCAGAGGGAACATTCCATCCTTCGAAGATTATCTGGATGGAAATTCAAAAACTCATCCATTTTCAAATTGTCTCACATTGACTAATAACGATTTTGCTAATTTTCAACACCGAGACAGAGATCATATTGCTGCTGCCTTTGGACTTTGGTGGACCTCTGCACGGACCCTCACTCCAGATGGGCATCCACTTTATTCATTTCCAACCAGTTTAGATCATGATGAAATTGATGGTGGTGAATTTTTGTGGGGCGAGTATGCAATTGGCGTTGACTTTCAGCGGTAAGAAGAACTTAAACTTTCTATTATTATATGATAATATAATAAATGTAGTGCTCAAGGACTTGTTGAGATATTTTGGAGAGGAAAGCATGATTTCCATTCCACAATGCTCAGCCACAGTCCTGAAGATGCTACACGGTGGGGCACATCTGTTCAGCTCACTCAACGTGGTGTCAATGCAGTTGCCAAGTTCTGGGAACTGGGCAAATTTGAAAGAGCTTTTACACCTCAGGAACGCATTCAGGAGGCTCACAAAAAGGTGAGCATTCTAATACACATCATACAACTTCATTCCTTGACATGGAGAAGAATAAACTGCAGATTAAAAAAAAGACTACTTCCTCCAGAAAGGACAAGGCCAAATCTGCCTTGATGAAGCAAATGCAAGCTTCAATCTCACGCGAGTCAAGTGCTGGCCCATCCCAAGGATCCAGCAGATTGAAATAAAGTTGTGAATAGGTTGAGAATAACACAATTGGGCATGGTGATATGTAAAATAAATTGCAATGTGAATTTTACCTCCAGGCACATCATTCATGGCACGCTAAAGAGGCCTGTTCTGGAAACCGAAAACGATACCAGAGGCGCCGCGTAGCTAAGCGCAAGAAGCCCACTCATAAACCTGTGGCTGCGACATTACGCATGTCGAAAGTGACCCCTTGTGCGCTTGCATACTCGGCCACCTTGGTAAGATCCACTGTTTCCTGTATTTGATAAATAACCTGACGATTTATCCTAGCTCGCTTTTGCCCTCTGTAACGCAGAGAACTGGTGCTTAGAGCACAACAGCTGCGACTTTCCATTACCCTATGAGACCATCGTTGACTAGTTTGAAGTTGTTGAGAATCCCCTCAAACGGTCGGAGCAGACCAGATTGATCACGGGCCAGATTGAGCTGTCGTCGCTCTCGAACGACTCGCGAATGGTCATACCGGGTTTGGCCTTCAACCGGTCATGGGTGGCCTCCTCAATGACCTCTGCAACTTTCTGCTTTCTTTCGGAGATGGAGATGGTTTGGAAGATATAAGACGTTGTTTTCTGATCAGCAATTGTATCGCCGATGCCGATACTGAAGCTGTTATGGAAAAGCCAGAAGTTAACGACCATCTGGACGCCGGTGAAAAGTTGCCGAGTTGCTTCAGGGCCCTTTTCGCGAAATACGACATGCACAAGACCACCTTGAGAGGCACCAACGGTCGTTTTCTCAACAATTCCGAAAATGAGCTCGCCGTTCTCGATCATAACGCCATCATCGAACACAGGATTCGACAATTTTGGATCTGGAGATCGATAGATGTTGATTCCACGAGGGATGATCAAGCTAAGAGTTTGTTTGCCCATCCATAAAGGCTTCGGCTTCAAGATAGCGGTGTCGGAATCGAGCCGTCCCATTCGGGTACCCACTCCTTCCCAGCAGTCGCATACACCTCCTTTCCGACGATGTATCTCTCCGGTTTAGCCTCGTTCGTGACAATCCATGAGCAGGAGCAGAACATGCACGGTGCCCACCGCATCGAACGACGAAATCCCGTCGTCGTCTTCATCACCCCGTCTTTGAACACCGACCAACCTCGACACTTTCCCATTCAACCTTTCCTTCTCCCCATCTGTCCCCTTTCCGTCATTCATCTCTTCCTCGACAAGACCCTTCTTCAGAATTGCCCTCCTCAGACTCGCCTCTCTCCCTCTCTTGTGTCCCCTCGGCAGATTATTTCCCAACAATCCAACGCTAGAAACCGGAACGGGAGTTCGACTCAGCGTAGGTGATCCAAAGATACCCAGCGCTAGACTCGGGTTGAGTGTGGTTGGCACAGGCGTTTTTTGAGGTGTTTGGGTCGGGGTTCCGCCGTATGCAGACGAGGCGCCTTCTGTTGCCCGAGAGGCAGCTTCCTTCAGACCCATCGTCAGTCCTATAGCCGGATGAGGGAGGGAGACAGGCAATCCTGGACGTCACGATCATGTTTTGAATCGGCCATGGTCATTTTGTTTTGAGCGATGGAAATGAGCGCGGCAGCAGTTGCGCTTAAAGGGGTGCCAACGGAGGACGTCGTCGCGGAAGGCAATGAAAGAGAAACCTCTGTCGGAAAGGGAAGCAGAACGAGAACCCGGAGTATGATAGAGGTTATCCGTGCCTTGCGAGGCAAGACAGGATAGGATGCCGTAAATGTCTGTTGAGAGTCGACAGTAACCATACCATCTACTCGCCTTGGACCTTGAGTTACCTCCTGACATCCAACGCAAAAACTCCCGATAGTCAATGATAAAATCCGCATACGAGAATTGATGAGGGTTGAACAAAAACGGTGCGATGCAAAGCGATAGCACCGAGAACCAAAAGTAGATCAGATGAGGTATCCAAACCGCCATCGGTGCATAGAACAACACGAGCAGGTTGCGCATGCCCATGTAAATACTAGGTCCTGCAAAGCGAGAGTACAGGATGCTGAACGAGATCCGAGTTGTTGCAAAACCACGTCCTGAGCACCACCAAATGCCAAATTGCTCAAGATAGAGTTGGAATAAATCTGCGTTGAGAACACCTCAAAGATGGGTGAGAGCGACAGGAAGTGTTTACCCAAACGAAGGAGTGCTTTCCCGGTACCTCTTTCGACAAGTTCTGCGAATGAAATCACAAAACTGATCTGTAGTTGTCTGACCAAAGGACTCACCCTGCAAAAACAACGGCAAGAATCTTATCTCCTAAGGATGAAAAAACTAACAAGTCACCATGAACACCTGAATCGAATAAATGACCAAAATGTTGTTGATATGGAACCCGGAATGTCCATAATAAAACGTCAAAAACCGATCAATCGGTAATTGCGTCCCAAGATAATAATACTCCCGACTGAGCATCTGCTCCCCCATTCCCGTCCCAATCTTCATCTGAAAATCCAAACCCAAGATCTCGTCCTTTCCCGCACTGATAATAATCCGAATGCTTAATCCGACCTCCCCGTCCAAACGCGTCCATGCCAGCAAAGATATCCTCATTGAGATGAAGTCCCTTTTGAAACGCCTCCGCGGGTGTTCATGAATGACACATTTAAAAAGTCAGGGTGGCCATACTGAAGCTTGCCCCCAATCCAAGCGAGCGCTCAAGCCGTCATCGTACCAAACGTCTGTTCTTCCCAGCAGCGATATCTCCCAACACACCAATATTCTCCGAAAAAATGTACTCCCGCGTATCAACAATCGCCACAGGCGACTTTTGAAACTCCTTATGACCCCACTGCGCATAAGGACTCTGCGAAGAAACTGAATACTCCTCAAACTCGCCCAAAATGCTTCGAATCGTGAGACACTCCTCAAGGTAGTTGTCCTGATTTGTGTCAATAAGCTGCAAATACTCCCCACAATAAAATATCATGGCATGGTTCTGATTATCTGCCATCGCCGAGGATCGGATTACCAGGGAGTTCAATCCTAAACTTGGGTTTTCTCTTCCCCGTCTTCTCGTTCAATTCCGAATGTCCATCAATCAACGAGCTGAACAACCTCGCTTCACCATCGTCCGTCTTACTCGGCTCCTCATCCAAATACGCGATCTGCATACGCTCTCAACAAAAACTCGGCATTTTCTTTCGACACCGCAAGCTTGAACTTGCGCCTCGACATCCGCTCAAGCTCACGTTCGAGTCGGTCTGTGTTTCCAGAAAAGGCATGTACAAGTTCGGGGTTTTCGACGCGGTAGAGAAGCTTGATCGTTTTAGAATAATTCATCATTCCTGAGATCGTGCGGTACAGCATTTGAGCGCGGAGGGATGCCCATATGCGCGTACGGAGCGTGTATTCAGGAGAGGAGGTCTTGAAACCTATACAATAAAATGGCAAATCATCCACCTTAGACGTCGAAACGTGCTTCCCATTCCCAGGGGTCGTCCCATCCGTTTCAGACTCTACTGCAAGAATTTTGGTATCCTTCACAAAATTATCCCACTCGACCGGATGCAGCTGCTTCAAATACTCCAGCAGTGTCACGAGCGTGGTCTGATCTTCTAATTTCGCGAAGACTCGACAAGATCTTCTCCGAATAGTGTGGAACGAGCACGGTGAACGTCGGCATCGCATCGACAGGTAGAGGTTCAGGTATGGTCGTTGTCAAAGACGAAGCAAAGAATGAGATCCTGCGCTCAGCTTCGCCAGGTGGGAAAAAATTGCCATTGAATCCTGGCCCACACTGATTCGTGAAAAAGGGAGGCACACGCAAGGTCCTTCTACCACCAGGAGCATCGGCTTGGTGGTACAATAATCTTTGCACATTGTCGATTGAAAGTAGATGCTCGCGGTACATCGAGATGATAATCGCATTCCAGACCTGCGATACGAGTACCTTGGGCTTGTACTTGACTTCCATCTCAGCCGACGCGAGAAGCTTGGCATAGATACGTTTTGGAAGGCGTTAGTAAATTTTCTTTCCACGGTGTCCAGAAAGCCCGTGTCCAGGAAAAAGAGCACGAGATCCATTACATACATGATCCCAAGCGTCAGAGAGACGTGGTTCGAGCAGAGACGTGTTTCGAACAGCCTGTCGCTGCACTCTTGTACGGTCATATGTGCCATGACTGCAATGGGACTACTGAAAATGACGTGAGGAAAAAGTAGACTCTGTGAATTTGCAGCTAAAAACGAGAACCCAGAGTATGATAGAGGCTATCCGTGCCTTGCGAGGCAAGACAGGATAGGATGCCGTAAATGTCTGCGATGGCATGTACTTTCGCGACTTGCCCGCCACACGGTCGCCAAACATTCTTCCCGACTGGCTCATATTGTTCATGGCGTTGCGCAAGTGGTTGAGGGCAGAGTCGACAAATTTCGAACCTTGAGTCTTTGTATTGCCTACGGACTTGATACGCTGGAGTTCTGAGACTGGCCTACGGCGTCATCAAGGTTGAGCCGAGCAGCAAAATATCACTTGCGGTAGTTGGGATTTGTACTGCCTGCATGGAGAGTGCGAAGGACTTGATGAGGGGTCATGCGGAAAGCGCGGGAGTCGAGGAGATGCATCATGCATGAGGAAGCCGTACTAGAACGTAGTTAGAGAAAAAAATATAAAACAGGCAGAGGGGACAAGGAAGTACCATGTTGCACATGGAATTGTGTTTGGGATTCCATTGAAAACCAAATTTCTGAGTTAGGTCGAGGAATATATCTTAATCTCTTCCCTCGACATGGGAATCTTTCTGTCGGAACACCAAGGGTAAGTAGTGATCTCCAGAGGCCAAACCAGGGTCTGCATAGGGAGGGAATGCTACTACTATAGCGTATAAGTCGACAGAAATCAGGTAACAGCGGCTGTGGTCATCACCTGGGGCCCGGGGGGCAAGTCAGAGAAAGAGTCTAATTGTATGGACATAGAATTGGAGTACAGTGGAGTCTATGAACTTGAGCGCATTGCTCGCCATGATCCACTGCTGTCGGGTATCCAGCCTCACAAATCAATGCGTAGCACGGATACGTTCCAAATGCCCAGCCTCAACTATGCGTGGAGCTTGTGACATCGGCAAATCTTCTTGGTTCAATGGTTGACGTTAAACGTTAGGGTTTTGAAGTTCGTGAAATTCAACATTGATCACATGACCGTATCCGACCCTGCGCATTTCTTACTTTGTGTGCGAGATTTGCGGTCAAGAATGTCTTGTCTTCTCCACTTTTAACTCTCACTCTGCTCTTCCGGGAGAGGCTTAATCTCGGATACGTCGCTTCCCTTACTGGACGTCTTGGCAAGCTTATTTGCCGTTTTCGCGTTGCAACACACCTTCCTCCACTTTGTGTAAATCGCAGAGTGCAGCACGTTCCCCGATCGATTCAGTAAGGAAGATCGTTACGCCTTCCTTCGGTGGTCTGCCGTTCAGGACGTGTCCTTCCTCGATGCAGCCAATCCAGACCCATCCGACCGAACAGTTGCCGGGAAGCGAAAACAATGGAGTGAGGCGAACGTGTCGGAGGACTTTGATCTCGCGCTGAGGTTGTTGTTGAAACGGATTCCGGTTCTCCCTCTGTCTCGCAAACAATTTTTCTGGATATTTGCAAGATGCAGGTCGAGGATATTCCGAGTCCGTCAAGGAAAGGAAAAGAGCGGGAAACGAGCCATAGGGATCTCGCAATGCGCGAACCGCAGCCGACCGATCTCGACGAGAAGCTTATGGCGTTGAGGAGACGTACAGCAGCGTTCGTTATTTTGCTCTGATATATATTGTTGTGTTTCTAATTCGTCCTAGAGACAGGTCAGAAAGGGTAGTCATATCAAAGCTTTCGAAGCCAACTGTCACCCCGCGCCATCCATCTCCGCAAACCAATGTCTCCCGACCTTCGAAGGAGGCTGATCCAGAGGAGTTGTCCCAAAGATTGAAGATATCTTCCTCACCTCTACCAAGACCTGCCCAGCCCACCCATAATCGCAATAATAATAAACCGATTCAGAAGCTGTACAATCCAGATCACAGGAAGGACACGTTCAAAAGAGCGAAGAAAGAGGAGGAAGGACCTGCTTAGAGAAGCCCTGAAGAGCGGGAAGAAACTCAAGTCCTTTGCTGTTCCAAACACGCCGTCAATGCTTACATCCCCCGCTCTTGCTTCTGCTCCGTTCAGTTCAGGTTCCAGTTCGACCAGAAATGAAAGGCAGTTGACAGATTCCGGCTCTTCCACTTCTTTTCAATCCCCTGAACCGACCTCATCTTCTCCATTACTTTCCACTCAGCCTCAGATTATGGTTTCATCTCTCCGGCCTTCTTTTACCAGAAGGAATTCAGACAAACGGAGACAATGGGAAGAATCTGTCGTTATGATATCCACTTCTACAATCAGCGACGACGACACCATTGATCTTCCACTATCAGGTCATACCAGAACTATGTTTGACGTATCCGAAATTTCACGTTCATCTCATGAGGGTTACAATGGCGATGAGGAACGCGAGGATGACGCTTTGTTCAGGAGAGCGAGCTACAACCAGCATTCCACCGGAGATGTCGATTGTGATAATCTCGCAACCGATGTAAGTGCCTACAGAGCAACGAACCTACCTCAGAAACCCAATCAAACGGATTTTTCGAAAATGGAGCTATTTGCCGAGTTCAAGTTCGATGTCAGCTCAGATCCCTTCATCGATCCAGAGCATCCTCACGTACCAAACAACAATTTCGAACGAGACACTGACACGGCTCGGTTACTGAGAGGACAATTGGCCTCATACGTTTCGGCTTTGTCTGGTTCTCAGTTTCGAGTCCATGTTTTCACAATTTTGATCTGCGGCAAGTTCGCGCGGCTGATGTACTGGGATCGCAACGGTGCTATGGTCACTAGGGCTTTTGACTACACCAGATTTAATTACCTCGGCCTATTCCTAAAGCACTATAATCAAGACGTTAACCACCGTGGACACGATTCTACTATCACCATTCCCAGTCAAAAACGTCTCAAAAGGGTTCCTATATCTGACCAGACTGATTTGGCAGCCTATAACGACCGTCACCAGGAATTTCGGCTCATGATGATTCCCGACCGTGATGACGCGAGCCAGCAATCAGAATTTCTCATATCTTATCCCCCGAAATACACTAGTCGTTCACCGTTTGGAAGGGCGACGAGGCCGATGATTGCGCACGACTTGCAGCAATCTCGCTTAGTCTTCGTGAAGGACTACTGGAGACCTGTCGGGTCGGACAAGGAGGGCGAGATATACAGAATCCTTGCGGAAAAGAAGGTGCCGCATATCGCCCCGTTTGGCAAGGGGAACGACGTTCGAGGCAGGGTGACTGTCACAGACCGGCTCAGGAAGGAGAAATGGGCATGTTTAACAAGCGAAATGGTTCCGCTTTGTCAGTATAGGATGTCATTGGACACGATTGATCGCCGTCTAACCGAGTTCAAGTCGTCACGAGAGTTTGTGAGCTCTGTTGCGGACGCGATGGAAGGTGAAATACTGATCACGCCTTCGTTACTTTCTAATTCTCACTCGTCTTGCGTAGCGCATGACTGTGCTTTCTGCGATGCCCACATTCTTCATCGTGACATTAGTGTTGGGAATATCATTATCACGGATGAGCGCGAAGGCTTATTGATTGATTGGGACCTCAGCATCAACGTTCACAATCAAGCTGTTGCTTGCCGATCAGAGCGAACGGTGCATGAGTTTTGCTTACTTCCCAAAAATCCTTTTTGTTGACATTATCTCAGAATCCTCCAGAACCGGTTTTCACTGGGGGTGTCTACTTAACAATCCTATTTAGGCATCCCACAACTTTCCGACATAATTGGTAACCAGGGAATCACTTCAGACGTTTAGGATTACCGGTATTCACCTTTTTAGACTCCTCTTCCTTGCGCTTTCGTTTCTTGTCTTTGGCATTGGTCATGTTGAGTTGCGCCGCGTCAGTCTCCGGCCATATCGGGTCATCAAGATATTTTTCCATGGTCGTAACAAGCCATCCTCGTTCTTGAAGCTTTTCCTTATGTGCTTCATACACACCAGCTGGGTGATATAGGAGGGCGTCAGGGAGAACGTCAGGATTGCGTTTCATATTCTCATAATGTGCACGAGCATCATCCGATGGGGGTTCCACGTAGCGAATGGAGAAAGTAGCTCGAAGCTCCTTGACGAGATCATTCATTGGGCGGGACTGGAAGTCGAGCACTCGGGCTTCCTTGTCAGTAGCGAGGAAATTTGTTTTGAGTCTCCCCCCTTTCGCCACATTGTCAACAACCGTCGTGTAGTCAAATATTTCCATGTAGGCGTCCAAGTCGTCTACGTGATTATGCTTGGTGTAAAGCAATCCAAGGTAAAGGAGGACATAAAAGGCCGACTCTCGATCGTCCTCGATTGCTTGATTCAAGCGAGGGTCGGAAAGAAGAGCAGCTTGGCATGTCTATCCCAACGGCTTCCCATTGAATTCAACTCCACTAACCATCTTTCTCAAGAGAAGGGGAGGAAGCAGGTTGAAGGACGCATGCGGGTTTGCCTGAAAATTGATGCTGCTTTTGAGACCATGACGACGACGTCTTCATCTGAGCCGATTCTCTCAGAGGGGGGGTGGTGGCAGATAGAGAGCCCATACATTTTTCGAGCGACGGAGGGGGGCCCGGGGGTGGTGTAGAGAGAACCCCTCCGCTCACATTTCAAGTGACGGAGGGGGGG
>QDKV01004735.1_pt1 | contig 13183 bp, 13 predicted proteins | sample 1861101 | NCBI WGS metagenome assembly QDKV01 (sample SAMN04275158, study PRJNA302643) | Fungus metagenome, whole genome shotgun sequencing project. | isolation source: fruitbody | host: Mallocybe terrigena | place: Sweden | collected 2013 | reverse complement strand
CCAATCATCACACCACGTATTGAATTTTCCTCATTGTCTCAATCACATCCACCTACGACCATTACTCCTCGTATCGATTTCGCAGAGTTGTGGAAAATGGAGACTCCGACTGATTCAGGTTCACACGCTGTCAGTCCTTCTGATGGCGACTCAGACGATGAAGAACCCACTGCAATGGATCTTGATTTGCTGGAATTGGAAACCTCAGACGATGAAGTCAACAATTGTTGTGATATAAAAATTCCCAAGCCACCAGGCGAACCAGGTCGGCCAAATTCAGGGGGATACAACATCGAGAATGAACTGTGCGCCTGGGGTGCTGACAAGGTTTCTCAAATAATGGTAGGTCTCAACTTGAAAGGGCTGATTTGCAACTGACAGCATGATGCCAGAAATTTGTGAAGGCGAAGGCTGATGAATTTCTGGACACCACTCAGAGCTATAGTAAACAAAATTTGGCCAAAGTCACCAAAATTTGTGGCTTGGTGCGCGCGTCATTTGTTTTCCCAATCAATTACTTCATAATTGTTTTTATCAGACTGCCCAGCGGTTTCCAATTGTCGACAAATATGAAAATCATTGGCCGGTTCGGGATATATTGAAGCTTCATCTCAAATATACAAGCGAGATCTATCGAAAGCAGCCAAAGGTGAAGAAGACCAAGGCAAAGGGACATTCTAAGTAGATATCTACTTGTACATACGAAATCAGATTTTTGGATATCATAAATCTGCTTGATATACACAGTGTCACTAATTAACAATTATAGACTCGGAGAGCTGTCGGCATCTAAATGTGATAACTCATCACACTGATTCACGCACCTAAGCACCGAACGACAAAAATGCTGTTACGCTGACACAAATGCCTTGATATAAGAGGGGAGGCACAATGTGCATTCCAAGTCCACGAAACTCACGCTCGCTACTCTTGCACTCTTGCCGTCATAATGTCTCTTTTCAATTTCGCTTTTGGAAGACCCCAGCCTGGTCACGAGGTCACGGACAACATCTTCGGCGATGTTGAAATGGGAGAATCGAGCAAAGCTTTGCAAAGCGAGGTATGCCAGTTCCAATTCATAACTCAGAGTGTGAGCTCAATTTCTCTCAATCTAGAGTGCAGGCAAAATTGCAGTATCAGCATTGCAGGCGGTGCTGCCGGCTCTGCCACATGTATATCCTCCGCAGCCAAGCCGGGATATGAAACCACTACCACGTTCATTAATATACCACAGTCCCACAAGTACAACTTCTTCACGCACTTCCTTATGCCATCCAAGTCCTCAAACTCCCACTGCGGCACAGTCGTCTCGCAGTCTGCCACATTCCCAAACCCCCAGCGCTACTCAGTCTTCACGCCGTCTATTTCTCCTTCCGCATCCTCAGACTCCCACTCAGAAATCAGAATTATCTCCAGCGTTGACTTAGACAGATACTCTGAATGGACTGGCAGTTGTACTAAGATCCTCTAACTCTGTTCGAAGGCGCGCCTCTGATGATGAAGATCTGTTCGCATCTGCGAATGGGAGGGAACCTCAGCGGCTCGGTGCAAGTGGTCACATAGCACAGCCAGAGGTGAGGTATTTGGGTTACAACTTACGCTACATTGCTATATTGACAGAGAACAGACGCCTGTTTCCAAATGCAGGGTAGTGGAAATAGACGACCCCAATAAGAAGAGGCTTATCAAATCCCAAGCCACGTTAATCCAGACGCTGAGCGTCCAAGTAGGTGCATATCTGTAACCATGCACACGCTGTGCTCAATCATTTGTTTAGTTGACGGAAAACACGAATCTGATGCAGGCCCTCAGGGAAGAGTTAAAGAAGAAGGATGCTGAGTTTCTCAAGAAGCAACACCAGTATGAAGTCCGGGTACAAGAAGTCGAAGCTCAGCTACAACAGAGGACGGAGGACAGCTCTCATCCCGCAGAAGAACACCCAGGGCTACAGCCTGAGCTTGACGAGGATATGGATTTGATCACCCCGGAGGTTGAAGTGGTGTTGAGCGTTGCTGCATAGAAGCAAAATGAAACGCTAGCTGAAGGCTCGGAGTACCGCAATAAGACCCAGAATGGTGCAGGACGGCATGGCAGAAGGCGCACAGTCACCTTTCTGAATGAAGAACATCGTACCTACGAGGATGCTGAGATGTCCAGCGATGGAGACCGTCAAAATGCAGGGATTGGACTCGAACACGAGTCCGCCAGCCCGCAACCAATGGTAAGCATTTTCATAAAGTCAGTTCCTTATTATTAACACGCTGTCTAGCCATTGGAAAATGTCCCAAAGCCAATGTCATACAAAAAACCTCGTGGCGGAAAGGCAAAGCTCAAAGTAAATCCACCTGTTCCCCCAAGACTTTTTCTTGAGGAAAGCGAAGGAGAAGAATTTCCATATTCTGACTCTGGTCATCATCCAACGTCACCGCCTAATCGTCCTTCAGCTTCTAGTGTATGCATCCTTAACCTTTGATCTGCAACCTTCAACTGCTGACCGCCACACTAGTCTTCCAACCAGGGGGTTGAAGAAAAGCTTGACATGCTCCTCGCAATGCTTCAAGAAAAGAAGTTCCCAGCAATGCCACCAATAGGCAAAACAATGTATAACTCCATGTTCCATACGCCAATTGCGAGAAGGCCCAAATTAAGGGGAAGAAACGAAATGTTGGTAAGTAATAAATTTTCACTAATAGGAATGCCAGTTTGACCAATCACATGCAGACGTTTGTTAGGAAACATTTGCATTCCCTTCTTCATATCGAGCACACAGCAGACATTTCAAAGTATAGCGATGAGATATTCGCTCACAACACCCCCCTGCAGCGAAGGATGGCCACATATGAAAAGCACGGTTTGGAACGGCCAGACTTCGAGCCTATGCAAGTCAACTGGAAGGATTTCACTGGAAAGTGGAATGAGACGCTGTGTGAGCACTTCGTGCAGCACTGCGTCAAAGAAGGCCTTGGCAAGGGCGACCCCAATGCCGACGAACTTCAGTTGGTGACCAATATATTTTGGGAGCGCCTCGGGTGTATTTGAACGTGGATTAATTCAAACTCTCCGAAGCAAATGGAGACCATTGAGGAGGCTGAAATTCGAAGCGCTGAAAGACACCGTGATACACTTGAAGTTGCTAGGCGAAACACAAGAAGACAACAGGTTAGTAAATATTCCTTCATGTAGAGCTGCTCTGATCTTTTTTGAAAAGTCATACAATTCGCACATCGACACCTGCTTGAGTTACCTTCCAGGAGAAGGGGAGCCGCTCGAGGAATCAACAGCCGCTTGGCAAGACCATCTCACTATTATCGAAACGCTCGGGGCCGAGGGCCAGAGTTCCGATGAGACCGACGAAGAGGATCCGAACGTATACAATGTCCGAACTCTTCCATGGCGTGGCAAAGAATTGGTATTGAAGGCATCTATGACTGACAAAGCAAGAAATACAACCAACACCTATGGCAACCCACGATCCGGCAACAGACCTCGAACTCGAAAACGAAGAAGGGATGCCAAGCACTCGCAGAGAAAGGCACCCAGGGGGAAGCCACTGAACTATTATGATCAGAACTGGTACAATAAATTAACACCGGGGCAAAAGCGGGCGCTGGGCGCTCTTCTGGCAGTGCCATTCCTAGATACAAGCTTTGATGATATGTATTAGGCTACGGTCTGCGTAGGTGTAGTCAGGCCACTCACCAAGTCACCGTACCTTGAAGTTGTAATAAATTGGGTTTTGAAAATAATTCCAATTGTTATTGTCACCACGGTGGAATAGTCTAATAAAGGTACACATCTCGTAAGACATTTGAGCTGGGTCTGTGCACCACCAATGTGAGAATAGGAAAGGCTTCATGAATGTTATGGAGGTGGGTTTTCTCCGTGAACGGCGGTGCTCTTTCACCGAGGGAGCGTAGACAAAGGTTGCCCACAACGTCTATGGGTCCAGGGTTCCAGACAAGGGACTTTCAACTTTCAATAAGAGGGACGTACGGCAGCCATTATAATGTGAGTCAGGCCACCGTTCGAACACTCGGCTTCGCTAACAGAAGCGACCTCATCCCAAAGGGCCTCCACCGCCATGGAAATCTGTCCTCTATCATCAGCAGCAACAAGTGCGATGAGCTCCTTTCTCCGCTTAGATTGTCGCCTCTCATTAGAACTTTCACCACTTTCAATGTCCTCGTCTCCAAATTCCGACTCTGTTGCATCACCGGAGATGGTATCCAACACCTTGAGCAAGAGTCTTGATTCCTATTCGTTCTTTATCCTTCTCACTTGGCTTATGCAGCGAACCGAGCTTTCCATCTCCCTCTTCTTCCCAAACAGTCTTCACACAAGAGCTGACGGCTCTCTGGACTCGAGGCTCCTCATCAAATAATAAGGAAACACAACTTCTCCTTCTCCTCTTCTTCCAATGGGAAGTTGCTTTCGATGTCACCCAAGACGAAAATGACGGCCATCCGAATTGAGAGATTGATGGCAGTCATTGTCGGACGTGGCCATCTCCAGAAGGCGAGGTTTGAATCACTCAGTAAAGTTCATCACCGAATGAAGGTAGTCTGTTTGTTCATAGACCCCGGACAGAGATTTGACAGCTTCTAGACAAACGTGGTTGTCCAGATCGGACAAGACCTAGCCGATGTAGCGAAGATAATTTGTGTCGAGGAATTGTTCAGGATACTTCTTGAGCCGTTGCCCGAGAGCGCGGACACATTCTGTACGAATATTGGGATCCCTATCGTGGACCCGGTGGACGAAGACACTTGAGAGGTAATTAACTTCAAGACAACATCACATTTGTCTAGCCTCACCCGTCAACGAACTCTTTGATGAATGACTTGAGTTTATTTTGCCTTAGCTTGACCTCCTTCGCTTTCGCATCGAGTTGTGGGTTTCTCCCTTGCCCTTGCGTCTCTTCTCTCCCTCCCATTGTTGCGCAATAACGTGGCTTTCCTTATCAACCATCGCGACGATGTCACACAATGCACTCTCTGCCTCCAAAACGCACTCTCTGCCTCCAGAGCAATCACAGTCGCTATGTGTCGGAAACTTCATATCTGGGAGGAAGACATAGACGCGACCCATTGTTGAGTTTCCATGAGCAAGGACAAATAGAGTAGGCCGAGTGCGGAAGCAGAGATTTTGGAACCGCTTGAAGCCAGGCAATTGGGCGGTGAGAGGGTAAACAGGAGAGTTTTCCTGATATTTCGTCAGCTTGAGCACTCATTGAGTATATGGAAATGGGCAACATACCTGCTTCAAGACCTCGGTAAAATCATCAAGTGTGCTAGGCTCTAGCAATTCCGTCAAAGTCTACTGCTTGGTCGGAGTCGACTGAGTCGATGCATCCGCATGAACGCAAGACGAGATCAATGAGTTCGGCCAATGCAGGCTCCGGTGACTGTTGGTATGATCCGAGGAAATCCTCGGCACTTGACTGTAATGTAGATGAGGGATTCATTATGGCATCTGATGTGGAGTTTGAGCCAAACTCACTAAAGAGCGGATTATCCGCCAAATTTTTAGTACTTCATCGTTCCTTGAGTTTCGAGGGGGAGAGTAGGACGAGAAGCGTTGGGAGTGCTTGAGCGAGTCCCATAAGAATGCGAGCAGGAGGTAGCGTAGACATGATGACGTCTACAAAAGAGAATGAGGTGAGCATAGTAGACGCAAGCTTGAAATCAACTGTACATACCTTCCTCTAGAAAGACAGCCACTCGCGTAGAGAAGCAATATCCGGTAAATCTTGTGGGCCAGCCGAAGCCCTTGTGGGATTGGTACATATGGTAGTCGTCAAAGTGGGAAGAGTAGAAGGGCTGGTACATCTCCGAAAGAGAACGCAGAAACGATTCTGAAGAGTGATGGCGGCCCGCTGACACGCTTTTGTGACAAGGCTATTTTTGAGCACACACTCAGCGAACACACTGCGACAGACACAGCGCGCGATTAATTTGGTGTGTTGCCTAATTCATCATTTGTCTTCCAAATCCATGATAATTTAAATCCATATTTCAAATTTTTTATTTCAACATTATCTAAATGCATACAGCCTAATTGTACATTTGTGATCTGTCAAAGTTTATCTTTTGCTATTGTTTTGTACAGTCCTCAAAGTCCAGCTTGAAGATATCATTCGGAAATCCATTTAGTAATTATGTTATTGTTACCTTTTGTTCCCGTTTTCTCTGTCACACAATTTATAACTTAACCCAATTTCAATATTGATACCAAACTTCACATTTTGTGATTTTTTTGTGCTACCCTGATTTCAAATTAATTGTATCATTTTGCTGAGGGTAAAGCATTAAAAAATATATAATTTTGTTGCTGTTTCAGTTAAGTCTAAGTGTATAATTTTCGTCACACCTAAATGGTTTTCCTAAAGTTTAACTAGCAGAATAGGATTTAAAACTGCTATTTAATAGTAGGGCCACCGAAGTGATTGGGGGTTCGCTGGGCTTCGCGCGCTCCGTGTCAGACAGCTACACTATATCCATTCGATAGACCGTCTAGACACTACACTGTAGCTTACCTACCTGAGGACATAGCTTGTGATCTCAAAGGACCGGGACCGTAACCAGTTCGTAACCTCATCAAACCACAAACTGTGGTCCTCTAGGACCAGTTACTGTTTGGTTCAGTTGCCGGTCCATTTCCAGTCCTTTGGACTGGACCTTGAAATATGTGTCGGAATTCATCCTAAACCACTGCTGTCCACCTTGGACATCTCATCTACACATACAATGTGTTTCGATGCACTTTTACATGCCAAAACCCCTCTCAGAGCACCCCAGACCCCTTCAGATGCAATCCAGACATCAAATTGTGGTGTCTTGCCACTCTGCTCATGCTCCGACACATTTGCCTTGTGTATTACACAAACAGAAGCTCCCTCCATCATTTCTGACCCATTGGGTCATACCACTAGGTGCCCGACACCTCCCTTGTTGTGTACTCCACTTCTCATACCCCCATCATTACGTATTACATGATTTAAAATTTCTAAACATGTTGAATACTCATGTCGAGGCTCTATCAATCCATCTTCTTTGTGTATTACACATACCATGCCTCTCTCTTTGTGTAAAACACAACCTGATGTGTCTAAACATATCAAAATTCCAAACCCCTTGTATTGTGTCACTACCCCAGTAGTTACTGAGGATATCCGAGCATTGCTTGGAAATGTTTCATTACTTAATGAAATAGATTCTATGCTTAACCCAATTTGGGTGACTTTTGGAATTGGTCGTATTTCTCACAGGAAAAGAATTAAAGATTCTACATGCAAAACCGTAAAAAACTCTCTATATTGTGAATGGAAGGAGGATATTGTCAACAAAGTTGAATACCTGGAAATGGTGAAAGTGGTTGCGAATTGCATCACACAAAAATATATTGAACACTGCAAAGCCAAAGGCTTGCAAGTATCAACCTTCACTTTGAGTGTTGATGACCCATATTTCTCTGATGAAACAAACTCTGGTTTTATTTCTGTATCCTTGGCAGATTCTACACCCATGTTTGCCCTCAAGTCTGAGGAATCATGTGCACAAATTTGTGATGTATATGAGACTCGTAATAACAACTCTCAAGATATGGCATCTGAGTTTAGTGATGACTCAGTGCAGATGTGACTTCTGCTCAGGGCTTCACTGCAGCCCTGAATATACCATATAACATGGTCCAAGATGACCAAGTTGTTGCACTAGTCCAGGTGACTCCATCTGATGCAGATTTTTTTGATATCCCAGAAAACTGGGATATATATAAAATTGATTTTGCAGAGGAATCAGATTATCCTAAGGAAGATCCCTCAGATTACAATTCTGAAGTTCAGGATGAGGAATTCTACCCTAATCCTGACTCAGAAATCGATGAGAATCAGGATTCCTATCAGGAACCTGATAACTATGACTACAACCCAGATATGGGAGACAATGATGACTCATACTCAGAGCCAGATGATTATCAAGAGTACTATTCAGACTCTTAGATTAAAAATATTTCAGGATAATTTGCCCTTGGTTTTATATTATTTTGTGAAATCTTCATTCTTCCTTGGTTGTTGGTAGCCCTAACCAGCTGCCAATAACTTATTTGCCTGACATGGATATGGCCATTAACGCAGTCCCGGTCTAGGGTTCAGGCAAAGGAGGAAGAAAGGAGTTAAATTTTTTATTTTTATTGTTTTGTTTTATATTTTGGGATGTGGCTATTAACATGACATGTCCCATTGTCTTATATTGCCAATTTGGCAACTATTTAATTGTTTATGGATTGAGGTAATACTCAAAAAGTATATTCTCAAAAAGCATATTCTTTTAATTCTTTTTCTTGTTTTATTCTTGACATAATGTGGTCTGAAGAGGGAGGAAACATGGAATCCCAGAGTTAAATTTGGTTAGGGCGAGTACAGGGATACCCCAATGGTGGAAGGACTTTGGTGACTGAGGAGTGAATGAGGACGAAGAGCCCCACAAGCACAAGGGAGTGGAGACATTCTTTTAAAAATTTCTTTCATCTTGGTGTGCTCCCTATTTTCGAGCACATTACACTCCCCCACCTATTCCTAGTCCGATCTGATCGGAGTCCGAGTTGTCCTATCAGAGTCCTAGGACTCTCCTAGGACTCCAATAGGGCTGAACTCGGACTAGATCTGGCTGGAAATTCAGCATTTCACACTATTCCCAGTCCAGTCCAAGTTCAGTCCGAGTCAGACAACTTGGAAACTAGGAATTTGGTAGGAATCTGACTGGACTCAGAAACATATTGGACAACACGGACAATTCCAACCAATTATTTTTTGCACAGATTGTGAGCCGAGAACAGTCCCAATAGGCCGTGGCATATTTGTCATCCACTGCAAAAATTTGCACCATACAAGAATTGAACTCACAACCTTGTAGGTATTATTTTCTGCCTCTCAAGACCACTACACCATCAAGTCATTGTAATTCAATAAAATTAATATCATATATACCCTTTCTGACCACATTAGGCATTCATCGACAGCTGCCAAATGCCATCAACCCCATCACTACTGCCGTCTGCCACCCTTCACCACCCTCAACACTGCCCACCACCCATACCACCACTCACAACATGTCAAACACGACCGGCATGTGAAACGACATGGCCAGGAAGGAGAAAATATGCCAACCATGACGCCATGTCAGATGTTAGGAGGACCAACGCGCAAGGCGTGAGACGACGCGAACAACCGACCGCAACAGGTTGAAAACACGGCGAACACAATGGGACACACAAGAGGGGCTAAAGGGGCACGGAGAGGACAACAGGCAGCGCGTACAAGGTACGCCCGCTATTTTTTTACTTTTTATTTAATTTTAATTACATTTTTGGCCTAGTACCACCATCCACAACCCCCGAAAACGAGCATTTACGCTTGTATTTGGGGTTTGACTTTTCCCTGCCACCACCATCCCCAAAAATGAGCTATTGGGCTCGTTTTTGGGAGGTTGACCTTTCCCTGGCCACCACCACCACCTGCAATCCCCAAAAACGAGGTTTTCGGGAGGCTGACCCACTCTGGCCACCCACAACCCCTGAAAATGAGCGCTTGTTTTTGGGGGGTTTGACCTTTCTCTGACCACCACCACCACCCACACCCCCTGAAAATGAGCGTAACTGCTTGTTTTCAAGGGTTTGACCTTACTCTGGCCACCACTACCACCCACAACCCCCAAAAACAAGCGGTCGCACTCGTTTTTGGAGGTTTGACCTTTCTCTGGCCACCACCACCACCCACAGATCCCAAAAACGAGCGCAACGGTTCGTTTTCGGGAGGTTAACCTTTCCCTGGCAATCACCACCACCCACAACCCCCCCGAAAATGAGCCCAATGGCTCATTTTCAATTTATTACTACATATGTAGCTCTAGTTTTATTACATGTAATTATATACAGTAATAAGAATACTATAAATAATATAATTGATCTTATTTAAAAATATGTGACTGAGCTGCTAAGTGGACCAGATTCCACTGAAATCTACTTGGACTTTCATTGGAATTTACTCGGAATTTACTCGGAATATTCCAAGCTCTCTCAAATCTCTGAAATTCTACCTGGGACTGGGAGTCTGAGAACAGTCTGATCAGACTCCTAGGACTTTCCTTGTTGTCCAATCAGACTGTTCTTGGACTAATCAGATTGTCCTAGTTACACTGTCCATGGTCCCGGCGGTCCGGGTCAGGTCTGGGCAAATTTTGTGAACCGCGAACCCAAACCTTGAGGTCCAGTCCACTAAAACCTGGACCTGGACCCAGTCCACCTCAGACCGGGTCCAGAAGGTCCGGTCCAGGTCCGGTCCAGGTTCGGACCATCTCCTCATAAAAATTGATATATTTTATAAAATTAAATATTATATACAAAAACCTTGAAAAGCCAAAATTTAATAATATTTTTGAATGTAAAAGACCCCTCCACCATTGGTTTTGAGCAACAAGATAGTAGTGGTGGGCATAAACACCACCCGTTGCTCAAAACGAGGGGTGGAGGACTCATGTTGGGTGCAAAAGACCCTCCACTGTTAATTTGTCCACCATGTCAACGAACTTGGATTATCAGATGCGTCCGCGGTTTGAGGGGGAGTGTTGTTGAGAAATCAGGTGACAGAAGTCATCTGCATGGTAAATGTATACAAATAGTGCAGATATATTTAAGGCAAGAGTAGACGCAATAATAAGACATTATTCTGTTTGTCGCCTACCACAATCTCCTGTCTACCTCTAAGTTATATCACGCATCTGCTAAAATCTAGTGCTTTGAGGTCCGGTCCGGTCCGGTTTTTTTGCTATTTTTGAGAGGACCGAGACCAGGACCGGTCCCTCAATGTCCCAGGACCTCGAAAAACCGGACTGGACCGCAAAAAACCGGTCTGGACTGGTCTTTGTCAAAACCGGTTTTAAACCGGTCCAGACCGGTTATTATCAACTTTTCGTAAATATATCCAACTAATCGTGATAAAAATGAACCAACAATCAAGCAAATCGTGTGAAAATTGAGTGAGATATGACCAAAACCGTGTAAGAACATGTTTTTAGATGGTCTTTACGGATTTGGTCATATCTCACTCAATTTTCATCCGATTTGCTTGATTTTTGGTTTGTTTTTATGGCAATTAGTAGTAAAATTAACTTGGTATGCAAGACCGGTTTTTTTCTGGTCTTTGATTTTCATAATTGAAAGACTGAGACTGCTGGTCCAGTCTTTTCCAGTCTTGTTCTGGTCTTTTTCTGGTCTTTTTCTGGTCTTGAGACCGGACCTCAAAGCACTACTGCAGTCTAAATATCCAAAACAAGCTGTAAATGGACAGGGTCAATTGTCTGTGGCTAAAACACATTGCAATGGCTGGGAAAGAACTCAGATATGATAGAACGATGTGTGCGATGCATTTCGATGCAGTGAGGGCACAGATATTGTCTACTTCGTGGGTATGGTCTGAATGCGTCAACACGTTGAGCTGCGACGTATCTGCAATGTTTCTGCAATTGATGTTTTTGATGTTCTGTGCTATCTGGCATGTTGGTACTGCTCTATGAGTTGTATAGACCTGGCTTGTTGCTGTAGACAGTGCTGCGATGTTTTGTATTGATCAATAATGAGTTGCGATATATGTGCTCTAATCTTGCAAAATACGAGTTTCCAGTGGTCAGCAACATAAGCTGTGCATCACTGTACCCTACCTGGCAACAACCTGTACCCTTACCAGGGGTACAGGTTTTCACTGGGTAGGGGTAGGGGTTTTGTCAAAACCCAGGGGTACAAAGACCTGTCAACAGGTATTAAACAAAAAATTTTATATATTACATTATATATTACAAATTATATAATAACGCCCCCTCCGACTTGTGTCTGAAGTGAGGGAGGGGGAATGGGTGTAACATGATGGGTGAAGACTAAAAATGTCCCCTCTGACTCGCATTTGAAGCAAGGGAGGGGGGTAGGTGTGACGTGGTGGGTCGAAACTTAAAACAACCCCTCCGACTCACGTTTGAAGCGAGGGAGGGGGAACGGGTGGTGACGTGGTGGGTCGAGACTTAAAACAACCCCTCCGACTCACGTTTGAAACGAGGAAGGGGGGCCCTGGGAGACAAACGGCCCCCTCCGTCTTGCATTCCAAGCAAGGGAGGGGCTGGGGGTGGTAGATAAGACCACAAACTAATAATAAAGTCAATATTACATTTGTAATCAATGATCATACTGAGAAACTTACCTTGGGTGGTCAAAACACCCCCTCCATCTTGCAATTGAGGTGAGGAGGGGAAGAAAAAATAACCCCCCTCCGACTTGCGTTTGAAGCGAGGAAGGGGGGTGGAGAGGCGGCAGTGGGGGTTGGGTGAAAGGAGGTGGTGACTAGTGACAAGTTACATACCGTGGCAGGTATCACTGATGTGATGGGTAACAGTAAACCCGGCAACCCATGCTGAGGGTACGGGTACATCGAGGGTTGACAAAGTCCACCTGGACCCTTACCCCAATGTACCCTACCCGTAACCCGTACGGGTTTCAAAACCCTTGACAATCACTATTTTTGAGGGTGGTTTATTATTTTAAATTGTTTATAATATATTTTTTTACCTTACCCACCATAGGTTTTTGTACCTGTAAAACCTGTGGAAACCTGTACCCATACCCATGAAAACCTGTACCCATAGACATGGGTATGGGTTTCCATGGATAAGGGTATGGGCAAGTTTTGTTGAGATACCCAGGGGTTAGTAGTTACCCATGCTATTCCCTACTTGAAGTTGATATATATACATGCATCTAAAAAATTCCCCAGGTTTTGCTCCAATTTATATTTTTGGCAAATACAGCCAAAACCCAAAATAAAGTTGTGGGATAAACTCATCACTAAAAATTAGTGTAAATTACAGACTATACATCCAGTAGACATAGACAATAGCGTACACATAAGCATAAATTAACTGCGGCATTTTCTGCATCTCGGCGGCGTTGGTAAATCAGCAGTCAGATTACACTCTCAGCTACTGCTGGAGGAACTAGGTAATAAAACAATTAGACTGATTTCTGAATATGTGCTGTGGTTACTTAATTAAATACATTCTTTGGGAGTAAGAATGAGAACAATTAGACTACTCTATTTAGTATGCCAGGCTGGCACATAAAATGGAGCAATCAGGGTACATTG
>QDKV01004736.1_pt1 | contig 13195 bp, 19 predicted proteins | sample 1861101 | NCBI WGS metagenome assembly QDKV01 (sample SAMN04275158, study PRJNA302643) | Fungus metagenome, whole genome shotgun sequencing project. | isolation source: fruitbody | host: Mallocybe terrigena | place: Sweden | collected 2013 | reverse complement strand
TTACAGCCCTTATATGGGATTTTACCGCCTGGTAAGACATTTTAGCCCCTTATATTGTATTTACATTTTTGCTGATGGCGCTCCATACATTCTCGGAGTTGCGCCAGTCGTCATAACCCCATTAGGGAATGGATTATACATCGACGGCATTATTGGCCGGCGTCAAACCGGACTTTGGTAAATGCAACACCCGTTGCCAGGCGGGCAAATCAATTATACTGGTCTGTCTATGACTATTGCTAGAGCCTTTTTACCACTCATAAAGTTGCAGCCAATTTCACTATGGCCCATCCCGAAAAGAGGGATCCAGGCGACACCCATCCCGACGGAATCAAATCGAACCGCGTTCAATTCCCCCAAGACCTCGAGCCCTCATCTACAGGCGTTCAAAATACAGAAGGAGCGGAAGAAAAGCTTCGTTTTGCTCTCCGACAGGACTCAGAACTCACTTCCCATTCGATTGGTACGGATGACGGTGAAGATTCCTCAGAGTATGACTGGTCAGCTGAGGAAGATCTGGTAGACGAAGCAGCCAAATTCGAGAGCCAGATGGGGAAGAAGGGGAAGAGCCAAGGGTGGACTTTCAAAAGGTCCGCACATTACTTAACATCCAATAAACTTATCTACAAAAATCCTGTCAAGATTGTTTTTGCTCCTCTTCACCTCCCTTATCGGCTCAGTTGTCCTCGCGGGCATACTCGTCGCCCCTGCCCTCATCGTCCACTTTTACTGGTACAAACCTCATCCTACCCCCAAACGTCAATTCATCAAAGACAACGTAGACGCATGGCTCTTCTGGGCTGCTTCGAATCTCATCATCTCCTGGTTCCTTGCCATGATCATCGACATCATCCCTATCCTCGTCCAATTCTTCCTCTCCGCCACATGGGGACACGTCTCCGAATCCATCAAGACAAGGATTGAGACGTACGACTCGGTAAAGAATACGGCAAAACCTGCTTTCTATGCGGGAAGCGCATATGCAAGCTGGACGATTATATTCGGTGGTATTTATAGGTTGTATAATATTACCGACCCAGATAATAGCAGGGCAGAGTACACGAACCGCATGGCAGAAGTAGTTCAGTTTTTCTTTTTCTTTATTCTGGTTTGGTGTGTAAAGAGGATGCTGTCGCACTTTATCGGTAAGCTTAAATTTTTTTGGACGGATACAATTGTTTTTTTGTTTTGTTTATCAGACCATCAGCCTTTTCCTTCCATCGGTCTGCCTACAAAGAACGCATCGAAGTTGTTGAGAAAGCACTTTCTGTCATCGAACAACTCCGTCAATATCGCCCAAAACCACAAGCCGCACATCATTACAACAAATCATCTGGAGGCCGCACCCCCGTTCACGGAGGACATGGCTTCGTCTCTGACAAGCAGCACTTCAAAGCTCTCAACGGTGCGTTAAAGAACGCCTCTCTTCCCGCTTTACATTCCGCCTTGGGTAAAAATGCTGCAATTGATGAAGATCACGATGGAGATGTGGAAGATCACGACCGTGATGGCGATCGTAGACTTGTGAACCCCATATCGAGGCAATCCAAGTCTGGCAATCGTTTTTCTTGGTTTACTAAAATCAAGAATACATCGAAGCAGAATCATCCCTCTGCTATCTATGCGAACGAACCCATCGACAAGTTGGACAAGAACGGGGAAGAGAAAACGTGGACGCCAGATGACGACTCCAGGCCAGTAACACCCCACAAAGGCGCTATTCCCACTCTTCACTCACAACGGCAACTCTCAGATAATGCCATTCACATACAAGCCAGACAGCCACCTGACCCCGGACTGCTCACAGCGCACCAGCACCCAGCGAGTCGAAGGAACACTTCTCGCCCAAGCAGCGTCGTGGACAACAGCAACAATGGAACAACAGGCGCCGATTTAAAGCAGGTAGCTAAGATGTTCAAACACGCCGTACTGCACGATGCACGGAATTTGAGTGGCCAATCGGGTGGCGGACTAGCTTGGAATGTAAATTCTGCTCATGAAGCCAAGGTAAGCGAATAAAAATCTTTGGCATATCTCAAAAAAAAAAATTTTGTAAACAACAGCGCCTGGCACGTTTGGTATTCATGCGCTTCAAAGTCCCAGGTAGAACATGGCTCACACCCTCCGATTTCTACCCCGCCTACAACGACCCATCCGCCGCTCAAGACGCCTTCAAAGTCTTCGACAAAGATAACAACGGCGACATCTCCCGAGCCGAGGTCAAAACCACGCTCCTCAAAGTCTACAAAGAACGCAGGTTCCTCTCGCGCTCGATGCGGGACGTCAGTCAAGCCCTCAGTACGCTGGACAGAATTTTGATGTTCTTCGCGGTGGTGGTGGTGTTTTTCATCAGCTTGAGTGTGTTTGGCGTGCAGATTAGCGCGTCGCTGACCAGTATTTATTCGTTGGGGATTGCGGCTAGTTTTCTGTTTAAAAATTCGGCGAGTTCGGCTTTTGACGCGATTATGTTCTTGTTTGTCATGCAGTGAGCAAGTTCCAGTCTCGTCACAGTTTTCGAATGACCCGCTCGTTTGATCCAGTCCTTATGACACCGGCGATCGAGTGTTTGTTGATCGTACGTTGTTGTCCTCCCCTCTTATCCTGCTTTACCTGATAATTGACTCAGAGGAAAATCTTGTCGTGAGGAAAGTCGGTCTGTTCGCCACCGTTTTCCAGCGATTTGACGGAACGGAGACATATTACTTCAACAGCCAACTGTTCAACAAATTCATGTGCGCCCATCTTTCTTATCGCTCGTCGTCCAATCAGACCATTTCCTTCCCTCTTTCTATTTGCAGCATCAATGTCCGACGGAGTGGCAAGACATGGGAGAACCTCACTATGCAAGTCGCGTGGACGACCCCGTTGACCAAATTGGACGCTCTCGAAAAATGTGTCAACGATTGGCTTTCGACTGAGGAGAATCGCTGGTTCGAACCTAGCACAAATATCACACTGCAGCATGTAAAATACCAGCGGTACCTCGAGCTAACCATCGGTATCGGACACAATGGGTACTTCATAACTTTTCCTAGCAGCCTTTTTTTTATCTCATCAATTTCAATTTTCAAATTTTTGCAGAAACTGGCAAGACTGGAACCTCCGTCAAACGCGTAAAACCGCCTTCCATGCCGCTGTTCAATACTACTGCCGTGAGCTCGGGATCATCGGCTGGGAAGCACCCATACCCATCGTCTATGCCGACCCGAAGACGATGACATACCGTCCGTCTCAGCCTCGCACGAGCGAATTTGATTATATGGCTTCTTCTCCCGTCATTGTGGACCCGGCTAACACTGGAGGTTCGCCAGAGCAGCAACAAGTGTCGAAGGAAGAAGCGATCGAAGATGAGAAAGCGGCGAATGAGATGAAACCTACCCTTGGGTTTTTGCCGCCGCTGGCGGTACGTTCTTCTCGCCTTATGAGGGCGAGGAAAAGCAAGCACAGAAAGGCGAATTTAGGTGCTGGGAATATGTAGATGGATATACTCGTTCTTTAGATTTAATTTTGACAAATAGCTTCGTTTGTTTTTTCGTTTTGATATATTTGCTACACATTGCTTAGAACTTCCGAATGCTTTGATGCCATAGATTCACTAATTGGTCTAGATCAACAAATTGTATTTCAAACGCTACATAGTGTTACAATAAAACCTACGGCAACTTTTCAATTTAACATCGTACATATTCTTACAAGTCTTCTGTTGTTATACGTCTCTTTTTACTCCTTCCTGTGCTTCTGATAATAATGAATCAACCCGGTAGTCTAGTCGTCAGAGAAAACCGTCAGATACATTCCATAAGAATTTATTTCTCATTACTCACAGAACTGTCATGGCCTCGCACATCCTCTGGCTTATCAAGCTGTGCCAAGATTTTCTTCGCAAGTACCTTTCCAAGCTCAACACCCATTTGATCTACAGTATCCGTTTTAGTAAAACTTTCTGAAAGGGAACAAAAAGTCTTAACGTACCGAACGAATTTACACCCCAAATAACCCCCTGCACAAAAATCTTATGCTCGTAAAGCGCAATCAAAGCACCCAACACCGCAGGCGTCAACAACGGGAACATAATACTCGTACTCGGTCTATTCCCCTGAAACACCTTGCTCTTCACCACCGTCTCGCTCGCATTCGGTCCTAGCTCCGTTCGAACCTCTTCTTCCGTCTTTCCGAAAGCGAGCGCTTCGGGTTGGGCGAAGAAGTTGGAGAGGAGGATGCGGTGGTGTTTTGAGTGGCTGAGCGGGTTGTGGGTTGTGGTTGGAGCGAGGAAGTCGGCTGGTATGAGTTTGGTGCCTTGGTGTACGAGTTGGTAAAAGGAGTGTTGGCCGTTGGTCCCTGAAGCGCCCCATATGATGGGCTGGAATGTGTTAGATAGGGATCAGGAGAGATGAGTGTGGGCGCTTACACCAGTCTGGTAATTGACGCGATGGCCATCCTTGGTGATAGATTTACCGTTCGACTCCATGTCTCCCTAGTTAAAAATATAACAGAAAAGAGAAGAAAAAAGTTGAACAAACCGACCTGCTGAAAATAATCGGCAAACTTGTGGAGATACTGATCGTATGGGAGGAGAGCCAGCGTTTGAGCGCCATAGAAGTTATTGTACCATATCCCAATCACAGCCATCAGCACGGGTAAGTTGTCTGTCAAGGGTGTCTCCTTGAAGTGCTTATCCATACTCTGAGCGCCTTTGAGGAGCTGCTCAAAGTTATCGTACCCAACCACCAGAGCGATCGAGAGGCCAATGGCGCTCCAGAGACTGTACCGTCCACCCACCCAATCCCAGAACTGGAACATATTCGCTTCGTCAATACCAAATGCCGTCACAGCCTCGGTGTTCGTGCTAAGTGCGACAAAGTGTTTCGCAACATGGGCCTTATCGCCAGCTGTTTTCAAGAACCACTCGCGAGCGGACTCGGCATTCGTGATGGTCTCTTGAGTAGTGAACGTCTTGCTAGCAATGATAAAAAGGGTCGTTTCGGGATCACATTCCCTCAACACCTCAGCGATATGGGTCCCATCCACATTGGAGACAAAATGAGCCTTCAGATCACGCTTTGCATAAGGTTTCAAAGCCTCGGTGACCATCACAGGACCTAAATCAGATCCTCCAATCCCAATATTCACAATTGCCTTGATAGTGTTTCCCGTATACCCCTTCCACTCCCCACTTCGGACAGCATCGGAGAATGCTCTCATGTGGTACAACACAGACGCGACCTCGTCCACGCCCGGTTCAGCGATCTGGTTGGGCTGGTCGAGCTGGCGCAAAGCGACGTGCAACACCGCGCGATCTTCAGAGGTGTTGATGTGTTCGCCTGCAAACATCCTATCGCGATGGTGCTCGACGTCGGCTTCGCGAGCGAGATCGAGAAGACTGTCGAGGATGGGTTGGGTGATAAGGTTTTTGGAGAAATCTATGAGGAGAGATGCGTCGGGACCGTTGTAGGATCTGGAGAACTTGGTGAATCTGTCTGGGTCTTTTGAGAAGAGGTCCCTCAGGACGATCTTGGAGTGCTCGGCATCGTATAGTTGTTGCAGTTTTTTCCAAGCAGCATATTCTATGTAAAATTGTCTATTAAGAACATCTTTATTGATAAAACGTAGTATAACTTGCCTGAAGCCAGCTTTCCGCTCATTTTTGTTGTGATAGTAGATGCTAAACACAATTACCTAACTTGGCAGCTTATATTTCGAGTATGACGTCAGCTTCGGGTTTACCTCAAATGGCAAAGGCCTCCGCTTTCTCCGGCCCGGGCTCACCATCGTGATTGGATTAAATATAGTGGCCACTGGCCACTACACTGAATGTGCAAGGCCCTCGACTGGACGGTCATTGTTGTCTTGTCACTTCCTTAGCTTCTGAGTTTTTGTTCAATACGATGTGTCCATCAACGACGAAACAAAAATGTTAATCAACTTGCATTGTCATACCATAATTTTGAGACCGAAATGCAGATAGCTCACATAAAGATCGTAAAAAGACAAACGAAGTCCAAGAGAAGAATAACTGATATGGCAATAGGGAAAAGGCGGTCTAAAAGGTAGTCTTTCTGCCTGCCGGAGGTGGCATACCTCCACCGCGACCGCCCCTTCCTCCTCGACCTCCACCACGGCCACCGCGGTCGCCACCACCGCGACCGCCCCAACTGCCACCACCACGGCCACCACCACGGCCACCACCACCACCATAGCCACCACCACCACCACCGTAGCCGCCACCACCACCACGGCCACCACCACCACCACCATAGCCACCCCCACCACCCCGGCCACCACCACCATAGCCACCACCCCCACCCCCACGGCCACGGCCACCACCTCCGGGGCCATCCCTGGGTTGGGAATAATCTAGACGCACACCTCGTCCATCAATTTCAGTACCCCTCGAGGCTTCAAAAGCCTTCTTGGCTCCCTCGATGTCCTCAAATTCGACATACCCATACCCTTTAGGCCGGCCAGTATCGCGATCTGTAGGTAGACGAACGCTCTTTACACCATAATCGTTGAAAAAACTCCAGACCGTGTCCTCTGTAGTTGAGAAGCTCAGATTTCCAACGAAAAGAACAGAGCTTGGCGGACTGATCTCATCGCCAAAAGCCTCGGCCCTCTTCTCCCTTACCTGAGTTCGGCCTTGAGATGAGCTGCGATCAATGTTAACTGGGCGACCGTCAATCTCCTTTCCATTCATGGCCAACGCCTTCTCAACGGCATCGGCGGTCTTGAACCGCACGTGGCCAAAACCCCGCGATTTCCCAGAGTTGCGATCCATTTGAACCGAGGCAGACTCGATTTCACCGCATTCAGCGAATTCCTGTGCGAGCCGGTCGTTGTCGACCGACCACGATAAGCGACCAACGAAGATTGTTGTAGATTCAGGAGCATCTGAAGTGGGAGCAGAGGCCTCATTGGCAAGTTTTGTCTTCTTAGTTTGAGGTTTGCCCTCATCTTCGGCTTTTCGCTTCAAAGCTGTAATTGGCAACAATCAAATTTTGTTGGATTCGGACCCAATTGTTGACAACTCACCTCCATCGACAGCAGCAGTCTTTGTAGAGGCAGGTTTAGCGGGTGTATCAGTCATTCTCACATCGCCATCTTCATCTTCTGACGAATCGGAATCATCGGAATCACCTTCCCCCGATTCTGATGAGGACGAATCGGATAGTGCAACCGTCTGAAGAGCCTTGTCGGTGGGTTTCTCATCATCCTTGTCAGAGTCACTTTCGCTTGTTTCGGACGAGGCTGCTTCTTTAGCTTTTGGGGGCGCAACCTTAGTTGCTTTTGAGTTTTTCTCTTCATCGCTGGATTTAGCCTTCTTTAACGAGGCACCATTAACAACTTTCGAAGGCAAAGAATCAGAATCTTCAGAACCAGATTCAAAAGATTTCTCTGAAGAATCCGATGACTCTGAAGACGAAGACGCTGCGTTCTTACCGGACGGAGCTTTTGAGGGAGAAGCAATAGCTGGTGCAACCTTTGCTGATTCATCCAAGTCGCCTTCAGATGCAGACCCCCCTTTGTCAACAACGAGCGTCTTTTTCGCAACTGGAAGGGGGGCAAGAGCAGAGGCTTTTTTACCAGCAGGAGCGAGTTTGGCAGTTGCTTTAGGTGCCACTTTTTCGTCTTCACTTTCATCTTCGCTCGAATCGGACGACGCTGACAGTTTTGCAGGAGCCTTTACTTGAACACCCTTTATTTGAACAACTTTGGACTTTTCCTCCTCTGAGGAGCCATCACTACTCTCTTTCGGAGTAATTGGGTTGGCTGTTTTAGACTGGCAACTTATAAGATAGAAAATCTTTTATTAACAGAATTTCAACACACTTTTCCTTTTGCTCGGGTTTTACCATTAGCCTCTTTCTTCTTCACTGCTTTCTCAGCAACAATTTTTAACGGCTTCTACAAATACGAAAACAAATATTCTTCAGGAAACCGTTCGAAATAAAATTATGGCACCTAACACGGACCTTATCACCTTTGGTTTCTGCCGTCGCAAGAATCTCTTTAGCCAAAGCTACTTTAGGTCCATGTCTAGCAGGCTTTTCAACCTCTCTTGCCTTGGGAACCGACGCTGATTTCCTGTCTTTCTTGTCTGCCTTGGGCATTGCGTCGATGTCGTTCTTGGAAAGAGGGACGAAAATCTGATATGTCCCAAATTTTTCAAGCAGGGTTTCGAAGTTTAGGGCCGGTAAGTTGTTACGCGTGGAATGGCCGGACCGTTCATTATTGGCATCTTGCTCAGCTTGCTTATAGTTTAAGCTGCACGGTCTCCAAGGAATACGCATGAGCATGCAGGAAAACCAATTTGATGTGATTATACTCGGAACTGGTTTAGTAGAAAGCATCGCTGCTGCGTAAGCCACTATTCCTCCTGTCCCCAGACTTTCCTTTTGCTTAAAATGTTTCGAAGCGCCTTATCTAAAAGAGGATACAAGGTCGCTCACATAGATTCTAATTCCTACTACGGTGGCGACCAAGCCAGCCTGTCCCTCGAGGAATTTGTAGAATGGGCAGATAAAGCAACCACGTTTTCCAGTCCTTCAAGTCGCTTTCGAAGTGTTTCTCGGTCCTCTGAAATCCCGTCTCAATCGAGACAGTACTCCATATGCCTTCAGCCTGCTGTTCTTCCGTCAGTTGGACCTTTCATCTCCTCTCTCATCTCCTCCGGCGTTGGCAAGTACAGCGGTTTTCGCTTAGTGGACTGTGTCTCCGTCTTCGATGTGTCAGGACGTGTCAACAGCGTTCCAGGCAGCAAGGAAGATATATTTAAGAGCAAGGAGATCAGCCTGATTGAGAAGCGGCGGTTGATGCGTTTCTTGACATTTACAGCTGGGGATTTTGAGGACAAACCAGAGCTTTTAGGAAAGGAGGATATGCCGTTTATAGATTTCCTCAAAACGGTATTCACTCTCAGCGAAAAGATCGCGTCCGTATTAGCGTATGCGCTTGCCTTCTGTGCATCTTCTTCTGGTACGGATCCTTTTTTTTTGCTCTACACCAATTGTACGACCCGTTGACGTCTTGCAAGAGCCAACACTGCCCGTCTTACACCGACTACGAAGATACCTACGCTCAGCGGGACGCTACGGATCATCACCTTTTCTCATTGGCCACTATGGTTGTATAGGTGACATTACTCAAGGATTCTGTCGTGCTGCTGCTGTCAGCGGAGGCGTTTACATCCTTGGCAGACGAATGAATGTGGTCTCTCGTGTGGAACCCACAGCGAGACCTGAAAATTCTGGCAAAATTGACAGTATGGCTGAGAAGCCCGTTTTCAGATATAACGTTGAACTTGACGACTTTCCTGACATTCTTGAATGCAACATGCTGATATCTTCTCCACCTTACATCCCGGATGCTCTTGAATCCGAAGTGGTCCAGCTTCCTGCACCTTCTCAAAAGGAGTTCTCATCCGACGCTGTGTCTATCGCTCGTAGTATTGTGATTATAGATCAGGCGCTATCCCTTCAGGAGCCCGTTTCTGGACCCACCTTTGCCGAAGGAGAAGGAGACGCAACAAGTACCGAGTCCCCTCCAACGGAGGATGCTGGCCAAGCTGCTGTAGACACTGGGATTCTTATCTTCCCTCCATCCTCCGTTCAGGGTGGTTCTACCACACATTCGGCGACAGTTCTCATCAATGGCGAAGGCAGTTTGGCCACTCCCAAGGGAAAATGTACGCATTCTGACTTTCTTTTTATAGGAGTTAACACGTTTTTGTAGGGTTGGTATACATTGCGCTTCCATTAGCCGATGACCCCGAAGACACGACACCCGAACACCTTCTGAGGCCATACTTAAAAGCCTTGTTCTCCCTTGCTATCGACAGATCTAGACCCATCACTCCTTTATTCACAGCATTTTATCTCGAGAAACAACGATTGTCATTTAACGAGCAAAATTCAGAAAACTCGAACAAGAGCAAGACGTACCTTATTCCAGCAGTGTTACCCTTCACACCTCTGCCCGATTTTCCAGATGTAGCGACCAACACGGCTGAGCGGACGTTCATAGAGGCCACTAAAGTTTTGCGGACGATTAGGAAGTTGGAGGATGATGAAGAGGGTATCACGTTTTGGCCTCCTCTTCCTAGGGATGAGGAGGATGACGTTGAGTGGTAGTTGTTATTATCTTGACAGATATTCAGCTTAATTTACCGCGGATTTACCGTGGCACGGCGTGAATGCTCAGTAAAGAAACGATATAAATCATTGAGAAACAACAAAGTGTGCAAACTCGAGAGATGCAATCTTTGGTTTGGATGTTTGGATGACTTCGAGTTTCGAAGGCTGAATAGGGGGGGGATTGTTATGAGAGTTATGATGGAATTGGAGACACCGATATGGGCTGGTGAGGTTGAGCGCAAGGACCGAAAGTAGGTTGGAACGAGCGGAGTCAGCTGAAGTGGTAAGGTACGACGCAGTCTCAACTAGTTGTCCACATGGGTAGTATTTCAGAAGTTACAGCAGGGATTCGTGCAACCTTAGGTTTCTTTCATCAATGCTGGTGGACTTCGATTCTATCAGAACCAACATTTATATAAATAAGAACATTTGTTTTGTAGGATCTGCATTAATTAAAAAAATTAAGTAGGAATAAGGTACAGGAAGATAGTACGGGAAACAAAGCAGCTACGATGTTCATGGACGCAAAGCACAAGATAAGAAAGGGCCCCTTGAAATGAGGATATATATCATAATAACTGCAGACGAAAGAAGTTAATCTACGGAACGAAGCTTGCCCGACTGAATGCCCTTGCGTATCGGATTTTGGTCTGGAGGCAGTGCGCCACTCTTTTCGAGCCTATCAAAGAGTACCAACAACTTGTCCATTTCGCGCTCCTTTTCTTCTTCTGACATCTCTGGCAAGGGTTCCTTTTTCTGCTCAACAATACCCGTAATGGGATTAATAGAAGCACCAGTAGGGGTTGTGAGTGGTGCATTTGAGGGACCAGTGTCGCTTGGAGGCGCAGAAAACAAACCCTTATTGAAAAGTAAACCGGCAACATTGCCATATCCGACCAAAGCACAAAGTGTTGTAGCTGCGACGAAAGATGTTACATTAGCCGAAATGAATAAACTGATGGCAGGGACCGCGGGTCTCACCATTGGAATCAGCGATTGCGAACAACAACTCGCCAACAGCTTCTTTTAGTCGAGGGTGATACACGCTTGATAGTAAGCGGAGACACCTCCCAAGCAAATCCGGTCTCGATTCGAGAGGGAAACTACGATCTAAATCTTCAGGAAGAAGTAGCTGTCTCTCTCTTGCTTTCAATCCTTCATCACCAACACAAAACCTCGTAATGAGAACTACCAGCGGCGAAAGAGTATCATCTAGGATGTCATTTGCGGCTCTAGCCCGTTGTCGAACGGAAGCATCATCCACATCGATGTCTCCAGGGAAGTAATGCAAAAACGATTGGTCCAGAAGGTCGTACGCTCTCTGAAAAACGTCAATTGTTGGACCATTGGACGGAGTGCGTGACATTGACTTCCGACTGGCAGAAATCACAGAAGATAATGCACGATCCAAAGTTGACAATATCGGCGATGTCGGATGCGACCGCGGAGGCGACTCGCTGCGACTTCCTGGAGAAGAATCACGGGGAGTTCGATGCTTTGGAGTTTGTAGATCGGCCTGGCGAGTGGACATTGTCGTACCAAGCCAAATAGGTTTAAGGGTAGCATTTATGGGGATGCTGATTAGGGCATGAATTACGTGAGTTAATGGGGCCATAATTGGAGAAGGGGATGTAGCGGGTAAGTCTGCAAAAGTTCGCAAGAGAGGAGAAAGTATGCTGAAGATGCAATCAGTGTGCGACGAAGAGAATATGTTAAAGTTTTACGAACCCATCCAGCTTTGCATGCCAGAAATCACCAATCACCCTGTCGTCGTGTATATCCGCGTGTTGGGGTTCAGAATCTGATGCCTGAACCACACCAAGTCGTGTAAGTACAAATGGTTTTAACATGTATGCTAACGAACCTTGGGATAATGCAGCAGTAAATTAAAAATAAATTTTAGTGTGTCCGTCAAACCTTCTTTAGCGAAAGGTACGCTATTTCGTGTAGCGACTGTCAGCAAGTCCAACTTCGAGCCCAATATTTCGATAATGGTATGTCCGTTATGCTTTTCATCAACAAGACTTTCAAGGTAGGACGGTCCTGAAGCAGTCGACAGGAAAAGGATTCGTGACAGGATGTAGATTTGATTGGGAGTATTGGCCTTCTACAGGCAAGCATTACTGAATGCCAAGGAATAGTGCAGTGGTTTAACTTCAATCGTACCTCTAGCATCATTACACAAGCATCACCGCCATTGACTTCTTTGCTGATAAAGGTTGAGCGCGCATCTTCAATTAAGAGAAGTGCATTAGCAATACATCGTAGTGCTTCGCAAGATGCTTCATGATTATCCTTTAAATTAACCGAAAGTCTGAGAAGGGCAGATAAGTTGGTCTTGGTGGAAAGGAACGAGGATCCAGAGGGATCCTTTCCTAATGTTTTCACGGCCAAAAGTGCGTGTGCAGCATCTGTTGATCGTTAAGTGATACCCGTGGTCAATCGTCTGAGAATCCATGATACCTTTCGAAGTAAGTCTGGTATCTGAGCCTGGCTTTAGCAAATCTTGAAGAATTAGCTTCAATAACTCTGTTCGAGATTCCGCATCGAATGTGAATATCGGAGCTGTCATTCGTATAAGCCATAGGAATGATGAAAAAGTCTGAAAATACCATTGGCGATACTATTGAAGACTTTAGAGACCTCATTACGAGACGAGGACGAAGAAAGATCTTTGTATGCCTGGAGAATATCACTCATTGCGTGTCAGGTGAATATGATGCGGTGTATTTATCAGAAGAGCGTGGAAGCCTCGCTGTCTCTGAAAATGAGACCAAGAAGTATGCAGCTGCCAGCAACAAAGAGGAACTTGAAGAGGTGCAATATCAGACGCATTGACCCGCAAGGTTCTTCAGCCGGTTGCTATGTCAGAATCAATACCTCAACTTGCACGATCTTGACAACATCGGCATTACGTTTATCCTGAGCCCGGAATTAAAGGTGTACCCAAATCGACTGAAATTCAATTTGATAAAATTTGCTTTGATATGTTGCCTTGCTGGTACAGTAAGGCTTCCCTCCGTCAAAATGACCCATTTAAAGAATGAATGTTCTGCCTCTGTTTG
>QDKV01004737.1_pt1 | contig 13213 bp, 18 predicted proteins | sample 1861101 | NCBI WGS metagenome assembly QDKV01 (sample SAMN04275158, study PRJNA302643) | Fungus metagenome, whole genome shotgun sequencing project. | isolation source: fruitbody | host: Mallocybe terrigena | place: Sweden | collected 2013 | reverse complement strand
CTCCGTCGCTCGAAACGCGAGCGGGGGGGGTTCTTCTCTTCACCCCACCTCTGAGTCATCCACCACCACCTCCGTCGCTCGAAATGCGAGCGGAGGAGTTCTTCTCATCACCCACCACTTCACCACCCCCTCCGTCACTCGACGAGTGGGGGGGTTCTTCTCTTCACCCACCACCTCCAGTCTCAATCACCCTCGTTTTCTATCACCAGCAGCTCCCACCACACTCAAAACGAGCACACTAGCTCGTTTCGAGGGTGTTTAAATAGTTTATTATAATTTAGTTTTTACATAGATAACCCGTCACAACCGGTCATGTAACTGACAACAACTGATAAAAACCGAGGGTAACCGGTTAACACCGGTTTGGTTAGGTTAATTCCCCTTTGGGGATTTTATCTAACCGGTCTCGGTCTCGGTTACTACCAAAAAAGGTAAATAACCGGACCTAACCGGACTTCAAAGCACTAAGGAAAACCAGATGGTGAAAAAAAGCTAGGGCTATGGAAGATTTGCGTAAAGTCTCAATGATACCTAGCTCAGACTGGCACTGTGGTGCCGGTACCAAACCACAACACCCTCACAATCTCAGATAGTCACCTGCCAAAAACCCATGTTGTTAAATTTAATTTACATAGACTAATTACAGCAAAAGTAATCTTTGTCCTAAGACATCTGCTGTATTCTCATAAGAGTCTTTTCAAGTTCTATATCAATCTGTTCAATAGACACCCAGAAAATTTCATAACCAGGGTTGATCACCATTGCCCTGCCCCTCAACTCTTTCAGTTTCTCCATTACTTCTGTCTGACCTCGTTTGCCATGGTGAATCCACAGGAATGACTTTTTGACTTTGAACTCTTCCAGTCCATGGAGCCAAGTACCCTGGTCAGCGAAGAATGCAGCCTCAGAGTCTTTATGCTGTTTGGCTACAGCAATCTGGATCGGCACAACATGAGCAGTCTTCTTTTGCACATCAATGCTGGCAAACAAGAGATCAATGACTTTTTGGTTGAACTGTAATGGCATGTAATAGGTGAATTGTTTATTGATTGATAACCGCATGGTGGGACCATCGAATGCGAAAATTTGGGCAGGTGGAAGATGGAAGTTGCCCGAATGCAACCCTGCAGACGCAATTGTGCTGATAACTATTTGCTCGACCGTGAAACCGATAACAGACAGGTTGTTCTTGAAAGTTATCAAAGTGTCATACCATTCGGGTCCAAGGAAAATTGGTTCTTCGGTGTTTATACGAAGAAACTCTGTGATGGCTTGTCTCACCAGTCCACAAGAATAGCGTCCAATGCCTTTCGAATCGACATAAAAGTAACAATGGTCCATATATGGCCCAGAACCAGCAATTCGCACACCCAGTAAGCAATTGCGCATCAGGTTCACGAAATTATCACGAAACCTACAAAGAGTAAGGAATGATCGCAACAGGATCACGCGGAACAGACACACATATGATGTTGTAACTCTCGTTTTTTGGCCATTGCAAAATCAATGGTTTGCCTATGAATAAATTCCAGTATCTCATCTTCCCAGATTTGAGGCTCTAAGGTTTTGAGTGCTTTTTCATGGTGCATCACAAATGGCTTAAGGAGCAATGGAATACACCCTGTAAGATCTTCAACCCTTTGTTTATCCACGTTGCTGAAAGCCGCAAAGTCATGATGTTTCCACCAGAAAGACATTTCGGACTAAGGGAGAGTTGACCATCAACATCACGGCATAAAACTACACCTTTACCGAGGTCATACCCCCCATCAAGGGAACCTTTTGCTCGCCAGTATCTCTCCTCGCCATGTACTGAAAAGTCTTATGATTTGCTGAAGCGCTCGTGATCAGAATGTGCTTTGCGGACATACGGTGGAGTAGCTGGCGAAGCAAGTCTTTGTCCGCATTTGGTACCACGCCTTGTCCCATCAGCTCTGGATCTAGAGCATTGAGTTGATCTGCAATGAAACACAGCCGACCAAATTTCTGGTACCGCGCGCAAAAGTTTGCCAGGGATTTGAGATCCTCGCAACCAAGAATTTCTTCGTGGAAGGAGGGTTCAGAATTTGCAAAAGCAAAGACGACGGCTGTTCGGAGATAACTCAAGGGATCAAGAAGCCATGCACGACAATCGGGAATGTAGACGACTTGTGCACCTGTGCGGACAAGGAGACAAACTAAGGCGGCGAGGATATAAGATTTGCCAAAACCTTTGGCCCCGTATAAATAGACCGCTTGACGTTGAAGCAAGTTGTCCTTGACGATGCTGAATGCCTCCCACACCTTGCTGAAAGACTCTCGCCCCATGTAAGAAAAACTGCCTTCATCCAAAAGAGAAAAACGTGGTGGAATGTGATTCAGGGAAGGAAAGGGAAGATCGAAGACCTCATTTGGGTCCGAATATTTTGTAGGTTCTCCTGAGAGCATATGAATCCATTCATATAGCCTTTCCATCGCCCGAAGCTCTTCTGTACCGAAAAAGAAGACAATTGAGGAAATTTCGCACACCACAAATTGGAAACTCACGTTCTGAGAGTCCCGGTGACTCCTTCAATCGCTTTTTGCTCCCTTCGTCTGTAGACTGGTCCTCTGAGCTACGCTTCAACACAGATGAACCTGCAATACAACGATGGTGAGGGGAACAGGAGAATATTCGCAGTTCAATGGAGCGTTAATGATAGGGAATGTCAGAGTAAGATATCTTCAATGTACTAGATACTCACCAACCGGGGGGGCCTCCACGAGAACGTGAATATTTCCCAGAACGGCATCCGAAAAAATGTTCGATAACAATTGGGTGGCTTGCAACGAATGTTCATCGGTGAGCGAAACACTCTTAAATTCAGCCTTGGACTTCACGTAAAACTGGTAGGCTTTAAGTACTTAATCAAAGTTGAAAGTTGAAGGCACAAACCTTCCAGAGTTTGAGTTGAGGCGCATCCACACCCTTAAGCCTATTTTGATTTTTTTTGAGAATCGATTCCTTGAGGTCGTCCACATCGCCACCGTCCTCGACGTCAACACGAAAGGCGTCGTGACCTCCAAGAATATAACAGAACAGTCTGAACATTCTCGCTGGTGTTTCGGAAATAAGGGATCCGTCAATGTCCATGATGAACATCATGTGACTTTCAACTAACAAGTTTCAGTGCTCCGCACCAGAGGATATTTCCGTGCGCTTCAGCTTCTGGGGGACGGCTGGGGACGGGTATAGGAGTCAAAAAGCACGAGAAAATTGTCCCCCCACCCAAACGCGAAAAAAGCGGCCAATTTGGCTGCATTTTTCATGTTTGTTCTGTGCATGAAAACATGGCTGACGAATTGGCCGCGTTTTTCGTGTTTTTCGTGGTTTGCTGTATGAGTATCCCCTCTCTCTCTCACCTCCCCCACCCAAACATGAAAAATGCGGCCAAGTCTCTTTTTCCTTTCTATCTACAAGGGGCAGACCACAAACTGCAATTTCAGATTTGAAATTTAACCATCAATGCCGCCCACCCCTTAGTATGTGCATATATTACAATCGCGAAAACAAACAACATTCTGGTATCCAAAGTTAATACAGCACACTCTTTGCATATACAATTAGATAGATCCACAGCAAAGAAAAAAAAAGGGTAATAGAGTACAACAAGCAGCCCGACAAAAAAGAACACTCACTAACGTCGACGACCTAACCAGTCAAAAAAAAAACAGATACATTTTAAAAAAATTTCATCATGCAGTCCCATGCCTCTTTAACGCCGACGGCCTACCAGTCATATGTCTGCCTCTAGCAATCTTCTCCGCCAAAAGCTCAACCGCACTTCCTTCCTCCGTGTCTTCATCCAACGTACGCTTGATGAGATCTTCCATGTCGATCCCGTCCGTCGACGACCGGCGGCTCGTCAGGCGCATGCTAGGTACCGGGAACAGAACTGCGCCATGTGCGTCAAAATTGGGCAAGCGCTCGTTTGCAAGATCGACGCGACGCCTGAGAGGGGTGGCCAGTCAGAGGCTGAATGTGAGAGGTGAAGGCAAGAGAACTTACGCATCGTCAAAAGTCCTGATACTCCTATGACCTTGCACAGATAGTCCCCTGTTGGCAGCTCCTGGTGCACCAGGAACATCTGCAGGAAGTTCGAGTTCTGTAGCATTCTCTGCTTCCTCCCTGTTTTAGATAAGATAAAAAAAACATGAATCGACTCCAAAATTGATGAAAAAAACGGACCTGAGGAGTTGGAACACCTTCTGCATCCTACCAACAGCCAAAATTTTGTTCTTGATCAGCTGTCTCCTCGCGGCGATATCCTCCACGTTGACTTCTCCTTCACTATCATCCGATTCTGCAAGTTCTTCCTGGGTACATATACTCAAAATGGCGAGCAACATCTCTGTAACTTATTCTGAAGTTAAGTACAAGGACCGAACATTGACAATAATAAAAACATACTCTTTAATCCAACAAAGGGTAGGCTCCATGTGAAAGCATCCATAAAGTTGGGCAGCCAATAAGGGTGCGACGACGAGTTGTATTGGCGAATCGTAATGTTCTTGTTAGCGTATTTGAGTATCGCTCCTCTGTTCTTGTAGACATCGAGATAGTTGGGAGCTGAGAAGATGGTGATCAAAGAAGGAAAATTCCGTTTCGGTGTCTTGCGATAAATAGTGTATCCGGCATCTTGAGCTTCGTGTCCTCGAATGAGGGTAAGCAAGTTGTTTCTCTCCAAGAATTGGCAGACGGCGTTGTATCTGTGGGAAGTTGAGTTTAGGGTAAAAAATTTTCTTGATGTATTCTTCATTCGGAAAAAAAACTTACGTATAAAAGTACGAGCATCCCCTGACACCATTGTTTACAAAGGCTGAACCGTCCATCGGCCTTGGCTCTTCGTCGGTGCCATATTGTGATATCGGATCGGACCAAAGTAGATCACAAAGCAATCCATGAGAACCAGGTTCTTGATGCCGATTTATCTATATTTTAGAACTAATTAAAAAAGAAAGAGGGGGTCCAAGGACGATGGCGAAGAACCTACGGTTTCAAGGTCGCGTAGGGTCATCAGTTGCGGAGAGATTCCTCCATGGACACAAAAAAATTTACCGTCCACCAAAGCAGCGACGGGAAGAGCGCAGAAGGATCGAACGCATGCCTCATATATGTTTTGCGAATATTTATGAAGACCTTGAGATGGGGGGGGGGGGTTTGAAACAGTAGAAATTAAGAGGAAAGAGCTTTATCAATTCGAAATGAAAACTAACATTCTTTCTTAAAAGTGAAATATTCTGTGAGATGTCGACATTCATGGTTGCCTCGTAAAAGGATTATTCGAGTCGGATGCGAAATTTTGAGAGCATAAAGGTACAAAAGGCACTTTTGGCATACAGTCAGATTAAGCAAAGAAATTGGGAACTAAAGGACGCGCACCTCGATGCCAAAATCTCCACGGTCGACATAGTCACCTAGGAAGAGATATGTGCTATCTTTGATGGAACCGCCCACCTCAAACATCTTCATCAGGTCATACTACAAAATAAAAGACCGCTTTCTAAAGACCTGAACGCTCGTGGGGGGTAAAATCAAAATCTCACGTATTGTCCGTGGATGTCGCCGCATACTGTAGTAGGGTTTCAAGTCAGTGGACCAGAAAAAGAAAGGGAAAGAGAGAGGGGGGAGGGGAGGAATCAACATACTTGTAACAGGACTTTTCACGTTTACCATATTAGGTTCTCGAGATAGGACATTGGTCACTTGTTCGAGAATATACAACGCTTGCTGCTCCTTCAGACGTCCTTCGCGAAAGAAATGATCCTTGAGATAATCGTGCTTGATCCTCTTGTGCTGTCCGTCGATCACGAAAAGGTCCCCATCAGCAGGTTTATGTACCGCAGGAGGGGGAACCTAAAAAACCCCCCCAACATCGCAAACAAAATCAATCGTGTATACATAAGAGTTATAAGAGACGTACAGATGGAACTGGCCGCAATCTGAGATTCATACCCGTCGATGGGTCGGTGGGTGGTGGTGGAGGTGGAGGAGCCCCTCGCGGCTGATGCTGTAGTTGACTCCCATTTCCAAAGCTAGACGACAAAGGTGGAGGGGCGGTCTGAGATAAAGAACCAGAAGTACGGCGCCCGTGATGCATGAAGTTGATTTACAACAAAAAAAAATAAAAGATTTTGAGGTAAGGTTGTCTTGAGGCACGAGGCTTTGCCCTTCCACAGATGCGCCTCTGTTTGGTTCTATTAGAGCGTTTTTGTGATAATATTTTAGCGCCCATGACAGACGCGCGAACGTTGGCCCCCCGATTGCAGGACTCGACTCAGGTTCCCGCGTGTTGAGAGTTGACATGGAGGAGTAAAAACTACTGTATTTGTTCCGAGTGGTAAGTATAGAGTTGAGATAGCTCTTGGGTTCAAGGCTGTGCTATGGTTCGATCGTTGATATGTATCGCAATCCGTACAAAAAGAAGAATTACAATTTAGATATCTACTAGAGTAAATGTGAGTAGGGCATCACACCGATGCATTTTTATGTCGAGTCCAAATGACAGGCTCTACTGATTTATCGGTATGCCGGCGTACTCATCATACCCCAACGCAAGATTGAGGTTCTAATCGTATGGTTAGCTCCAGCTTGCATATAAGATATTTACATACCTGCAGACATTGTGTAGCAGCACCCTTGAGCAAGTTATCCAGTCCACCCTGGGGCAAAAAAAAAAGGTTCAGTCAGGTTTTCTGGTAAAAGGGAATGTTTCGTACCACAATGACTGCCCGATCGCCTTCAATACTCAGTTGGAACCCACCAACGCTCCACCCGTGCTTACCCTCCACATCCTTGAGCTGTACGACATCCTTCTGAACCTTTATCAACTTTTCGTCCTTGTACTTCTCAACAAAGAGTGCAACGACATCCTTTACCGAAATTTTCTCCTTCAGAGGAATAGACACTGTTGCGATGATACCACTAAACCATGGCGCGACGCTCGGTATGAAAGCAATTTTCAGTTGGCCGTCTGAAAGGAGGAGAGATGAGAGGTGATGACTTGCTTCACGCTCATGGATGTGTCCCGTCAGGGAATAAGGCTTGATTCCTCCTTGCAGAGATTCCGACGAAATCTTGGGTTTGGTGACAAACTTGCCAGATGCATCACTTTCCATGATGGTTCCACCACCACTATAACCAGAAACTCCAAACACCGTAGGCAGCGATCCAGGCTTGACGTAGTTCACGAGCGGCGCAATGAGAAGCTGCGTCGAAGTCGCATAACAGCCGGGGTTTGAGATACGCTTTGAAGACCTAACCTTGTCGCGGCCGTAGAGTTCTAAGTGAACAGCAGAGCAACAAAGCAAAAGGTCGTATTGTGAGCAAACATACAAACAGATCAATTAGGTATTTTCTTCTATAATTACATTCCAACGGGAGAACCCTCACCCGGAAGACCATACGTCCATCCACTTTCGAACCGATAATCCGCGCTAAGATCCACCACAACACTTGATTCTTTTCCTTTCTCTTTAGCACCACGATCGATCGCGTCAACAAAAGGCTTGCAGACACCATTAGGAAGGGCCATGACCCAAGCATCGACTTCACCCTGTTTTTCCATCGTCTCGACTTCTGAGACCGACAAATTAGAATAATTGATTGGCTCTTTGCTGTAACCTTCCAAGGGGTATCCAGCCAGCTGACGGGAAGAGACGTGAGACAGCCCGAGGTATGGGTGTCCATTGAGAAGGGAAGTGAGCGCTTGCCCAGTATATCCACGAGCCCCGATTAAAGCAAGGCGTTTGGGCTCCATCGAAGCAGCTGTAGCATACCCTCGGGATGCGTTCGGGGCAAGGTTGCCGAATGTCCGACGTGCCAAAGTCGAGTACGTGCGCAAACCGTTTGGCGTAGTTACATTTGCACCAGCTCGGTGAGGTGGTGCAGAGGGCCCAACAGGGAGATAAGCTCTCTCAATCCTGCCTTTGGCCTCAAAATCTTTCACGACCCTCTCGACTTCCGCCACGTCCTGAATTCCATACCAGAACAAGCCCTTGCCTGCACGCGTAAAGCTGCCATCGGCACGTTCAAAGTGCCACCCACGGTTTTCGTCCTCGGCGTGTGCAGTCCAGAAGAGCCTTCGATGATCTTTTTTGATAGCGTTGAATACATTGTCAAGCACGTTGTTCAACGTCCCAGTGCGCGATGAGAGTAATTTCGTCAAGACGGGCACCTCGCCTTCAGGATGAGAGACCACTGCCACGACATCAAGGGGCTCGTCGCCGTAGATGGTGTAAGGTGTTTTTTTGAGGTCGTTGAGTACACCGGTGACACTTTGGTATCCAGAAAGTACGTCAGGGTCGCGGTCGTGAACCACTTGGCGGAAGCGGTCAGCACCAATATTTTCGATAGACTTGTGCTTGAAAAGTTTGTGGCCGCGGCGAATCAGTGTACCAGCGCCGCTGTCCGTGAAAAGTTCCTTTTGCAAGGACGAAGAAGAAATGACGGCAACGGAAGATGAGCGGGGCAGGTGTTCTAGGAGCTCCTTAAATTCGCGGAGCTTGAGCTTCGTTCCATATTTGACCCAAGGCTGCTTCATAAGGCTATCGTATTCCTAACCAAAGCCGTCAGAGATAAGACAGACGAAAACGAAACTGTTGAATTCACCTCATCTAGATTAATGACATCCAGCTTTTCTCCAGTGACTCCATGGAATAATCCTCCATTTTCGTTAAGGAAAACAATCTTCATGGGCTCAAGCTCTTTCGCCAGCTCCCCAGCTGCAATGTCAGCATTAACATTCAGAATTTGGCCGTTATCCGTCTCTGCCAAGCTCGTCAGAATGGGAAGAGCACCAGCCCGAATGGAAGCTTCAATGGGTCGCTTGTCGACCCGAGTAATTCTGCCCACCAGACCGTACTTCTCCCTTTCAAGGTAATCTGCAGTGAAGACTCCCGCAGTGATCGGACGTGCACGTGTTCCAAGTTTCTCCAGGGCGCCCACGAGCTTGAGATTTTCCTCCAGAAAGACTCGACGAGCAATTTTGAGCGTCTTTTCGTCTAAACATGGATAAAGAGGGGTACGTGATTCATAGAATGATACTACACACTTGTGACCCGAATTCCATCGATGTAATCTGGAACAACACCTTCGTGCTCCAAGATGTCGTTGAGTTGAGGTCCGGCACCATGAAGCACCACAGGGTAAAGTCCAACTCGATATAGGAAACTCAAGCTCAATGCCAACTCATCCAGGTCTGCCAGTACTGCACCTCCAACCTTGATGACAGCGAATCTAGCAGGCTGAGACGGGTGAGATGCAGATGAGAAGATCCTGAGGTGGCGTTCGACTTCTCGCTTCGTACCAATTGAATACAACAAACGAGTGATAGTATCCTACAAGGAGAATATCGGAAACAATGATCAGCTCTTCGACGAATTGTCAGATGGAAAGAGTCAAAAACATACTCGGTCAGTTTGCGCAACAGATTGGATTCCGCGTACGGCTGTCCGTCGAATTGTCTGAACTGCTGCCTGACGTCGTCCAGCAAGTGTAACAACTCGTCGAACAATCAGACGTGAAGCTGCGAGCATGGTGGTAGAGAAGGTTGGAAGCCAAGAGAGAATTTTTCGGATTTGCCCGTGACCAATTGTATAACTTATGAATTTCTACGGTCTTCCGCTAATCTTACGCTGAAGAGGCTACGTTTATTTCATATGGACCTTTGTTCATGTATGAAACCATCAGAATCAGCAGTACCTAGTACAGCAAGGTGATTCTGCTTGTCAGTTTTATGTGCTCTAGATGTATTCTAGACCCTAATTGTATTCGTAGGCGATGCTCTTAAAGAATTGCAACCCGCTTTTTCCGGACTGCCATCTGTGGGAGAAGCGGACTTCATACGCCTACAGATTTTCAAAGTTTGGAAGAGCATGCTCAACCTTGATATTTTCCACGAGATCGTCAGTCAAGTACAGTCGTTACCAACGAAGGAACGCCAGGAAATTCTCTCTCGTTTAGCTTCGACATGCCATGACCTCAACAGAGCTATTCGACCGGTCTTATTTTGCAACGTCCGATGGCCTCATACAAACTTTAGCAAGAATGATGACTCAGTTGCACTCCATTTCTTTCCAAAGGTAGTATGGCCATACATCTGGTGAGGTATCGAAAGTCAATGTGTGGAAACATAAAAGTTGACCAATTATCGCTAGCGATCTCTATTTGGAATGGCCTGAAGAATGGCCGGATACTTTTCTTAATCATTCGGCCATGCTAGATGAAATGCGGGAAGCCCTGCCGAAAATGACCAACCTGCATACCTTTCGCATTACCTGCCCGTTTTCACCCCCAGCTTCTCTTCTTATCTCCCTTGCTCAATGCGACCACATCAAAGACTTCCGCATTGTGGATACACCCCTTTCCCAGCACATCGTTGATGTGCCTGACAATTTCAAGCTCGAAAGGCTGACCCTTGTTCCTGTCGGAGAGGTCATGCGATGGGGCGAAGGTCCGCTGGATTTAAAATTTCGGGAACTTCAATATTTTCTTCGCACCTTCCGCAAACTTCGACCTTCAAGACCAAACCTAGCTGTGGCGCACAAATATATTTTCGATACTGGCTTGACAAGGTGCATTAGATACCTAGAAGTCTCATCAATCTATCTGAGGTCACTTCAGCCTCTTACTTCGGTGATTTGGCCACATTTAGAAACACTGGTCCTGACAGGCCCTACTTTTCTCATAACTGCATCGTATATGGCCCAGGTCGTTGTCAAAATGCCCAAACTCTTCGATTTGCGGCTTGTTCTATCGAAACGAGCCTATATAGATACCACATTGCTGGTGGATGGTCATTTTAACGTCCGTCTTACCCCTGGTTTCTTCTCAACAATAAAACATCTTGCTTTGTCGAATTCATTCGAGATATTCGGTCTCTTGAGGCATGCACCATCGTTGGAACGTCTGTCAATTGGTGCGATTGCGTCGCATCCCCAAATTCCGATTGCCATGAGAAAGGCGGAGTTGATTAAAGGACTTGAGGAACTCCAGACTGGACGCGGAAATTTGTCTCTGAAAAAAATCAGACTCATGACGGAGGAGACGCTCACCGTTGAATTTTTCGAGACATTGGGTGGCATTTGTCCCAATCTTGAATTTGTCGAAGTGGAGGTTTGTGGATATATTGCAGAAGAGGCAGGTTTCGAGTGGGTAAGTGACCATGCTATTTACTTATAGAGTCGTTTCTTACTCGGGTATAGACCGAATACGCCGAGGTCCTCTCAACCTATGAACACCTACAGGAGCTTCGCATAGGCATTCCATTTTCAGACTGCGAAGAATCCTGCAAGAAACACACGGACCCTGCAGAATGCATCCGCTGCGATCGTCGAGATTGTGCGATTTACATTGCTTCTTGTGTGCCAACGTTACGCTACATCGGATTTGAATATCGAGTGCGGACTGGTACTCACAGGAAAGAAGATCGATGGTTGGATTATGAGATCATTCGTCTGAAGAATGGGGATGTTAAATTATTGGAGTTGTTGCAAACGTGTTACCCTTTCCCAGAAGTGTGGGAGAGGGTTTTGTTGCACGATTATTAGCATTTGGCAAAATTTTTTTTGATAAGTGATGTAAGGATCCATGGCACTCATAGACGAATGAGTTGTACTTTGCCTAATCGGGTAAATGGTGACAGATACATTGCTTGCACAACTTGTAGTACACGAAACCAAGGTAGGCGGATCCCGTAATAATGACTGATCGACGCGCAGCACGATATGCACATATCAAGACGAAGAGTAAAAGAATGCAGTACTATGATTGGTATACAAGAGAGACGAATATTCTCACTGGCCCTCAGGCTAGACTGGTCCCCACTTCCTCTTCAGTGGTTGATGCACACTTCATACCTGATGCTGGAGAAGTACTCTGAGTGCATTATGTAAAGCTAAAGAATCATCCGTCGTCACAGGTTCAAAAAAAAGCCATTGCTAAGATTCACATAATACAGAATTGAAGTAGCACAGTCACAGTAATGAGAATGACATCCAGGAGAGTATCGATGTTTCAGTTTGGTGTTTTGAGGCTGTCAGGACGGGCTTGAGGAACAAAAATAGTCAGGAGTAGTTGGGATGAGAATATATAATCCAACATACGAAGACGATGCTCGAGAAGGGTTTGAAGGAGTGCGGACTCAAACGCCGTTTCTCCAGACGAATCATCCAGCACTTTAAGAGCGATCTCCACCTTTTCCTGTGTACCAGTTTCTTTATACATTGCAAAAGCCTTGCGAAAGGCCTCAATGAAGGACACAGACAGGGACTGGTGCCAGAAGGAATTCTCCAGAGAAATGAGAATAGCTACATAGTGCAGAAAATAAAGGATGAGTAGTGAAAAAGGTTAAGTGCAGGAAAGAGACCAAACAGACCAGCGAAGATTGTCAAAGAGGGTTTCTGATTTCAATAAGTTTGCGTAACTGCAAAGTAAAACGAAAGGCTTACTGACATCAGATACCAGGAGTGTTGTGACTTCCTTGCTATTTACGACCTGAGAAAAGGAAAGATGAAGTTTGGTGCACATTGTGCTTTTAGTGATAGAAAAAGAGGGACACAGACAACCTGAAGGAATTTGCAGGACAGCTTATGGGTCATCCAATTTTTGAAACGTAGAGAGCAACTCACTTGCTGAATGTGTTCAAGTTGCTTCGTCAGTCATCGAATTTCGTACAAAAGGCAGAGAGTGACTCACAGTCTAGACACATTTTCGTCAGATATCCAATTTCGCATGAAAGGCAGAGAGCAACTCACAAGCTGGACGCGTTTTCAGGTTGCCTCATTGGTCATCCAATGTTGCACGAAAGGCAGACAGCAACTCACTCGCTGAACGCGTTTTCAGGTTGCCCCATCGGTCATCCAATTTCGCATGAAAGGCAGACAGCAACTCACAAGCTGGACACATTTTCAGGTTGCCTCATCGTTCATCCAATTTCGCACGAAAGGCAGACAGCAACTCACAAACTACACATTTTCAGGTTGCTCATCGGTCATCCAATTCCGTACGAAAGCCAGAAAGCTACTCACGTCCTGGACAATTTCGGGTTGTCTCATCAGTCATCCAATTTCGCATGAAAGGCAGAGAGCAACTCACTCGCTGGACGCATTTTCAGGTTGCCTCGCCAGTAATCCAATTTCGCAAGAAAGACAGAGAGCAACTCACGTCCTGGACACATTTTCAGGTTGCCTCATC
>QDKV01004738.1_pt1 | contig 13222 bp, 15 predicted proteins | sample 1861101 | NCBI WGS metagenome assembly QDKV01 (sample SAMN04275158, study PRJNA302643) | Fungus metagenome, whole genome shotgun sequencing project. | isolation source: fruitbody | host: Mallocybe terrigena | place: Sweden | collected 2013 | reverse complement strand
TTTACCACGTTCGAGAGATTGCACTGATTATATGAACTCTGTAAGACATTACGATATTTTTCAAAATTTACTGATGAACAATGCACGAAGTCCGGGTGTTTTGAAAACCCAGTCATCAATGGCCTGGTCAGAAGAATATAAGAGTTGGATCAGGTTACTCAAGGCTCGCTCACCTCCTGAAGCAGTTCCGCCCGACGAATCATTGCATGAGTGTAGTTCCAACGGGTACGGACGTCCCTGACCACAGCCAAAGATTGCCGCCTGTCGGGGTCTGAGTTTTTCTTGAAATACTTAGCAATCGCACACCGGCGAAATTTCTTCCGCCGCTGAGGTGTTGATGCAATTTTATTTGTGATAAAGCGTAGCTGTTGCAAATTTCAAGTCAGTGTAGCCGATTGGTAGCCGATTCCCTGAAACAAATGCATACCTTCGATAACGGACTCGCCGTGGCTGTCAATTTCTCTTCCTCCTCCATGGTTATATTCTCTGAATCAGCTGCCTCGTCTTCCACCTCATCTTCAAATTCCTCATTGTCCAATGCGACTTGATCAGAATCAGCGTCGATATCAAGATGAATGGGTTGCTCCTTATTGAGTGAATAATAATCGACGTCGTCTGGATCATCTGCTTCTCCGAGGGCAGCGAGTATATCTTGGACTACAAGGTTAACAACGTGGCAGGTGCAACGAATTTGCAAGGTTGTTGATTCAGGAATTCCATACTTGGCCAAAAGGATGCGAGCGACCGTTGCTATGAGCACGTCATTGACTGAGGCATTGTCGGTTGTGATGCCGATACAGTAAAGTGGAGGTCAGTACAAGGCCCGAATAATTAACATAGAACTTATCTTATGGAGGCTGCCAATCTTGCTTGCGCCGTCAGTGAATGCCTTGCCGCCATACAATCCTTGATGCTCCTTGTCTTCTAGTGGCTTGAAGTCGACAACGCGCTCAATAATTTCCCAGTCTTCATCAATGAAACATCCAATGGTGCACGAAAATGTATACACCATTTGTGGAGTGGTCCATGTATCTGTTGCATACGCGATCTTGGATTTGATAGCCTGGGAATACTTAGGTTGAGATAGGTATGTAGTACGCATTTAGAAAAAGTTCTCACCGAAAATTCACGGACAACTTTTCCATGAAGCTCCGCAAAAATGTGCGCAAGCTGATTGCGGACTGTGGTATCGGATGGCAGCGGGTAAGTGACTTTGAGATATTTGAAAAGCATCTGAAGAGTCGGTGCCTCTCCAGTTGTCCAAGGAAGGCTTTCATCGAAGATCCAAGCGGCAAATATCCGCAAGAACCCCTTATATGTGGCGACGATTTCGGGATTCAATTCTCCTTCCTTTAGATACGCCTCCATCATGTTAACACTCTGCTTCAACTTCATCTCTTCCTGGCTAGTCGGCTCAACTCCCGCCATACTTGTGTTGGTTTTAGCGCCTTTGCATTCAATGACATGCCCAGCAAGGTTTTGCAACTTTGGAAGCTTTGGTTCCGCATCAAAGGTGATGTCTTCACCATCGACAGTCCTCCTGAAGCTGCGTGTGCTGTTTAACTTGATGTAAGCTTTGCCCTTTGACCTGAATTAAAGAATTGAATATACCATGTACAGAATCTGCACCGGAACTCCCAGCGCATCTGTCCAGACCTGTCGACAATAGCAGTCGGGTCATAAAAATGTAGCATACTGGCATTGCCAGGACCTCTTCGCGCCGCTTTTGGCCCTTCTCTCTCTTCCACTTCTCTCAACGCATTCTTTCCATCAGACTCAGCACCCGAATCGATATCCATTTGGTCATCTGAATTGCTGTCTACGACGGCTCTCTTTTTTTTTGCACATTTTGGAGGTTTGTCACTAGTAGCCTTGCGCTTTCTTTTCTGTCTTTTCTCTCGCTAATAAAGTGCTTTAGAACAGTCTATTGCATTGTACCAACTGTCTCACCAATGCGCGACCGTATTCAGTCTCGCTTGTGATTTCTTCTCCTTCAGTGGTGTATATTGATTGTGGTGCCTCGTCGTCAAGTGGGTTGCTACGCTTGGGTGGCTGGTATGTTTTATCCTTCGTGGAGTCACCATCTTCTGATTTGTTCCTGGTCTTTTCAGAAGGGATTGGCAATGCGACTGCATCCGAAGGAGAATTGACGAAGTGACCGCGTCTTTGGAGCTCAGTTGCAGATAACAAGATGCCATTTTCAACGGCGTCTCCATCAGGTTTGGATGCGTCCTTTGGAATCCTGATTTTGAGACTCGGAGGATGTGGTTTTGTAACTTCAGGTGTTGAACATTCGTAGTTAAATTTTTGATTCCAATAGACTAACCTTGGACTTGGCGGGGTTTAGTGGTAGCTTCGACCGCATTAAAGTATGAATCGACGCCCTGTGCACGATCAGTAGCGTTTCGCTTGCGCTTTTGGTCATCAGGTATGATATTTTTGGGATCAGGGTTGTCTCGACTTTGCTGTACCATAGCTTCGGCTGGGGTTGAATTGAGAAATTGAAAACGAAAAAATTTGGGCAACCATTGAGCTTCGAGATTCTCATTACCGGGCTTTGTAATCTTAGGCTTCTATTACGTCTGGAGTTCAAAACCGTTTAACCATCTATATACTGTTTAACTACTGTATACTCGACTTTGGCCAAGAGGACCTATACATAAACATAAACATAAACGGTATAAACCGTCTAAAACGGTTAGCTAGCTAGAACGGTTGGAGCCTTATATAAAAACCTTTCCTAATTTACCATAACCACCAAAAAATGGCCAGATCCTATGCTTCGGGTTCAGGATCGTCTTCTCCCAGTTCTTCTACTTTGCTACAGCCAACAAATACACTGGCCGTGACCTCGCTACCGAAATCTTTCTTTGATCCCCTTATTCTTGGGATGCTACGCGATCATTTTGCAATGTTCGGCGACATAAACCAATGGGTTCCCTTGCAAGGATTTAGCAGAATAATCATTGTCTATGAGTCTGCCCACCACGCGGAAATGGCAAAACAGCAATGTGATCCTATCCTTGTAGAAGACCAAATCAGAGGGTATGTCTGCCCCATCGACCTTGATGATATGTTCTCATGACTCGCTTTAGAGAGGATATTGTTTTGAGAGTATACCGGGCCGACCCTAATCCCCTCATTCCTCCTGGAGAACAACGCCATTCCTGGATACCACACTCCTCGTACCTCCGACCACCCCCAGTGGAGAAGAATTTCCTCATTTCACCACCCGGTTCGCCACCAGTAGGGTGGGAACAAATCAGGGAGGATCCTCCGAATTCGACACCTCTCGCTGATGACCTGATAGCTGCACTCAAAAAATTGCAGACAAATGAGGAGATGCGAACTAAACCAGCTCTTGAGAAGTTGCTAGATCCCATGGATGGCGCCGGGGTTGGGGTTTACGTGGAAGATTATGATGCGAATGGTGGTGAATTCAAAATGGAAGTTTCAGAGGAAGATTGGGTGTACGGTGAAACGGCGCCAGCAAGACAGATGTGGACGCCTATCCCGACAGCATTGCCTCCATTGCCTTAAAATTCCAATTGATTCTGTATATGTGAGTATCATCGTCGCAACTCTTGTCTTCTCAACTCCCGTCGTTTTGATGATAACACATCAGACCTGTTCTGAACTTGTCTGTGGACAACACAATTGCCTATAAATTTTCTGAACCTTCTCTTTCGTCTCCTTTTTGCCATTGGTCAGACGCTGATAGGTCTTACCAACAGTATATATCATCGTTACATGTGCTCTCAAAACAAGTCATTTCGTGCATTGGTAAGTCTTCGGCTATGCTCTGCGGCCTTGCTAACAATCTCTCTTATTTTAAAGATACCATACTTTACTTATTAATTAAGTTCCAGGGATTGTTGTATGCATTATCACCGTTCCATTGGTCTGCTCGTGCTTTAGTAAACACATGTTATACCTCGCCATGCTAATCTTTTGCTGCTGGAATCTGAATTTGCCATGACAGAAGCTGGACCGTTGTCTCGGTGAATACAATTTCCAGCAAAACCGAAGGGTAAATAATACAGAAAGACAGTCAAGAACACAAAACTTCGCAGCAATCGAATTCCGAATCAAAAGTATTTTTGACTATTTCTCGCGCAGGCGATTCTCAACTTCGGCCCTCTTTCGATTCAACGCCTCGAGTTTCTCTTCCTTCGTTGCGTCGTATGTAATAGTCGTTTGATTGAAACTTGATGTGAAAAGCACATTAAAATCACATCGGGTTTGAAAAAATAAACTTACGGGTTTTCGGGTGATTTCTGGAACTGCTTATAGAGGAGATCTTTGTATTGTTGCAGACGTAGACCAGGGTGTTCTTTCCTGATATTTGGAAGTTCTTGTTCTTGATATGCTTCCAAAGCAGCCTGGAAAATGAGGGTCAGTGGTATTGGGATATTTCATCAAGAAGTCGATCTGACCTTGAATCGACGCTGGGGAATAGTGAAACGATCAGTAACGAAGAGATAAGGACGATTTCATACGCACTTCCGGATGCTGCTCGATCTTCGCAGCCTGTTGTCCGACGCTTGCTTTATCCATCTTCGCGGTGACGACTTCCAACAGATCCAATGCGTTATCAATACCCGTTGCAGCAAAACTTTCCACTTCCTGAGCTGCTTTCTCTTTCGCTTCTGGATTTTCTTCACCACTCAACGATCCGAGATCTCCTTCTGCAGCAATTGCGCCAGACCCAGATGCCTTAGGTGTCTTCTTCTTCGATCCCGCAGATTTCGCCTTTGCTGCTTGAAGCGATGCCTCTTCTTCTGCGAGCAGTTTCGCGTTCTCAGCTTTTCGAGCGAGATCGGCTTTCCGTTTTTCTTCCGCGGCTTCTTTTTTCGCTTTACCACCTTTGGTGTCTTTGTCGGCCCATGTTTCAGCTTCTTTACTCTCCTGTAGAATTCGATTAGGGCAATCACACTTTAGTTGCGGTGAATACTCACCTTCGCAGCAGCAGCCGCCCCTGCCTTTTTCGCCTCGTTTTCTGCTTTTTTCGCCCGACCGCTCTCCTTTTTTGTGTTCGCTCCTTTCGCCGGCATCGCCAGTTATAACAAATTGTCTGGATGAAAACGGCTATTCAGAACGTGTTTTGGATAGAGATAAGGGAGCAAATATCTTATCAGATGGATCATTGACAACGGCCCGTTTTACCCGCAAGGTGCTTGCCTTGCTCTACCGCTCACCAGAGTAGTAGAAATGACCTCAACAAACTCGTTTCCTGGAATGGTCAAATTTCTGCTGGGGTCACCAGAAAAATCCTATTTTTTGACGGTTCAAACGTTTATATAAAACCAAGTCTAGTCAACCCGGTCCACTGCCAATTACTCCTATTCACAATCACCAACCACTTCTCACATGTCTGGAGTCGGGCGCTACGAGACTTGCACAGAGTCCCCTTCTGAAATGGGACCCCCAAATGCAAAACGCACTCCACTTCCTGTAGGCCAATTGTCAATCCTTCTCTTCCTGCGATTTTGTGAATCGGCTTCGACATCGGTTATCTTGCCATTTCTTGACGAAGTACGTCTGATTTTTATAACCTTCGGACAGTGGATTAAACGTCTGAATGGCACGAACTAGCTTCTTTTCTCAGTGACGGGTGACCGAGAGAAGGTGGGGTACTATGCTGGGGTTATGGTGAGCTATTTTCTTCGTTGTCTTTAGGAAATTCTACATGTTTTTTTACTCAGGAATTTACCCGCCAAGTCATATCACTGGTCACAGTTATGTTCTGGAGTCGTCTCTCAGACCATATTGGTAGAAAACCAATTCTTTTACTTGGTACCTTCGCACTTGCAACTTCAATGATTTCCTTTGGTCTTTCTTCTGTATTCTGGGCCCTTGTCGTTAGGTACGATGGAATATCACATCTCACTTCTATGGCAGGCTGACTTTGTAATGTACTACACAGTCGTTGTATATTTACCGCATTCAACAGCAACGCAGGTCAGCACTGACTTTCTTGATAACATATTTCTTAAAAACTGAATTGCATTCTGTTCTAAGGTGTAATTAAAGGGATGATAGGCGAAATAACTGATGACACCAACAGTGCTGACGCATTTGCATTGCTTCATGTGCCATGGGTAACTGGATACTCGTTCGGGTTTGTAGTATTTATGAAACCACAGTCATGGTCACTAATACCTGTCATTCAGGGCACTCATAGGTGGATGGCTTGCAAGGCCGCTCGACCACTTCTCCTTTTTTCGCGGGCAATTATGGGTTGATTATCCGTATTTTCTCCCATGCTTGACTCTGGCTTGCTTTTCCTTGCTGGGCTGCGTAATCGTAGTATTCTTTCTCAGAGAGGTAAGTTCTCTTCACTAACTGTCTGAACGTACATAACTTCAACTCGTGCATCGTGTCATATGGTAATAGACAGTAATCGGTGGTTTCTTCTCTGGAAACGGCTACCAGAGTCTCTCTCAAACGGACGACTCGGAAAACGTTTCTCAAACCCCACTTCTGCGTCCAGACGACAGTCCACCACCCTTGAGATCCTTGCTCACTCGCCCGGTCTTGCTGTCATGTGCGAACTATTGCATTCTGGGAGCCCTCCATTCGTCGTCCAACATCTTGCAGCCCCTTTTCCTCGCTATGCCAATTTCCATTGGAGGTCTCGCCCTCCTTCCACATCACATTGGGTACATTATGGGTGCATATGGATTCGTGAACACTTTTGTGCAGACTTTTTTTCTTGGTCGGCTTGTCAGAAAATTTGGCGCAAAGAATGTATTTGTCATTGCTATGACGGCGTTGATACCGATTTTTGTAATGCCACCCTTGATGAACACGTGTGTGAGGAGGTATGGATGGGATGATACATGGTGGAGGTGGATTGTGATCGCGATGTTGACTGTACAGGTCGGTTCTGGATTTATTCTCGAGTTGGGTTACGGTATGACTTCACTTTTCGACAAGTTTAATTATACTGAAATGACATTGTCTACAGGTTCCATATACATGTTTATCAATGCGTCTGCACCTAATCAACGTTCACTGGGTGCTGTAAACGGGCTTGGGCAGACTCTGGTTTCTATTGGACGAGCAATTGTGCCAGCGCTTGCGAGCAGTTTACTTAGTTTTTCAATAGAACTTGGAGGACATGGCTACTTGGTGTATGCCACTTTATTGTTGGCCGCCTTCGGAAGTATTTTGATAGCGTTATCCTTACCCAGACTGGGATATTCAAGGTATCGGGAACGACAAATGTAATATGTACACTGGTAACAGCGGGTCGAAAATTGTTTTATTCCATTTATCCCTTTCCCATATCAACTGACATAAAGTGCCTTCCCGAGTCAATAGTGACTTCATTTAAGAAAGAAAAGTGGTGGTCGTAAATTGACCGGGCCGACATTCTTTTATCTTATCTCTAATTCTCATCACGGTATAAAAAAGACACACGCGCTTGCATGGTCGTTTACTCTCTAAATTCCCACTTCTGCTGTGTGTTCTTCATGGCCGGAATATTCAATCCTTGGGCACCTGGTCCAGGATGTAAGTATAAGCCGAGACTATGGCTTTCTTTTCGGGAACGTTAACTCGACTCCAGATGGTCCCGTCCTCGATCGAACAGAACTATATCTACTTAACGCAGAGTTACAACTTAATCCCATTTTAACGGAGAAAAACGACAAGCTACAATTTCATTTGGTAACAGGTTTTGTCAAATTTGATATCTTTTCATTGTAATCCAAGGCTCATCCGCACATTGAATAGGCTTCACGACAAACAACTCACGAGGACCGACCGGAGAGCCTGTTATTCCTGGGAAGGACGAAGCGGCAACAATTCCACGCGTCAAACAACTTATTATAGTTTCTCGTTTCAGCCCTTGGTGCACGATAGTGAAGAATGAAGATGGAGTTACGATTGGAAATGTTTGTTCAGCAATCTACAAAGAGTATGTCCCTTCTGGTAACGACCTTTCATCAAGAACTGATCATTTTCTTCAGTTATATCGATCACAGTATAACAGAAGCTGAATTCAATTCTCTCAACGGCCGTGCACAAGAACATGTGAAGCGGACGGCTTCTGTGAACCTGCAGAACCTTCAACCCCAAACTTCGTGGGGCTACTATGCACAGCAAGCACCAGATCGCTTGAGGAGAGTAGACTGGTTGCGGGAGCGGGTCTACTTTGAAGGCTTAGTGAGAGATGACCATTATGCCAAGTCGAGGTTGGGCTTCAAAGCCCCAGATGTTTTTATCATGGAATTGGTTTCGTGACCTTTGGTTTGCCGTAGCATGACTTCTTTACTTACTTGTGATTCTAATACTTCTCTGATCATTCCATCCCATCTAATCTGTACAATGCAGTCCCTTGTAATACAATAGAGTAACAGCTTGATCTTACACAGGATTCAGCATGAAGTTGGTTCCGTGATCGCCGATACAATTGTTTGATCACTGCAAAATAATTTTTGTCCATACTACAACTCTACATATACTTGCATCGTCTGCAATTCTTGTTTAGTCGGATATTTTTATTGGGCATAGGTATGTAATCTGTCAATTTCCTTGGTTGTTTGAATTGATCTGGTGTCACAGCAACCGACAGCGCCCAAGTTGGTTTTGTCCGTTCAACTTTCAAAGCTTTATGTCCAGACGACGAAGTCCAATCAATCAAGTACAGAAGAATATCACCAGAATTTCCTTCCTTATCCCGAGATAAAGAATAGAATCTGTGAGTCAAAAGTATTCACTTTGAGTTTCTCCATTTTGATTTTCTTCACCCTGTTCCGCTGCCATTTCCATGTCCAATGACCCACATTCTGAAATTTGGAGTGACTCCTGTAGAAGTATCTTGCAAGGCTATAACAATACACCATGCCAAATACACCCTTTATTCCTCCACTCAACACTCCGGAAGGATCGCCGTCCTCTCAGCCCGTCATCCCTGGAGGCTCCCCAAACATGGCCGATGGTTGGGGCGCGTTCCCTAATGAAGTGTCCGCTGGCTATCCTAGGTTTTCACCATACCAAAACCCTTCCCCGTATATCCCCACAAGCCCATTCGTATCACCTGGTGTTCTTCCTGGGCAGATGAACTCGCGCACTAATTCAAGGCAAAGTCAAGGTCTGTCAGCAGACTGGACAGGGTATCCACAGGGCACGCCGTTCGTCGCTTCAAACGTACCTCTCGCGGGTGCACAACCACAGCCGGCTTCTCCTTATCATCATCCTGGACCCCCTCCTGGACCCCCTCCTGGGGTGTACCCGTATTCACCATGGTATCCCCCAACTGCGCCTGCGATACATCCCGCATTGGGTGGCACACCGTGGCCTGTTCCTCCTCAAGGTCTTCCTCCACATGCGCCTGCGACACATCCCGCATTGGGTGGCACACCGTGGCCTGTTCCTCCTCAAGCTCCTCCACATTCGACACCTTGGGGTATGCCTCCAAGAAATTTACCTCAGATGCAAGCGTATACACCATGGGCACCGCCTACGGCTATACCACCTCCGGCTGCTCTTGGAGAATGGCCTATCTCACCCCCGCATCCTAACCAATATTTTCCACCTTCAGACCCTCATGCGTGGGCGATGCCCATGGGAAACCACCAGCCAGCCCCCATTCCAAGGGCTCCTCCTCAACCACCTGGTCAGGTGCTCGATAGGATGGATCCTTTTTCTGAGGGTGACTCTTGTATGATTTATCTCACTCATTTGTCTCTTGAATCCGTGCACTGAATCAGGCATGAAATTTTATTTTTGTAGATGGACCAGTTTTAGACCCCAACTTGATACCGATCGTAGCCGCGCAAGTGAAGCTAAATCCTCTCATTGCCCCAGTTCCAGACGATGGATCGAATCATGCGTACCTAAAATGGAATATGCTATTTCCCACTTCAACGGTACAACGCTCCTCAGATCCATCTCACATCTCTTGGTCGAAAGGCAGGGACGCACCTGCAACATTCCCCCGTCTCAAAGAGCTACGCATCATATCGGAGTCTATTCCGTGGATTATTAAAGTAAAAGCTGCAAAAGCTGATCGTGGTATCACATGCGCCGAAGTGATCGACGCAATAGCGCGGGATGTATTTAAGAACGCGGGGAAGGACGACTTTGATTCATTGTCACCTAGTGCAAGGACCGAGATCAAGGCAGCGTACAAATATAATCGATCTCCTTTGCCAAATGTTCCCGGAGGGTCGCTGGGCCAAGGTCTCAAACGGCTAGACTTTCTGAGAAAAAACACGATATTTAGTGGAATAGAGGTCAATGGCAACGATAGGCTTGTGAAGAGGGTCTTTGGCCATCCCATGCCCGGCGTGTTTGTGCTGAAATGTAGTCACAATATGATGACAAAGAAGGAGGTTGAGGACCAGCAAAAGAGAATAAGTCGTGATCATTCCAGACAGTCCTCTAGGGGAAGGAGCCGTGCGAACTCGACGAGCATTTCGGTGCAAAGTCCAACAGATACGTCGAGTGATGAGGGAGATGTGGATCGGTAACATGGAACTTTGAACACGCGCTGTTTTGAATGCTGATATCTATTGATGCTCGATCTTCTTGTATTCCCCTTTGCTGTTGTACCCCTTTATTCAATTTCACGTTTTTCCAAGGTTTTTTCATCAGCTAAATGTTATCTACCATTTTCACTTCAAATTAGCCCCTATTTTTAAACACTGAGCACGTGAACAATAGGTGTGTTGCGCAGTGAAAAATAACGGTAAGCCACTTTTCTCTGCAAATACCATGAAGAGGCTGCGTTCAGTATGCTTGCTCTTAATTCCCCTACTTGCTGTATACGGCGCACCTTCAACGCTTGGTTCCGAAGAGACTGTGCAAACAGTGTTTAGCCAGAACCCACTTCGGCCCATTTCGGATACTGGCCTTCATGGTGGTTCGGAATGGTTGAACGATGCGAAGAAGGCGATTCTGAAAGAAAAGAAGAATCTGGAGAAGTGGTTTTATCGAGGAATAGAGTATATTAAACAGGATAATCTGTTGTGTACTTATTTTCCCGTTCTGACCGTGACCATGGTGCTAATTTGCATATAGATGAATTCGTTGCGCACCCCGACTTTGGAAGCTATGATTTAAGGGTAACTGAACCTAAGCCCGAGATTTGTGACCCTTCCGTAAAGCAATATTCTGGATACTTAGATGCCGCCGATAATAAACACCTTTTCTTTTGGTGAGTGCATGCACCGTCTGCGACCTGGATTCCTCACGTATTTCAGGTTTTTTGAGGCTCGCAACTCTCCTGAAGAAGCTCCACTTGTTCTTTGGTTGAATGGTGGACCAGGGTGCAGCTCATCGACTGGCCTCTTTTTCGAGTTGGGACCTTGCCGTATCGCCAACGAGGGACGCAACACGACGTCCAACCCTTACAGTTGGAACACCGACGCTAACATAATTTTCCTGGATCAACCCATCAACGTGGGATACTCTTACTCTGACGACGGCACAACAGTCTCGACGTCTCCCGTTGCTGGCAAGGACGTATACGCCTTTCTCCAGCTATTCTTGAATCGGTTCCCGAAGTACTCCAAGGCACCGTTCCACATCGCGGCTGAAAGTTATGGGGGCACTTACGCCCCTAACTTTGCTAGCGTCATCTTCAAAAGAAACAGAGAATTAGCTCTTGTTCCTAGACCGAAGATCAAGCATATCAACCTTTCATCCGTTATCCTGGCTAATGGCCTCACAGATCCTTATGTTCAATATGCTTCCGTACCTGACTATGTTTGTGATGGCCCGTATCCTGTGTATCCCCCGGACCATCCCCAATGTGCAGCCATCAGGACCAAAATTCCCACTTGCCAGAGGTTAATCAAGATATGCTATAACTCCGGGTCGAGATTCGCTTGCTTGTCGGCAAACATATACTGTAATGTTCAGATTATGGGGCCACTGACGCGTAATTCTTCTTGCTCTCTGAATGTCTACTTGGAAATGACGTGATCTCAACAGGAACTGGTCTGAATCCATACGATGTCCGTCGGAAATGTGATCGTTCGGAGACCAAGGACGGCCCTCTCTGCTACAAACAGATGGGTTGGATTGAAACTTGGATGAACAATCCGATTCATAAGGCTGCTTTGGGCGTTAATCCGGATAGGACTTTTGAATCTTGCAACATGGACGTGAACAGGGCATTTGTTATGAATGGCGATGGCATGCATAACAGCGCCGCTCTGATCCCCGAATTAGTTGATGGCGGCGTCCGATTGCTGGTTTATGCCGGCAATGCTGGTGAGTTTATGTTTCGCTACCAGCATGACGGTCAACATGGCCTTGTCTGAAGCAATACTGCGCATGACTTTCTGTCGTCGTGGCAGCTGTGGCACCTCTATTTTACTTCTTTAACCACACCGTTCGATGTTTGTGCTGACAATAACTGTTCTCTATATTCTAGATATGATGTGCAACTATATGGTGCGTTCCTCCTGGAATTTAGATTTTTCTGCATGGTGGCTAACTGGTGCTCTGAATAGGGCAACGAACGCTGGGTCGAGCAGCTTCCTACAGAGTTCTTGCAAGAATTCAGCGAAAGTGAGTCGATTCCCTGGGTGACCACACGGGGCGGCAAGATTGCAGGGGAGGTGAGAAGTGCAGGTGGAAAGGGTTTTACTGCAGGAAACGTTACTTTTGTCAATGTTTATGAAGCTGGGTAAGTACCTGCTCACTCTAAGATGTCGGTTTCACTCGTGAGATTAACTGTCCACTTAGACATATGGTCCCATATGACCAACCTGAAGCTGCATTTGTGAGTTGTCCTTTTCTGACGACCGACTTTCTTGTTATCGATGTCTTTTTCACAGGATCTCATTACACGCTGGATCTCGAATATTCCTCTTGCTTTTACTCTCAGTTCGGCTGACAACTTGGTGTAAATATATATATATATATTGCATTGTTCAATACCTCTACGTCAATAAACAGGAACTAGAAATATTGGTTTTTTAAGCTTCATCCTTGCACATTATTTAATACCCGAGGACTGTTATTTACTGACAAGCTAGATTTGGGAGATGCGGCCCAAAACGACCTTATACGTCAATCACCTGACAGTGGAACGTGCGTAGTTGGCCAATATATAGAGGTCTGACTTGGCTCTGCCTCCCGAGAGAACTTCACCGTCAGCCTTATCACAATGTCCAGCCCACAAGCCAAATTCGTGGAAGATTGGAATCAGGCGTTCAAAAATTTTGACTTGGACTTCATCCAAAAATCCTTGCACAAGGAC
>QDKV01004739.1_pt1 | contig 13263 bp, 9 predicted proteins | sample 1861101 | NCBI WGS metagenome assembly QDKV01 (sample SAMN04275158, study PRJNA302643) | Fungus metagenome, whole genome shotgun sequencing project. | isolation source: fruitbody | host: Mallocybe terrigena | place: Sweden | collected 2013 | reverse complement strand
CACTGGCTGCCATCAGTCGTCTGACCTGGATTTTCAACTATGGAACTGAAAAAAGTCCCTTCTGCTTCGAAGAAGCCCAAGGCGCCAGCCTCGCAAAGTAAGAGGGCAAGTCAGGAAAGAGATGCAAAGACGAGGTGACATTCGTCAGCAGTATAACGTTATTGTAAGTCTTTTTTGACTTCAACATGTCCTTACATTCCTATAACAGGGTGAGCCACGCCTTCTCCTTTCTGAAAACTACCAGATTTTAAATCGTAACAAATTGCAATCTCCAGAGCATTCCTGTTTTATCATACACAAGGTTGCTCGGTCAGATATTTCCGCGCAAGGTGGTTGCATACGGAATATCGATGGAGCCTTCGCCCCACTTCACAAGAGGTGTATCGAATGGATGCTCAACGGAGTCTTAGTAAGATCAATCCTTTTAAATTTGCCCTATAGCTAGTCGCTGATGCCCACGGCCCCAGGTACGTCGGGAGCCGGGGGGAAAGATAACTGAATTGGCCTTGACACCCTTTGTTACTTACGTGAGGAGGATTCCCGTCCGGGAAGACATATAAAGGTCTTTGCGGATATCGCGGGACACAAGATCCATACTTCTCCACTTTCACCATGCCAGATGCAAATCCGAAGGCACAAATTCTTGCGAACTATGCGAACAATCAAAAGGTTACTAAAAAGGATGGAGTTCATATACTTGTCCCGGCAGACGCTCACATCACCGCTGATGCATACAAAAACGAGGAAGTTATAGTTGACGGTGGTCTTCACATTGCCGGAAACGGTGATGGTGTGGCCAAAGTGTTACAAAGCGTATCTTGGTTGAAGGATTTCGCCTCTCAACATCAAGGTGCGTCCGTATTCCACTTACGCACCAAATGAAATAGAAAACAGTGTTTCAACCAGGCGATCAACACTCTGTTAAAACCTCAAGGTGATTCTCTATATTCACTGGTTTTCTTATATTTTTGATGCCAGCAAGAGAAAAGGCGAGTTTAGGAGAAATTGAAGTCATTCTCAAGCTTCTACCTTTCAATTTTCATTATTTCAGCATTAGCCACAGTATTATTTGAGGGGCTTTCCAATTGTTGTAATAATACAAGAAATAAGTTAACATCTTTCATGCCTCTGGAGGTTGGTTTATCGAGATTGCACGCTGCAGGTGCCCTCAGAAATGGACATTTTCTGGTTTGGGGTGAGAATGAAAAAAGACAGATGATTAAGACCTGAACAATCTTCCATATTGATAAGCGCTCTACCCTCTTTCTCAAGCTCCCTCGCTACCTCTTTCATCGGGGTTCCGTAGAGGACGTCATAATACCCCGCCGCGGAGGGGTCTCTAAAGGTAGCAGTGACAGTTCGAGCAGTTCCAGTAAGTTTGGATCAAGCACCCATATGTTTCGCAAATGAGACTTGAAAGATAGTTGGCAGGTTTTGCACAAATTGTAAGGTATTATTCACGACCATGAGTGAAGGACCAAAGGTCGCTCACATGCATTGTCAACAAGGGACTAAGTATCTTACGTTGGAATTATAACGCTCAAGGAGGATAGGTTGGCAGTGATGTACAAGGTCGTGTCGTTCATAGACATTAGGTGAGCATGAAAAGCAGGTTTGTTCACAAATAAATATCTAACAAAGGTTCGTTAGAAACTGACAAGGGCGTCATGTATTTTGCAATGGTCCAACACTCCAGATCCAGTATAAATCCTCTTACATATTGGGTTGAAAGACGTCCGCAGATCATGAGATGGGGAACAAGGGACTTCAAGTAGTTAATTGACAAGTTTGTTTCCCAAAAGTATCTTTCTGTTCCCCCTTCTTCTCTGTCATGAACCCAGCCAACACAGGAGAAACCTCCATGTTCAACAATGTCGGCAACATGCTCATCTCGGATAGCACAATAACAATGCTAAACAACCAAACGACGACGAATTTCTTTCAAGCACCCCATGCCGTCGCCGAGCCAAAGCAACACATCCCTTCCAAACCCGCTATCTTCCATGGACGAGACAGTTCAGTGGAAGAAATTTCTCAGCTTCTATGCAATGAAGCGACTCCCCGAGTTTCCATCCTCGGTCCAGGCGGAATGGGAAAAACATCCCTTGCTCTTGCCATTGTCGAGAGTCCTGCTGTTCAATCTAAATATGGATCGCGTTGTTATTGGATCCCTTGTGCCAATGCATCATCTTCGGCCCTCCTCTTACAACTCCTCTACACACAAGTTTGCTTCGCCAGAACTGCACCCACAAATGACATTCTGAGCGACATCCTAGCGGAGTTAAAACACGTCGAGGAGCCAACCCTACTCTTGCTCGATAATTTCGAAACACCCTGCTTTCCATCTCAGGGCACAACCCAAGCCGTCGACGACATCCTCTTTCAGCTCCATAAGTGCAGCCGGGTTGCGATTTTACTCACCATGCGACTCCTCGGGAAAACGAAGGGCCCCTGCAATCGTATCAAATGGCACACGAGGCACCTTCAACCAGTGAGCAAAGAAGCATCTCGTCTCATCTTCCATGACGTGTATCCGGATTCGAAGGAAGATCCCGACGTCGACACACTGATAGCGGCTGTGGGGCACATGCCGTATGCAGTGGTTCTGATGGCGAAATCTGGAGAAACGTGTGATTTTACGGCGAAGGCGCTCCTTGAGGAATGGAAACAGGCGGGGACTACGATGATTTCTCACTCAGGTTTTCCAGAGGAAAATATGAACCGGAGCATTAGTTTATCGGTCAACCGCGACTTTGTTAAGCAGAATCCTGACGCCCTTCTGCTTCTTCAAACACTTGCTTTGCTTCCTGTCGGTACCTCCATGGACAATCTTCGTCAGTGGGCTCCAAATATCAAGTCGCTATCGTCTGCCATCTGCTCACTTTCCAGTGCCGCTCTTCTGTTGCAAAGCGAGGGACATCCCATGACTCCCAAAATTCTCTCAATTCTTCCCGTTGTGCAATCGTTTATGCATACTACTGGCCAGATTCCTGAAGAAGTCCGCCAGAACGCTCAGAAAGCCTGTTACCAATTCATATTAAACCATATTTCTCAGTGTGAAGCTCATCCTCGAGATCGCGAATCCATTGTGATCGCTGAGGACCGAAACGTTCGGCTCATCCTGCTCAATTCAGAACCAATCTCCCTTGATCTTCATCTCAAATACCTTCTTTACTTTTCTCATGCGAGTCGCCACTGGCAGAACACTGACATTTCTGAACAGGGCTTGAGCCTTGCTCGAAAATTAGGTGACCAGAAGATGATTGCTCAAGTGTTGTTCGCATTGGCTCTAGTTCATGGCCGTAAAAATGCATATGATATTGCCGAGCGGTACTTTTCAGAGAGCTACGACCTCTTGGGCAAGTTCACTGATCCGGAGTCAACACAAAATACTCTCGAGTGTGGGCTCCTGCTGGCGAATTGCAGACATCTTCTCCATCAGCCACCCCAAGTGATAATCGAGTTTCTTCAAACCATCCCACTCACTCCCGGTGATGATTTTCAGAGGTCACTCGTTAAAAGGAACATTGGTGGCTGTCTTCGAATAAATGGCCAATTTCCTGAAGCCCTGCACACACTCCAAGAGGCTAAGGATTTGTTCATGAAGACTGGCCATCTGGATAAAGTTGCTGCCACTCTCAGTCTCATCTCGGACGCGTATTATCTTTCTTCTCAGGTTGAAAAATGCCTGGCGTCGATTTCGGAGGCGCGTGAAGTTGCTAAAAGCTCAGGGATGACCAAAACCGTGATCGCATTTTTTGACTTCAAACATGGCTGGTTCCTTTTTTTGCTTCAGCGGGATATGGAAGCGTTGCCTATCTTTCAGGAGTGCTTGTCCATCTTCGAGTCTGGAGGGCAGTTGAGTACTGTTGTGGATTGTTTCATGCATATGGGATCCATTCATGCAAGGCAAGGCAATCGTGATGATGCGTGTGTGGCATTCGAAAGTGCCATAGCAAAGTGCACTGAACTTGGTGACACTGTCGAAGGGAGAGACAAAATAATGCTGTTGGAAAGGCTTAAGGAACAAGTTGTCGGAGATAGCCGGGTTACAAACAGTGCTTAGACAAATGTGTTGCTCTTCGAAGGTCCATTTCCCTTTTATGTTTTATTTTCTTAATTGTGTCTTCTCTTCTCCTCTCGTTGATCGCCTTCTCACCATTTGTATTTATAATTATTTCAGCTATGAACTTCTCTTCTTATCTAGTTATAAGTAAAATCTATTTAGTATAAAATGTACTGTAGAATTACAGGTTATCTCATAGAAAATAATCAAGTGACTTACATTGTTACATGATTGGAAGTGGTTCTGGAAAATCCTAAAGGCTTTGGAAAGATTGTAGATGGCTTCAGAAAGGTCCTAATAGGCTTTGAAAGGTTTGAGAACCCTCACGGTGGGCTCCAAAATGATGTATTGCCTACAGAGCAAGATGGGGAATATGCAAGACTGCACAACAAACTCACCTGGACCTCCCAGTGGTGCAGGTTCAGGTTCTACCTACTTTCAGACAGCCTAAGACCTTTTACGAGGAGTAAAACAAATGCGTTGCGATGGACATGCGCATATTCTTTTATTCTTCTTATTTGTTCTACTATGTCCATGCCACTTAGTTTATTCTTCCTTATTATTTACAGGCAATCACTTAATTTAGTAATGCTACAAGTATATAAACAGTTTGTAGATATCTAAAATATTATCTTGAAATCTCACTGTACCATTTTGAGGCATTCAGTTCGGCCGTCCTCCCATGTGTACAATCCCCGTTTGGCGGTCGTCACTCGTGTTAATTTATGCTCTCTTCCGGTAGCCGTCTGGCGAGCTTATCCTGAAGCAGGGTACACTGGCAGCAGAGCAAACACCTTCCTGTTGCAAACCCCTGACCAACGATAGTATTACCTGAGAGCAAAGTCAAGCTGAAGATGATGTTCAAAAGTTTCAAGGAATGAACTGAAGTGGGAATGAAAGGAGCGGGAGTCAATTAAAATCTACATAAGAATGATCGACGGCAAGGGTTAAAGAAAAGCATCAAAGAGCGAGGTTCCAGTCGTGTGGACTTGGAGTAGGTAAGGGATAAGATGGTAACGAATGTGTGGCAAAAACGAATGTAGTGAAGATCAATATGCGAAACACGATGACTTGGTCGGAAACGGTAGACGACGCTACGCAACCATGTGGAACAAGAACTGTTTATAGGAATAAAAATAATGAAAATAATAATAAAAACCAAATCTAAAAATCAGAATCTATTCCAGGTCCGTCCAGCAGGTATTACTTTTTCCGGGCTGGCAAAGGCGTCTGGAATTTTTGGGACAGGCGGGATATATTCATCTCTACCCCTTCCGCGTCCAATGCCTGACCTACCCCTATCGACAGCAGGAGCGACGTCGTCAATGATCTCGCTGTTCACCCGCGTCGCTTCTGCTGCTAGCATCGCCTCAACCTGCTTCACAAACCTATCTCTCGCTACATTGCTCTCCTCTTCATCTAGCAAGCTCGCTCGACTGTAGATGCTTCCGCTCCATCGACTAGTCCTGTCACCCACTGTCTTCCCGTCATCCCAAGCATGATTCAGAGCTTCAGAAGATCTTTTCCTTGCGAATGCCTTCCCAAAAGGCTCATACTCTTCGCTGCGACTTGGATTATTCACAAAGCGGTTGAGAATACTGTTAATCGCGCTGTCTGATGAAAGCCTGTTGGTATCAAAACTGTCACGTAATCGGTCGTCATCTGAAGGATCGTTCTCATCTTCGAGCTCCTCCGAACTTTCATTGGTTCTCTTGCCAGACCTACTCTCAAACTCAACCCAACTGCTCAAGCTATCCTTTCTGTCTTCGGCATGGACTGGAGGGATGCTTGCGTCTCTCCCCCATAGATCCCCTGGGGCTCGATGAGATGACGATGATGATGGAGGGGATATGTCCCTATACTTCTTCCCAACAACCAGCGAGTCAACCTCATTCCGCCTAGGGGACATAGGCCGCGAAGGGAAAGGAGAGTCCTTTCCTCTCCTTATATTCAGAGCAGCAACACTATGGCCAGCAGTTGCACCGCGAACTATATCATCAGGTGGGAGAGTTCTCGGTGACCGATCCAGAACCCTCTGCCGCAGTTGAGAGGGAGTAGGGAACGGCATAGTTGGCGGGTTGGCGTTTGCATCGTTGACTGGGAGAGGCGGGATGGAGTTTCGACTACGACGCCAAGGACTTGGGCTCCTGTTCTTGGTCGTCGATATCTCATCACCCTTCATTAGAGGAGGTAGTGGTAAGGGACCTGTAGGCGGCGGACTTGGTGGTGGGATATCATAGTACGCCAACGCACTCGGGCTTCCATTACCCAACCCCCGAGGACCGAATTGGTGGCCAGGACGCAAGCTGAGGGTAAGATGCGAGGGCCTCGAATTCCAAGGAGCAACAGCGTCAAAGGTTAAGCTAGGTGACAAGGCCGAAGGACTGACAGCTGAGTTCGGCGGGGAGATCAGAGCATGGGGAGGCATCTGTACCACTGAACTCGAGTTCTCGGCGGGGGATTTTGACCGTCCCTGTCGAGATAACCGAGACGATAGACGCAAGGGTGAGTGTGAGAAACCATGCTGAACGGCAGGCGACGACAAAGGGGCAGACTGGGGAGACTTCAAAGGTGCCATTGCTGATGCGGGAGAAATCGGCGAAGGCATTGCACTTCCAGGAGACAGTGCCTCCCTCCGCAACCCAAGCAAATTAATCTTCTCTAAACTCGGCCTGAGCCTCAACCCGAACCCGCCTCCTTTGCCAACATTGACAGGGACAACAGGTGGCGACGAAGCTGATGCTGCATAGGGTGTCGTCTCCATATCCTCAAGACTAGCAGTCTCGACCTGAACCCAAGACTGCGCATCGGTTTCCGATTCCGTTTGAGATTGCCGCTGTATCATCATCAGGGGCACCGTCGAGACGTCCTGGGCGATTTCGAAGGAAATCATCGGAGGTTTGAAGGTTTCGTAAGGAGCAGAACTAGGAGAGGATACTGGTCTTGAACTTGTCAAGGAAGATGGTGCGTTTGGTGGGGGAATATCCATTTTTATTGTTTGGCCGTGACCATGCCGCGAGAAGTATGTTACCGTACTTCCGCTGCCCATGCCCAGTCCGTGACCGCCATGTGGAGAAGGAAGTTGCGAATGCGAATGCGAGGTCGCAAAAGATGTCAAAGAACTTGACAATTGAGGGATGTTATGCGAAGAAATCGCACTCGCCCTGCTTTGCGACATCGAGCCACCAGAAGACGAGGAAGATTGAGAGTCGCGACTCGGTCCTGTTGGCTGCGAAAGGGTTTGGAAAGATGCAGTGGGTCGGGACACTAGGGACGAAGAGTGGGACAGAGGCGTTGAAAGCGGAGGGGTCTGCGGGCGGCTGCTGAGTGCAGACATATCTGCCCCTGCGGTAAAAGGTTGGAATGAGAGAGATGGTAAAGTATTTCCATTCGAGCGTGTGTCCCCAATTGCGGCATACGTACTTGAGGCAGGGGGGACTGCAGGTAACGACACTTGTGAATCCCCGCTTACAGACGCTGCAGATCCACTTGTAGGACTCAACGTTGCAAATCTGTCCGCGATGGGTAAAGGTACTTGTTCCTTTGGCAGACGCTCTTCTTCCCTCGAACTCTCTCTCATGTCCGGCTTTGAACTTTTTCCCGACATCTTGAAAAACATTCTCGTCTTGGATCTTTTTGTGCCTCCATCTGTTTCATATAATGCATCCTCAGAAACCTTATTCTTGGGAGATTTCGATTTCAATTTGGATTTCTTCGGCTTGGAGCTGGGGCCGTCCGTCAAGTAGCCTACATCGGTCTCTTTATCCTTCTTCTTCATTGACCCCTTGACCGCATCGACGAGACTCTTTTTCCTCTTCCTTTCCTCGGGAACTGCCAGTCCACCGTTCTCCAGAGAATTAGTGTCCAAATTTAGTTTCCCCTCTTTCAACACTTTTGCTTTCTTTTTCTTGTCCTTTTGCTTTCGCCCTCCTTCGCTGAGATACCCACCGTCACTTTCATAACCATCCTCCGTTCCTTTCCTTGTCTTCTTCAATTTTTTTACTGTTGCTATGGGACTCGAGGTTGACAGTGGCGTAGCAGGGGCATAAGGTGCAGGTGGTGCCGGCATTCCCTCAGGGAATGCCACGGGTTGTCCTGTCCAAGTACCCCTTTTCGGGGGAGCACTGGTAGGAATCGTAAATGTATGGTATCTATCATCTGTTGTTGTCACCACATTTCCGGGATGTAATTGAACACCAAAACTCTTTACACTTCGATTCGAAAACGTCTGTGATCCTGAGGGGCCCGAGGAAGAAAGACCATCGAAGGCCTGGAAAGACTCCTGGGAGTTAATCAGTCCTTACGTTCAAAGAGTTTGCGTAAATGAAAGAAAAGAAAATTAACAGTATCACGTCACAAACGTAACACCAATTGAAAACTAGTACGGCACTTAATACAAAGTGAGAACCATCATGTGCTTCATCGGAAGGTTTGGCAAACAGAGTCGATGCACGATCTGGGAGACGGTGACATTTGCCCTAAGACCAGAAGCGATGTTCGTTGGAACGAGTACGACTCCACATAGGCTCGCACAGAAATGCAGAACTATTAGTACTCCACAATGTACAACATCGGTCTTCACAGAGAATAAAAACTATAAAATCGAACCAAAAGCCACAAAAATTCATACGCACCTCGTTTTCATCACCTTCCTCTTCAATAACAGCGTTGTTGAACATCCAATCTGCGACGAGAGGATTTGAACCAATGCCTAGTTCAAGAGCTGCATCAAGAACAGATGCACGGAGAGTATTCGAGTCCCGAGAAACACTTTCCACCTGTTTATGCGCAGGTCGTGGCCGAGCTTGAGGATACGGAAGGACAGAGACATTCATTGTTTGTGTAGCTTCCAGTTCCTTCCAGCTCATTATAATAGAAGAAAGACAGCAGGAGAGAAGGAGAAGGCTGACAACGGCAGCAGGCTATTGTTGAGTGTTATAAAATGAAAGGAAATGATTTCAATGGCCTATAGCAACACCAATAATAGAATCCCCGTGAGAGTTGACGTTGATCATCGGCCCTGTATTCAAATTGACAACTAATTTACCCCCGCGTTTCTCTCACAAAAGACCTTGCAGAAAATTAAATAGACCACCATTTATTGTAGGAAATCCCCTTTCAAACCTCTCCTCACAATCCTGGTCCATGTTCTGCCTGTCGTCACGACGACGAATTTGTTTTCCCTCTCATGATGCAATATCTTCATTGATCCTGTAAAATCACCTCGGGTTTGTGTCGGGACTTGCCTTGCTCTGATGTCAAGGTGATAAGCTGTAAAGTTACTTTGACACAAAAGCATAGTTGGGTTATGTCGTGACAGTTTTCATGCAGCTTGTGTGGGAATTGGGCCTGCGTAACAAACGACGAGCGAAGAGTACGATAAGCAGACAAGGAAGGACCGTAAACAGAAATATTAAAATAAAAGTAAAATATTGCACCGAGAAGGTTCCGAATTGCCATGAAACGATGTATCATAGTTATCGCCAAAACAATAAGCAAATTCTCATATAAACATTTGGTTCTCTTCAGAAAAGAAAACGTCCAGACGATAAAGATATTTCATTGAATGCCAAACAAACTTAAGTTTCCTAGATGTCAAAGAAAGGTCGTTCGTAATTGGACTGTTGTTGTTGTTGTTGTTGCTGTTGCTGAGCGAAAGGGTTGTGAGTCTTCAATGACTGATGTTGAACTTGTCTTCCAGCGTCCGTATAACCATACCTTTAAAAAATTGTTGAGTATGAGAATAGGTGTATAAAAGAACCGCTAAACCAAGAACGCACCTCAAAGAACCGATATTACCGAACGTGTCCTGCCCACCTTCACGATCCGCAAACAACGCCGCCAACGCCTCGTTCTCGTCTATACGTGTCTTGGAATGGACAGGAAGTCCTGAAGCTTGCTGTGCAGGTAGCGTCTGTCTCCCTGTAAACGGCTGTGGCGAAGACGTAAGTGAGGAAAGGTTGGAAGGTGAGTGATTCTCGTAAGTGCTCTGTAAGTTGAAGGCAGGCGATCCTCGCTGCGGTTGGGATGGCTGAGGAGACGCTGATAAAGTAGGAACGGGAGTGGTTGGAGCAAAAGGATTGTTTTGTCTAGGAAAAGGTAATTTATTGAACTAAAACCGACGGTCAAACAAATGTACGCACCCGAATCCAGTCGGTTGAGCCTGAAGACTTGGTTGAGGAACAAACAAATTAGCTTGCTGTTGCTGTTGCTGCTGCATCTGCAGAAGCTGTTGTTGGCGCATCCATTCTTCCTGTTGAGCTTGTTGCTGAACCGCTTGCTGTTGTTGAAGTATGAACAACTGTTGCTGGCGTAAGAACTCGGCTTGTGCTGCTTCTTGTTCTACCTGCTGTTGGTACGGATTGAAGGATGTGAACTGAGGCATTACAGATGTGAATTGGGGCTGTACGGTAAACTGGGGCTGCAAGCCAACAGCATAGGGAGTAGGATCGACAAAGGGAAAAGGATTGTTGTTCGTGGAAGGACTAGTAGGCGACGGACTGCAGGGCGATAGAGAATATGGACTGAGTATCCAAAGTCAACGAGAAAAACACCGAACATACAGTTGGTTTGCATCATCAAAGAGAGCCGACTCATTCGAATTGTCAACGTCCTTTTTGCGTTTGTCTTCTTCTTCTTTACTTAACCTGAGTGCCTCTTGGAGCTCCATTTCCTCGCGATCCTTTTGTTCACTCGCGAGGCTCTTCTTGCTTTCTTCTATAGCCCGCGTAAGTTCATCTTCATCGCGTTTACGTCCCTTGCCCGCTGAGCTATCCTGCCTTCTATGAACATTCTCGTTCTCTTCATTATCTTCCCCGTCAACCCCACGAATCATACGATCCCTCATGTTGGCCCGCGTTCGACGCTCCTCCCGAAGACGCGCTTCGTCCGTCAGAAGGTTGGTAATGTCTTTTGCCTTTTGCCGCACATTGGCGCCTTGGTCCTTGCTATCCTCGTCAATGTATTGAAACTCTTTGAGAGTTTTGATAACATAGATGTTATCACGGAAATAGAGAACAACATTCTCTGAGCCTTGGTGTAGACAGTAATCGAGTACAGTCAAACTCTGTCATGCGATGGCGCGAGATGTGACTCTATAAGCGCAGCACCGACCAATCCCGACTGCGCTCACCTTGAAAACATGCCGCCAATTCTTTCCCTTATCATTAAGCCGTTTATCCAACATCTCCATAATCTCGATAAAATCCGTTCTGCAAACTCATGTAAGCTAATCTTTCCTTTCAACCAAACTCGGCGTTCAACTCACTGGTTATATGTCAACTGGGCAATTTCGTTCATCTGGGTGCCCGATGGTCCCCATGGATCATTTGAGGTGGCATCACGGACTTTTGCTTGGGTATCTGAGTAACCCTTTGTATAGTTTTTGGTTACCCTGAGAGCGGCTTTGCCGAAGTGCTGCATGGTGGCAGAAAACAAAAGATTCTGGAAGTTAATCTACGTTTCGCACGGTTGATGGGCTCATATTTAAGACTTTCCTTTTTTTTTGGGTATGACACTGATGGTGAAGCGGTTATCATGCTTGCCTTCCAAGCAAGCGGCAGGGGTTCGACTCCCCTTCAGTGTAAGATTTTTCCTGCTTATCTCGATCATCCTTAATCGTTGCACATTTACCTGGATACCTTTGTGCCGGAATAGTTCAAATGCCGCTCATAAAAAAAAAGTTCAATTACTCTGGTCCGAAATTCGGATTGGCTATTATTTTGCGATGCAACTGCGCGTTTGGTCAGCGTCCATTATTCCAGGTTTTACGTACGGTAACCGAAGAGGTTTACAACTGAGAATAAGCTTCATCGCTTGTTCCGCGATTTGAAGCTTGTGCACGACGAGCTCCGACTTCAATATGCCCCGAAAGTGTCACTGTGTCCAAGTAATGCGGTTTTGGACTGGGCCCGGCCCCACTGACTTCCTTTTACAGATGAGGCGGTATCATACCATATTTGGAACACCGGCGGCGGTGTGCCAAAAACCGTCTTCTCTTACAGACAACTTCCGTGTAGAACGGAAATACTGTAGCAGTATTTAATCGCACATGCTACTCATTGACACTCCACTTTTTCGTGCCAACAGGCCATGTCTTTTCAATGGGTCAAAGTTCCTCTACTTCTGGCAAATGCCCTTGTCTATCACAAGACATACACATCACCCATGCCTCCACCACCTCCAAATGAATATATGGTCAAAAGGGAAAGGGATTTACAGACAGGTCCCCTAAAATTTGTCACATTCTTCGTCTTTGGTGCTGTAAAGGTTTGTTAATATTGATCTATCGCTAGCACGCCCATTTCTCATCAGGACGAATTTTTTCTAGTATATTCACACCTCCCTTTGTATCGCAGAGGTCCTTGTCATCTTGGCCCGGTATGACTCGACCAACCCTATTTCTAGATCAGTTCTTTCTGGACTCGTATTTTCCGGTCCCGATTCGCCCGCAAATATCGTGCTTTCCCCAGCCTTTATGATAGGGAGCATCCTCACCATATCTGGCGCAATGCTGCGCTTCTATTGCTTCCAGACACTTGGGAGGTTGTTCACATTCGAGTTCTGCATTCGCAAAGACCATAAACTGATCACGCACGGCCCGTACGCGTATGTACGTCACCCAAGCTACACGGGTTGTCTCCTAAATCAGACCGGGATATTTTTGTGCCATCTGACGAGTGGATCATGGCTGAGGGAGTGTGGAGTACTGGCCGAGTGGTCAATTGGAATGCCACTTTTGGGCTGGTTCATTCTTACGACTATACGCTGTTTATACTTATTCGATCGGTCGAAAGTCGAGGACAAGGGTTTACGGAAAGAGTTCGGCGTGCAATGGGATAAATGGGTCAAGGATGTCCCGTACCGCATCATCCCTGGTGTTTTTTGAGGTTTCAGGAATTAATTAGATCACTAGCCCTGCACCAGCCTGAGTATTTTACTCGCTTCCTACTATAATGTCACATATGGTATTAAGTCAAATATGAAGTTCATTAATTTAGAACTGTGGAATAAGTTATGCCCCCGCCTGACTTCTGCGATTCAGACCTATAAATGTATGTGACGTTGGTGTATACTAATTTAAAAACAAAAATATTATCACGGCCATGTCCTCCTGCGCCTTGTCGGAAAAATCGAAAAAAGCATATTTGGCTGGATGGGTGATTTTTGAACCTGATTCGTGATTATGGAGCCTTATT
>QDKV01004740.1_pt1 | contig 13268 bp, 18 predicted proteins | sample 1861101 | NCBI WGS metagenome assembly QDKV01 (sample SAMN04275158, study PRJNA302643) | Fungus metagenome, whole genome shotgun sequencing project. | isolation source: fruitbody | host: Mallocybe terrigena | place: Sweden | collected 2013 | reverse complement strand
GCCAAAACGAACGTTGTGAGTGGTTGCAAAAGACCTGTTTTCGTCGACTGTCCCCGCGTTTTCAAAGATTTTGGTAAAGATCGACACACACGTGTAGGAAGCCATAATTTCAGCAGTTGCGATGACAGTTTCCGCGATACCTGCCAGCGACGAAGAGATAACATCGGTTAGTTATTGAGTCCACAAGTTCAGTCACACTCGCAATCACAATTTTCAATGTGGTTTATTAATATTATCATATTATATTTGTAATAGTCTAGAATACCACAAACAAATATTATATTTATGACAATTTCATGTTTAAGAAATTTGAATTACAAAATATAGCTAACAGGGCCAGTAAAAATCAGCCAACCCTGAGCCCTTGGACAGCGTAGATTGGAGTCCTATGTGTTTGAGAACCTACTTATGAAGACCGTCAACAGACAAGGAGGTATCATCAGGTAAAATTTTTGGACCCAAAAAATTTCCTTTTTAAGTAAAACATGAATTTTGTATAAATTTGTCCGTTTGAACCGAACCAAAGTCTTAGGACATTCTCCTTTCTCCATTTGTCTTTCACTACCTCAATTTTCCACCAATGATGTGCGTATCATCTTCATCTCTTAGCTTTCTTTCTAAATTAAACAGCAAATTCTTTCACCCTTTTATCAAACAAATCTGTTACTCTCATCATGATACATTCGGGTCAACAGATGAAGGGTGGGACTTCAACTTCTACCCCACCCGAATTCCTTAACCACCTTTCCTTTTTCTGCTTCGACCAGTTGTGTCGCGGCTTAGCAGGATTCCGCGTATTTTTAATCACCTGATTCACCTTTTTCGATTTTCCTAGGATTGCAGAGTTGGTTCCTTTCATCAAATGGAAAACATTGGGACTCACTGGATGGTTCACGCGTTACCAGGGAAGACAACTCCTCGTCCACATTTGGTATGGGTATTGCAGATGAGAAAGTTATGTATGCGATTGCGAGTAGCAGGAGGGAACGACCGAAAAACATTTTTGATTCGACTTGAGTTTCGCAGAAACTGAGCAAGAGTAGAGGGCCGGATGCGATGAGACCAGCTCGATGAGATTTTTCGAACAGAAAGCAGTAGTCATTATATACCTCCCACAGACTGATACCTGAGGCCATGTGTCTGCACAAGAGGCCAGGCTTTGAGAAAAATATAATGAGCGACTAACCCCCGATCAATAGTCCTTCGTAATATGACTCGGTGTCATTTCTGGGTCTCTGACACACCAGGCTGTGTCGATTAGAATCTCATGGACTTAGCTTACCCTTGGGCAATGGACTTAAGTAGTATCTTGGTGGTGAAAGATGGCGAAGAGAATCTTGGTCGGAAGAATCTGACCTGCGAAGCGGCCAGCACCATTTTCCTTTGCGAAGCTACGTGCAAAAAAAGGGAGACACGGGTACAAACATGGCTACCCGTTGGTGTTTGCGAACACTAGTCGCTCCCTGTATTCCATTGGAAATTACGGCGGTGTTTAAAGGCTTTATACTTGAATATTAGCTTGCACGCTTCGGAAGTAATACATATATTTTCATCTCTCAACGTGACACTCGAAACGCCAGCGTTGTCAGTGACATCCCGCATTATCGCGTCGTGCAATTGGTGGAGAAGACTGAGGAGAAAAGTGACCGGTGAATCTCCACATGATACGTTGAGCCTGAGAGCTTGGAACACATGGATTTCGGAACTCGAAGCTTCGAAGGCCAACAATAATTCAATGATAGTACCCCTCACCATTTACCAACTAACGGTGAGCCCATTTCCGTTCACCCCGTCACAAACGATCTCATTGATATCGTCCAGAGGGTTTGGCTACCAAGAACGGAGAAGAGGAGTGCTTTGCAAAAAAGTGTGCATGTTCTCTTCTTCTCTCGCTGTCCCTCCTAATTGCCATTTTAACAAGTATGAAAACCTCATCTCGCGCATTTTAAAGTCGCCTCCTGCTGATTCAGCAAAATCATATCTGCATGCGAAATCCCAGATCGACTATGACAGCCAAAAGGAACCCACCTTCAGCCATTTGATAAGAACGAATGATTTCTTATGTGCTGGAGAAGTCTACTTTCCCTAAAAGGAAAGGTTGTATCATCAAACCCTTATAGTGGGCGCCTTGCCAAATTTGGTTTCCACCTCCATGTCCTTGGCTAGGCACCAGGATACTTAATTCAGGACTACGGTTTTCACTTTGACCACTGCCACCCCAATCATGCCTGCATACCGACACATTAAAGAACACAGATGTATAGACCTTGAAGAGGCGGCTACTAAGACACGCAAAGCTCCAAAGCCCCGTCAACCCAAAAAGGTACTCGCTCCTGAAGAAAAGGAGAAAGCCGAGAGAAATTGACACACAAAGCAGCTCGTGAGGCTAAGAAGACATGGGGACATGGGAGTCTACTTTGGTCCCTTGGACTGTCAACCTCGCTTTCCGTTTCCCCTTGGGCACAATGGTATGCCGTCTTTGCAAACATTGAGTTTCAAGTTGACGTGTTAAAATGTTTACCTTTTTTTCAGGCCATGTACAAGTCAGATGGTATATATTCCGCATAGAATCGCGTTCAACATACTCTGCTAACTACACCTTCAGCGAAATCCGCGTACACTCTTACCGAGAAAGAGGTTTTAACGCTACGCCACGAATCCATACTGGGCTCCTCGAAGACCTTTTTCGCGCAGCAGGATGCCAAGACCCTAGCACGCAGAAAGCTCGAAGCAGGCGTCGGAAAGACCAGTATGAACAAGCCGGCCTTCTATTCGGAGAAGAATTACGCTTGTTCAAGAAGACCGACAATAGTAATAAAAGCCGTAGGAAGAATTTTGAACCCCAATTTTCTGGTTACATTTCTTCAAGTGCATATCGTTACCGTAGATGGTAATTGGTGCTCGAGGATGCGGACGAAGACATCTATATAATTTAATTACTTCAATGCTACAGTGATTATTTAAAGCAGATACGCACAATACCCAAACGACGAAAACGTTCCCAACAATAAATGATATCGAGACTGTAGTATCTATGTCGATCCCTTCTTCTCGTCATCTTCAGATTCATCCCGTTTCTTCCACTGCTCGTATGCATGACTGATCGTGCGCTTCGCAAGTACAAAAGGCTCCTCAGACTTTGACTTCTCCCACACACGCAATGCAAATTCCTTTTGTTCACCCGACGTGATGCTGTCATGCAAAATGGTGAGGACTTGGTATGACGGTGCGAGTAATTTGTTGAGTTTTTCCTGCATCGAAGGGACATCGGGTGGTAGGGGTATCAGGATGGAGGGGGAGCTATAACGACGAGGTTGGTAATCGAACTTTATGAGTCAGTGTTGTAACGCACCTAACATCTTCCAATGTCTTTGGAGGCACCAACGAACCCCACCATGGAGGTTGCGCAGGAAGCGAGATATCACCTTGATGGTCAACATCCTGCCTCAGTTGCTCTTGATAGTCCTGCCATATCTCCCTTCTATCTTCGCGAAACTTTTCCAACATTTGTTGCTTAGACAGATCAAGCACCATTTGATCAGTCTTCCGCTGACTAGCCCAGCGACCCTTTCCTGTCCACAGGTACCATCCCTCGTCCCAGTACTTTGTCGGAGACGATATTACCTTTGGCCGATCTTCCGACTCGTCCTTTGATGTTCCACCAAGTATACGAGGCAGATTGGCTGACTGCCCTTCTGCTGGCAAAGGATACTTTGCTTTCCCGTCTGGTCCGACGACGTCGTGTCTTTTGAAAGACAAAATATTCCTCACTTCATGCGGAAAAACCTTTCGAACACACATTGACCGGCAAGTAGGATCTCGTCCATGAATTCGCCCACTAACAGTTTGTGTGCAATACGTAAAACACCACTCGTCGTTCTTGGGAGAGAAACGACCTGTGCGTTAACACATGTTAACCAGCAATAACCTTCAAACAAGTATAAACTTGCCTTGAGGCGGCGTAAGAATCTTTATTGTTGGCCAATCTGCAAAGGGTGGCTTGCGTACTCTCTGTTGCTGCTGCTGCTGTTGTTGTGAAGAAGCAGAACTCTGTTCAGAGGAAGACATGATGGGGAGAGGTGTGGAGCCTGCGGTTTAGAATCAAAGTCATCACATATTCGGAATCGGAATCATCGGTGTTGCTCGGCATACTTTACTTTGAAGCGCCGCCTAAATAATAATCTTTTCATCTGCCTGCCAATTTTTTATTTTTACCCAACTTTTTGCTGTCTGAAGAATCGCAGTCACAGCTCGCGCACAGGAAGTGCTGTTCTGCTCTTCCATATTCAGCTGTGGGGAAAGTCCCCGGAGAAACAGAGCATGTCTTCGGCCATTTTCTTGGAAAGCAACGGACTTTAAGCATGGCGGGTACTGGTGGAGGACCGGCGAGAATGATTGCGCAGGTTGTTGGAACGCAAGTTCTAATACCTGACTCCATCTCTGTCCACTCTGTGATTGCATTCCGACAGGTTGTTTTCGATCAAGGCACTGGGGCGCGAAGATAAGAGCACTCTTTTGCTCGAAGGCATACTTGAAGGGATCAGTCGATTGTTGCTCATAGACATAGTTATGCGATTGTGGATTCTTCATAGAATCTTCAACACAATGGGGCTCACTCTCAGACAGCAAGTTTTTTTAAATTTTTTCCTTCCCCTGGAACCTAGTTGTTCCTTTCATGTCAAGCACACAAGTTCATATAATCATGTGAGTCGTTTTCCAACTTTTATTTTTGCATGATGGTTTGGACGATTCTTTTTGAATTTCTTCATGGTCTACACCTCAAATGAGGGCATGCTCCAGAATGACACCTCTGACTATTCGCCCACTCCCGCTATGCGGCTAATGCTAACTATCTTCATTCCTAGATATTTTTACTCGAAATAGAAGTCGGGAAGTGTTGGTATATAAATGTCATCCATCCACTTCATAAATGGATATATATATAAACATCTGTCTAGGGCGTATAGCGAGTTGTTAAATGTTTTCATTTATAGCTTCGATAAAGTGATGTTGTCAACAAGGTTGAGCTCCTCTTTGGCTTGTTGGCGAAGTTCTCGCCGAAGGATTTTGCCAGCCGCACTGTCAAGGTTTAAAGTTAGTGTATGAGGAAGCCTACTATTTTGAATCAACCTTTTAGGAATGGCAGTGGTAACGACCACACCTGCAAGTAGAAGGTATCAGTGCTCCAATCAAACGAAAAACAGATGCTAGCAGTACCTCCTCTCAAATATTTTTGACGTGCGACTTTGCTCTGGATCCATCTTTGTATGCTTGAAGCAAAAGCAGCTTTCTGAGTCTCAGATCTGATGGAGTTCGGTTGGGCATGGACAACGTATGCTCTTGGCAATTCAGTCGCTTCTGAAACACTGTACACACCGATTACTGCAGCGTCAGCGATATCTGGGTGCGTTAAAAGCACACTCTCCAGTTCCGCAGGTGGAACTTGGAATCCCTGAAAACCATCTATGATAGTACATAGAAGCAAAAAAATTGAATAAAATTTGAGTACCTTGTATTTGATAAGTTCTTTTCGCCGGTCGACGATATAGTAATATCCTTCATTGTCCATCGTGGCAACATCACCTGTCTTGAACCATTCATCTGGAGTGATTACATTTTTTGTTGCCGTAACATTATTCAAATAACCCTATAGTAGAGAATGAGAGATCTCATGAGATTACTCGTATGCAACTGAACTCACTTTCATAACTGTGGGTCCTCTGATCCAGAGCTCCCCCGGTTCGCCTTCTTTGGCGTCAATAAGGCCGTCTTCATCGACAACCAAGCGAGCTTGAAGATTGGGGAGCAGGGGGCCGATGCTTCCCATTTTACGACGACTATGCGAAACCGGCAATAGATGGGTTGTTGGTGAAGTTTCGGTGAGGCCATAGCCTATATGCCAAGAGAGTGGACATTCGTTTGGATATGAAAATGAGAATTTAAGAAAGTCATACCTTGAGAGATCTCAATTGGACCCTTGTCCTTGCGCTTGGCCAATAATCTGTCCACTACCTTGTGTTTCGCATCAGAAAGAGTCCCATTACATCGGACAGGAAAAATCACCTGTTTTGTTAATGCGGCACCCAAAGGAGCTGCACCAGAGAAAAGAACATGGAGAGTTGACAGGTCGTACTGGTCAACGGCTGAATACATTTTTAAATATCACAATAAAATGGAAATCAATTATCACATACCTGGGTGACGGGCAAGAACGACCAGAACTGGGGGGACAATGAGAGCGATCGTTGCTTTGTATCTCTCAACGTATGCACAGAACAGAACAGGATCAAAGCGACTCATAACAATGAGGGGACAACCACTGATAAAGGCCAGATGGAGAAGTAAGACGGCACCTATGTAATTTGTATAAGCCGTAGAACTTGCAACATAAGAGTAGACTGACCGTATATATGATAGAACGGTAGAAATCCAAGTACCTTGCCCCTTTCGTTCATTTCCGGAAAACAAGCTTGGTTTTGGACGAGAACGCTTGCAATATTTCGATGTGACGTCTATAAAGCTTTGAATCAAGTGCCAAAAAATCGGCATTGCAACCTACCTCTACACCTTTTGGCTTCCCAGTCGTACCTATGTCAGAAAATAAATTTCAAATTCCACAAAGGTAACCCCCCACGAACCTGAACTGTAGCACAAATATATAGTCTCATGTGCCAGCTGCCCGTCGAACTTCTCTTCCTCCTCCAAATGACCCATGTTCAATAAATCTGCGACCTTAAGCAGATCAGACAAATCAGATTTCACAAGTACTGCTGGCCCTCCAGCCCAATCCAACCCGTTAGCCATAACAATAATCCGTTTGTCCGCTTGACAAGCTCCCACTCCGAGATCTTTCAGCATTTCTCGGACAGTCGCGACGCCATCTTCGCTAGACAGAATGAGGTTCGCACCACTGTCTGTATAGTGATGCCTGAGCTCTTGTGCGGTGTATGCATTATTAGCAAGTGTGCATCTTAAGCCGGCGGCAACTGATGTTCGAAGAATGCGAAGAAGCGGCGAAGTTCATTGATCAGGAGTCAAAGAATTGTGTCATTATTGCCGATCCAGATGTTAACAAACTCACCTGCTCCGAAAAGAACCACTGGCCACATTAAGGAGTTCTCGGAATAGATCAGCAGAGTGTCTCCTTTCTTTGCTTGGAGACTTGGGTGATGTGTAATTCCATAACCGAAAGACAGCGCGAGTTTTTTTGTTTGACTGCGGGTGATGGTGGTGCCAGTGGCAGCATCGATATAGGCAGGGTGACAGCCGGTAAAGCCACCAACGTCATTTGGGTTTTTGCGTGGATTAAAGAGGTCACTGAACACAGACCGGTCGTGAAAGGGCGCGGGGGGGAACGAAGAATGGTGGATTTTAGGTGACATGGAAGTAAAGGGTAAAGTCGCTTGCTTGTACTCACCTAAACTCCGTGTACCGTCAACCCACTTATCCGCATAGTTCCGTGGCCTCTAAAATCCAAACCTTTTCGTAACGCGTCCAGGGCGCACATGTAGAAATATCAAAATGTGAATAAGTTTTCCCAACAAGAGATAGAAAATAAAGGTCTTGTACTTTGCAGACTCGAATTGGTCCCTCGATGTCTGTGGTCTCTTCGTTACTTGATGGCTCTTTGGTGTCGCCGGAGGGACTGATATCATAATATTCGTTGCCTAGCTGTAATAACTGTATTTTAAAGTGTTATTTATATTTGACTGTTCTATTTCATCCTTATGCGGACGGGTACCAACCTAACGCATAGAGCGCTGGTTCAGAATTTGTATTGCAGATCCCCGTACATTGCAAAATTGACTTGCATATGAGTTCCTCGCTTCACAATTTCACAAATCTCTCATAATCGGTTTCGCTCTCATTATATTGACGGAGCCCATTGAACTTGATTAATGATTGGCAAAGAAGTGAACAGGGAAGGCCAGGGTTTACAGCTAAATTCAAAATGATAGAGCTCCACAGCGATTTGTTTGGTTTTGGCCGAATGAATAAAATACAAGGGCGCTTACTCTGATGAGCAATGTTGTTTGGTTTTGTAAGGCACGAACCAAACATTCATGAGAAACACAGCCACACTCTCCTTCCTTTCGTATCCGGTCTCGGCAATTTTCATCACAAACCTTCAACGCTTCACGTATTACATTATGGCCTCCCTTCTTGAGCGCATGAACATTGCGACAGACTCTGTTGGCCCTGTACGATCCAAGGGTAACTCCAACCGAGGAGCTTCGGCTCCCTACGTGCGTCCAATCCTCTAGCCTAAAGCTCAAAAACAGATATAAACGTCTACCTCAATACCACCTCTCCAGAGTCGGGCGAGTCGACCCAAGGGGAATGTTGAGGGACAATGGTCTCATGATCTTTACGAGTCTCACAACTCGCTCTCGGCGCGTTTGAATCTCAGTCCTGCTGCCCCGAAGGCAGGTCTCAACACCATTGCTCAGAGAGCAATCAAGGATGCCACCACATCAACAACGGGGCGTCAAGAGAAAGTTGGGTCGCTCTCAATAAAAGGTGCAAGTGGATCACATGGCAACGTGATTGAAGTTTCGGGACTTGTGAGCGGCACGACAGCAGACGACGTGGCTGCCATTTTTAAGCGCTGTGGGCAAATCACCGACCATAAAGCCATGTCGAAAAAGGGAGACGAGCCACGAATTAGGATCACATTCAAGACAGCTGCATCCGCGGCCTCTGCTGTGCAGAAGTTCCATAACCAACCGGCAGATGGGAAAATATTGTCAGTGAAAGTTGTCGGTAGTTCTTCTGCGGGTACGTCCCTGGGAGGCCGTTTGGGCGACAGTGACGGATTGGGCCTTGTGAGGGAAGAAGGAAGTGTAGATGTCCTCATGGATACAGATGATAATGGATCGTAAGTATAGACCTCATTATTCATCAGACTTTTCTTGATAAACCTGTACTTTTCGTCTAGAAAAATGCGTTCGGATTCTCTTTTGAAGGCAGACCCTCGGGCGCATGTCATGGTAGCTCCACCAGGTGCAGACCCTGCCGACTATCTCCCAGCTCCCGTTTCTGGTAGAGGAAGTACGCGAAGGGGGGGTGCAGGCAGGGGGCGAGGTGGACGACGTGGGGGCAAGCGTGGACTTAGTATTGCTGCTCGCATGGACCTTGATTAAAGCATCTTCACCTTGACTCCCTTGTCCTTTTCTTTGTGTAGTTGGTTTTGTGGCTCTTGCACTAACTTAAATTGCCTTACCATACACTGATACAGTTATGTCTCACATGGCTCGATTTTATGATACTACTGTCTGTTTGTATTCTTGTGTACTTACATGTATTCTGCAGATTTCTATACCCTCTTTTGCTGAGTCGTTTGACTCCTTTAAAAATTCTGCGGTAGAGGGTGCGACAGATTTGTGTTTTAGCAAATTTCAACTCGTGATCGCGTGTGAGAATCCTTCCCGAATCCAAGTTTATTCACGCGTTCGCTTGCAACCTCCACCAGCCGCCCAGCGCCTGCGGGTCTCACCAAGTATACGTACCTGAGTCTTGTTATCTGAGAAAGTTCTCCACACCCATTTCTGAATAAATCTAGACATGGGTGAGTTGCTATCTGGCAGATGTGGTATACGCAATAGCTGATTAACTTTGTCCTGTTTTTGTAGGCTGGATATTCCTTTTCGCTGTGCTCTATTCTGCCGCATTGCTCTTCGGCATGGTTTTCTTTGTACGTTCAAGTGTTCTTTTATTGTCTCACCAATATTCTTTTACATCTTCGCCTTTGTTCAGATTATCATGTATTCAGATCTGGAGAGCGACTACATAAACCCCATCGACTTCTGCAACAAATTGAACCAAGTTCGTAAACTTTCGCTTTATGGGAAAAAATTCCTCAAGCATTCGACTCATCTCCATCAAATAGTTCGTCATCCCAGAATATGCAGCCCATGCATTTTTAGCCCTGATTTTCCTGCTTCGTGGAGAGTGGATGGCATTACTATGGAATTTGCCTCTAGTAGCTTGGAATGCAAACAAGTAAAGTCCTTCTAAATTCCATTCTCAATGTTCTTGTCTCACAACTTGGATGAACCCATGAACCAGGGTGGTAAACACAACTCACATGTACGACGCCACGGAGATCTTCCGCACACTGCCTCAACATCAAAAAGAGGCGTATTTCAAAATTGGATTCTACCTTTTGTCATTCTTCTACTATCTCTACCGGTGTGTGCTTTACTTCCTCCACTCGTGTGCAGATTTTGACGGCTTTCTGCTTTCAAGGATGATTGTCGCCTTCATTGCAGAAGCGGATGCTTAAATGTCAATTTCTGATGCCCCGCCTTATGACTTGGTGTATAGTACAACACACTGCTTTTTTTCGTAACACCTGCTTTCCTGCGTACGACAATAATTGAAGGTAAAACGTATTTAGAAACGCAAATAAAATGTAGTTGGATATAATCACGTGATAATAACAGGCGTCAAGCGGCTGACAAGTCAGACAAAAGGTCAGACGTGTTCGAACGACTCCTCATTTCCGGTACACTGCCTATATATCCCTTTAATCTTCGGCGAGTCTAGCCGTGCTGTAATTGACGAATAGATAACCTTTCCTCACGACATTTTAACGACCCATGGGAGGTCACGGTGCGTGTTACTTATTGTTCCCGTTGTACGCGTTTTGACGTTGCACTTCGCTCTGCCTGTGTCTCCCTGGAATCTTTTTGATCGGCTTTACCGATACTTTTGTCCATATGGATCTCGTTTCGACATATCGTACGCTTGGGATCAGGCTGGTTGTTTCTTTTTGGGGTCCTCATGGCTGCTGGACTGTTGTTTTGCATGGTGTTTTTTGTACGTGTTGTGTTACCCTCTGAAAGACTTAGACTGACTTTCTACAATGGACTGTTCATAGATCATCATGTTTTCTGATCTTGAATGCGACTATATCAATCCTATAGACTTGTGCAATAAACTAAATCAAGTACGGACTCGCTTATTCCTTCTTGTCACGGAATCGATGCCCTAACTCTCTTTCTCAGTTTGTTATACCTGAAAACGTCGCACATGCATTGTTGACCCTACTTTTTCTATTGTCCGGTCAATGGATAGCATTTATACTAAATCTTCCACTGGTGCTCCACAACGCAAACAAGTAACTTTTCTCCATCCCTCTATATTACTTTTAGCTCATCATTCCTTGCAGACATCGGAATAAAGCACATATGTATGATGCGACCGAGATTTTCCGGTCACTAGGCGGCCACAAAAAGGAGACATTTACCAAGCTTGGGTTTTATCTTCTCTCGTTCTTCTACTATCTGTACAAGTGCGTTTTTCCCATTTGATTCTGATGATTTCTTGAAGTTGAATTCCGATGTAGGATGATTGTCGCTCTCATCGCGGAAAGTGAATCATAATGGAAGGCGCTCTTAATCAAAGGGGTTGACATCTTGCTTCATTTCGCTATTAACCCATTGTCATTTATCATATTGCATCACATTAGAGGTTGTTAGGCAACGAGTATGAGTGACAAAGTGTGATAAAACAATAAGGAATGTGTAGGGAAAAAATATACGAACCACCGACCCATCCTCTCTGCGAGATCGACAAGAGATGATAAGTGGGTACTAAGAAGTCCGAAGTTTTTCTTGACACGTTCTGACACTCGAACGACCGCGTATGACGGTCCACCTTCTGGTGGACTGGGCAAGTCATGAGCAACATGGGGAAATTTTTGAATCGTGTCGCCGCACTAAGAAAACATTGTAAGAACGCAAGAGTTTATATAATGTGGGAAGGTTAGGGCAGGCTGAAATTATGTAAACCGTCCGATTGCCCGTTTGAGCCCACTGTCACATGCCTTGAAATGTTCTTATCATAACTAGGTCGCGTGAACTGATCAGATACCGTGTCTATAATTGTTCATAGCATCACGGTTCTAGTCCGTGGTTTCTTTCAGATCCAACGATGGCCTTATACCTTTGCGTCGATTGTGGAGGCACCAAGACGGCTGCTGTTATCAGTGATGAATCCGGAGATATTGTTGGTCGCGGTCTAGGAGGACCCTCCAACTTCAATTATCTGACTGTCGAACAGTTCGTTGCTGCCGTCAAAGATGCGGTCGAAGCAGCACTTCAACAGGCCATCCCCTCGTCTATGATCAGCCTGCCTCCGACTGAACGTAAACCATTTGTTGCTGCTTGGTTTGGTGTATCTGGAGCGGACTCTCCTGTAATGATTGCAAAGGCAGAACAGGCGCTTGCTGAACTTCTGGGCGTATCCGCTGGTCCAGACTTGATTGTTGCACATGATACGCACCTGCTGGCTGCACCGCTTCGTCTCCATCAAGATGTGAGTCATGCAGTCGTCGTTATTGCTGGCACCGGTTCCGTTGCCGTCAGCTTCACAGAGGAAGGAAAGCGCATCGTGGAACTCGCGCGTGTCGGAGGGTGGGGATGGTTACTCGGCGACGAAGGAGGTGGATATGACGTCGGACGAGAAACGCTTAGGCAAATCCTTCTGGCGAACGACAAGACATCTCTCACTGGATTGCCCCTACCGAAAAGCAAGCTTATCGAGAATGTCCTCCAGACATTTGGAGCTGACAATCTCATGGAAATCTTTGGTAGTGTATATCGCCCGGACCCTTCTCCGTCTGCAACTATTACACCCGGAGAGGGGAAAGCTCTCCACAACCTCGCCCGAGAGAAACGCATCTCTTCGCTTTCGCCCCTTGTTTTCGAGGCCGCCTTTGAACACGATGATCCTCTCGCGCTTAACATCTTGAAGACAGCAGTAGATCATCTCGCCTCGCAGATTGCGATTCTCCTTGACGAAGGAGCATCGTCTTCCGCTAGAATCGTCAAGGCAGAAGAGAGCGTTGTGTCTTTCGGTGGCTCATTGGCTGGGGTCGAGAAGTATAGAAACCTGCTTTTGTCTAATCTCGCGCAGCGAGGCCATGCTTTCAAGCATGTTGTTTTTGTTGACGATGCAGCAGCGACCGGTGCGGTTGGTCTCGCAAAGGCGTATAATTCCAAGTGATCTTGAATTTAGGTTGTTTGGGAAATCTTCGAATTCTTTTGTGGACTTGTGGCCGTTCGAAAGACTAGCAAAATATTATCTTGTTTTTATGCCAGTAGCGTTGGGATTATTCATTTGCATTTTACCAGGCTGGAAATTATAACCATAAATAGCATTTCCGATAAATATTTTTAGATTTATATAATAAAGGGACGACTTCGTCGTCATAGCCTTGCTGTGTGAGAACCAACTAAACAATCAAAATTACAGATCAGAGT
>QDKV01004741.1_pt1 | contig 13272 bp, 16 predicted proteins | sample 1861101 | NCBI WGS metagenome assembly QDKV01 (sample SAMN04275158, study PRJNA302643) | Fungus metagenome, whole genome shotgun sequencing project. | isolation source: fruitbody | host: Mallocybe terrigena | place: Sweden | collected 2013 | reverse complement strand
TTCTCCTCAACCTTTGTCAGATTTGTTCTACATCGTTGTATCCCACTTTCGCCCATGGGGCTCTGTGGACCCATTTGAATATATGTTTCGATAGCAACCTCATATGCTGCACACGTCTTCATAGTCTCCCCGGCTCAGGTAGATGTATCCAAAATTCTCCAAGTCCTGCGCCACGCCGAACAGGAACCCAACATGTTTGAAAGATATGAGAGACTTATCGAATTTTGGAAGCGCCTCCTCGTTCTTGTTCAGGGTGACAAGAATGAGTCCATAGTTCAAGTGAATTAGTGCATAGAAATATTGGTTGTCAACAGGTTCGATTGCATCGCAGGCCCCTTCAATCGATTCCAGGGCTTCTTTGAGTTGGGAATAAAGCATTGATTCAGCTGCGTCAGAAAGGTGTCCCATCGGCTTGAATATATCTCTCGCCTTGCACAAGGACTCCAGGGCTTCTGAATGTCCGCCAGCATAAAGAAGGCAGTGTCCCAGCTCCTTTAGAATACAAGCCTTTTCAAAATCACCAAGGGTTAGATTGTATTGTGCGAACCAAGGAAACTATAGGTCGTGAAGGCTGGCAGAGGTATTTGCAAGGAGCAAACCATACTCAGTGGCCATTTTTGGGGTGCTACGATCCTCAGTTAATTTCTGGAAGAGCTGGTAAGCATCGGCTAAATATCGTTCTGCAGGCTCAAAGTTGCTGAGTCTACGGTACGTGCCACGAAGTGCTAACAGCGCCTCAGCAATGAAATGACATTTGCCCGAAGCTTTGGCGGAGTCTAAAGTACACTGCAACTTCGATGCTTGACCTAGTGTCAAATCGGTACCACGTAAAGCGTAGCAGCGCCTCTACGAGTCTGTCTGATGAGGCTGTTTGATCGCGTAAGTTCGATGCGAGCAGAGACTGGATGATGGTATCCTCGGCTGCAAGCGCTTCCGAGTGCTGCTTGAACGCCGCGTCGTGATAACGATAGGCATGGTCGAAAACATACTGACAGCATGCTTCCCGCACTTGCTGATGGACCCCTCGGCAATTCGATTTGTGGCGGCCATGAAGGATTGAACAACAGGCAGAACGAAGAGGGTCGTAAATTCCGCAGACTCACTCTCGTCATTTGTCAAAAGGAGAGCTGTATCCGTGAGCGTTGCTATGGCGGAGGATGTCGACTTGAGATTTGGAGCCCACCAATCGAGATTCTTTCTGCAAGTACCAGCTGGAAGTAAAGAAAGAGTAACCAGTAATAAAAGTGCATCCGGATTCCGCTTAACAAGGGCACTGTCGACTGACAAACCAATGCTGCGATTCATGTTTTCCTCGGGTGAATTTGACCGAGAAATCATCCCAGCACCATCTTGTGACCAATCTTTGAGGAGATCTTTTGCCGAGGACCAACTTTTTCTCCCAAACTTCGCCACGAGGGTCACAGCAAATGGCATGAATCCCAGAACACCTAAAAGTCTGTCGACATCTGGGTCATCCTTCGATTTTGGGTATAATTCATGAAAAATGGAAAGGGATGCCCCCTTGTCCACCGGATGAAGGTTCTTCGATTATATCCTCGCATGGAGGTTCCGTTCCGCGCATCGTCACCAAAAGCGCAACATGGTTGAGTTGACTAAGCTGTTACTGACTTCTTTCCGTGTACCGTCAAGCATGTTCCAAGGAGTTTCGAAATCATCGAGCAAAATGAGTCGCGATGCTTTGGAGCTATTCAGTTCCGAAAGTATATCTTCCAGGGTGTTCTTCGTGTCCCGACCAATTCGAAGATTGATATATAAGAGTTGCAAGAAAAGGCAGGTAGATGCGGCTTCAATGCAAGGAACCCAGAAGCGATGTGATGGTGCATATTTGGATTGAACAACAGAAGACTGAACAACTGCCAGTGCAAGTGATGTTTTCCCCATTCCACCAGGGCCAGGAATGCATGCTCTCGAAGTGTGCTCTTCACAAATAAGATGAGAAATTCCTTGAACCAAATTGTCTCAGCCATGGAAAATGCGAGGTTGAACAGGCATCTGCTGTCTTGCTAGAGTATTCGATGCAGTGTGCGCACTAGAGTTGTTGAGATGCGTTAGGATGTGATCGAACTTGTCAAATCTTCCATGGAGGTGGTCAACTTGTTCCGCAACATGTTCTGTAAGACCTTGAATCTTCTGCAATTGAATTTCAATATCCATCAGGATATTGGAGTTGCGCAAATCGTTTGAATCTAGTCCCGAAACATAAGTGAGGTATGTTAGAAACCACTGAAAAGAAAACAGACATTGAATTTCTCCAGAGCAGCAGCAAGATGGTTCAGGCAGCCGTCGACCTTCGACTTGTTGAGGTCTCTGAAAAAGATGAGAAGCCACCGATTTTGGGACTTGATTTCATTGAGATTATCCATAATCCTTCTCAATGTGCTATGATGCACCATGTGGGACAGTTAACTTTCATCCCCAACAAAATAACAATAACCAACCTCATTAAACTGTCTATATCCTTTTCTATTTCCTTTGCGGCTTCCTCATGTCCGGTTGTCACATTGTCAACAATGATGATCATGAGATCACCAACACGATCATGGAGTTCGAGTACTCTTCCTTCTATATCTGTTACTTCCTATCGAACCAGATATTAGCGAAGATTTAAGCAGTAGTTCCCGTCCCACCTGACAAGCTTGCAAAACATATGAATGGGATCTTGAAGGAATGGGATTGGTATCAGTTTTGCAGCTGATTCCAAAAATTTCAGAGTCTCTTTCCCCGCCGCTGTTGTGTATTCCATCCCTTCTTGATCAAATATTCAATTCCCGTCTAGCAATGTAGCATATACGTACTGGATTTTACTCCGCGCTGATGTTACTGCGAGCGCCGCTTCGTTTGGGAAAGCTGCACCAGGAAAAGCATCCTGTCATCGAAAAGTAATACCGATTGTAGTTAGAAAGAGAGCCGTGCCGAGCGAAATGACAGCTTGTCACAGGTGCGTCACGGTCGGAAGAAGTCCTTTCAAGAATCGACAACTGTCAATGGCTTCAAAGAAAAGGTCTGCTTACATTAGAACAAGGAGGTGCTATAATCTAAACTGCCTCTCAGCTCAAAACTTGATCTCCTGGTGCGAGTACGATACTCGAATCCATTACCTGCGCCGCCATGTCCCCCCAAATTACTGAATATTCCAACAAATCCTATGCGCTACGCGCGTCCAGAATTCCTAAGCGCGCTTGCATCCGAAACGCCACTACCTATGATCGTCGACGCGGAATGTGGTATGCCTCTGGATCTGGGCAAATGGGAGTGTCTTTGGGAAGAAGATGCAGATGATTCAGGTGTGGCTTTGTCTTTGTGAAGAAAAAGGAGACTCTTACTTATTTCATTCAATAGCTCTGAATCCTGATCCCGTGAACCTTCCACCCCTCGACCCGAAAGATGCTTTTCTCCTTGCAGACCCGTCTTCGACAGGCGCTTACCCAAGTAACGGAAGTAGCCAATCCGGTTCAAGTACTATTCAACCAACACTTGCCAATGTGTCATGGCTACGGAAAACGGAATACATTACACGAGAAAGTTCCCAAAGGCAAGGAGGACAAGAACCGTACGTTTTTCCTTTAACATATCTCTTCCGTTTCAATGTTCGTGAATTTTTCAGGAAAAATGTCGTCTCTGCATCAATCGATGTATCGAGGAACGCACAACTTCGCGACATCGATGCCTCGTTTGCCGCTCAAAATGAGCACTTTTCCCTTGAAGAACTACACCACCCCAACAAACCCGACGTGACTGCTGTGGAATCCTATCCAATACTCCCCGATGCCGACATTTGGGCGAACCAATACGATCTATTCAGATTTTCAGAACGGCCTGGTGAGCGGCCTGTGGACGTGAGTTATTTTTTTTTGGGTAATTTTGTGTTCGACAACTCATAATTCATGAACAGGTTGAAGATCCACGTTTGGATTGCGCGATTTTGCGGCCAATGAAAACGGAACACGACTCTTTCCTCGCGTTTTATCTGACGCAAGATGATGAATCTGCTGTTGGATTTAAAGAAACCCGGTTCGCAGTTGGACCCTACGAAGTGCCTGAGAATGAAGAGGTGATCCTTCTCCTCTTACTCTTACATCGTAACCAAATTTGTTTGATCCCGTGCAGGAAACCATATTCCACTTTGTCAGAGATTATGAGACTGTCAAAGTTGAGCAAGAAGTTCCCAACGAGTTTCTGCTCGTGTTGTATGACGGCGACGACGAAACGTCCTGGCACCCAGACAGAAAAACAAAAGCAATGGGCGCATATTATAAGAACATTGAACGGAAAATGTATCTCAAGAAGAAACGCGCCAATGTAAGTATTTTTCTCCGGCTACGTACCATGTCATCTCATTGCAATGACAACAGTTGTATGACCATTATGAAGATAAGTGGGAAATCATTCGTGCTTTGCATGCACCAATGAGCATAGACGAAGAAGAGGAGCGACAAGAGGCCCTGGCTGAGGTGGTAGACCCTATGTACATGTTTTTAAGGGCCGATGCCGATGCCGATGGAGAAGTGGACGAAACTGCGGGTATGCCATTGAGCGAGTCGGTAGATGTGACTTCGGAAGTTTAGAGCTCTGAATTGGCGACCATTCTTGAATCCACGTTAGTTTTGAAAGTTCAGATGCTGCGTGACCTTCATATGTTATTGGATTCATGCGGCATACAACATACATTTAATGAGAGGAAACATGAGGAAAGCAAATCAGATCTCTAAGCTTCTGTGATTTCACGCAATCGGCGGACGGTACTACAAAGTCTGATCAATACTTTGTCTGAGGATAGTAAGAATCCAACGCACCTGCGAACTGTAGCTGCAGCCGTCGTTGTTACCGTCCATGCACCTCCAGCAATTGTTTTTTTGCATGCCCTACAGTGCCAGATCCCTACTGCAGTTCTCTTTACGGAGTCCTATCAATGATTCTCTTTAATCCCTGGAGTCAAAGTGCAGACATCAAACAAACCTTTCCACAGAAGGTGCAGGTATATCGCGCGTGTTGCGATACTTCCATCTTTTTTACCTGCTTACGCAGGGAGGCACCGTAACGCTGTCCAGGCCGGGGGTGTTAGATATTATACAAAACAACTCCTTCCACTTACAGTGCCATATTTACCCGTAATTCCAACTTTCTTTGTACGCTTTGTCTGCATGCAAATACTCAGGACAATTAGATACACAGGTGCATGAAACTGACCATTGTGAGGTAATGAGGAGGTCGCAACGACTGATTTGCGCGGCTGCGGTGAATGACGTCGGAAATTTCCGGAAACTGTACAGTTTAATTTTGAAGCCACAAAAGGTATCCCGGGCCGCTAACCGCTACTCTCTTAGCAATGATATATAATTATTTATGTAACGAAAGAACAACAGAAAACAAGATCTTATCCGCAAAAAAATTCAAGAGAGTTAGGGAATGGAAAATAAAAATTAGCTGTCCATGATGAAAAATAGTCGTCGGGTCGCCAGTCATTTAGAAGGCCTGAGCTTCTCCACCATATCTATCAGGAATTTCCTTGTTGTCGATATGCGGATTAAGAGCCCTCAGAATGGTTGACCTCCCCTGGCCGACAACAGACATCTTTGCATATGTTTCGGAAGAGACCATCGATTGGAATGCCCAGAATATCCAAGTGAGGAAGGTAGGCACATTGATAAAGAATTTTCTGTGCTAAATACAAAATCTCTGATTTAGAGGATGTAGCGATTGTACTAGCAAGCATACTTACGAGCAGTTCAGGATAGTGGCTCTGAAAGATGTTGGTAGCTTCGCTTGCGGCAGCCTTTGAGTTTGCAGTACGGCTGGACATCTTTACGCCCGCATAGTCTATAGAAGACGTCATTCAGCAAATTTCCGTGAGACGCAGTCGCAAAGCTGTAGCATACCATGAATCTGGATCATTTGATCGACATTGTCGAAGTCTAGAAGGGCCACGCTCTTTTCCATGAGGGCTACACGCCAACTGTGGGTCATTGTCAGCTGCTGCCATGCTAGAATCGGGGAATTAACCATACCGAATGAATCGTTGAACATCTCCAAACACAGATTTGAGGTCTTGGTTACCCCCATAGATATTATAGCTAAATAAACATGATGACCCGATGCCAAGAAATATCGTATTCACTCACACAACGGGTCGTCCTTCTTTATCGCGCCCATATAGGTATCCAAGGTTACTGAAGATATCCTTGGGGAAATCCTCTTGCATAATAGCTTTGATATTAAATTCTTCCCTCCAACGCAGTGTATTGACTAGCATTGCTCGCGCATCACGAACGCTTAGATGCCTGGAGAGAAAAAACTTTAGACTTGTATTTTAATATCAAAGAGGGACAAACCTAGCACGGAGGAATTTCATAAGAATGACACTGACGCGAGCATCACTCTTGGGGTTGACAGGATCCAAATTTACTCCCCACAAACCCACGGGAGTCTCGCGTGCTTTCAACTGCTCGGGATATGCATCTGCGAAGACATCCGGGAGTTGACTCTGTTAATAAGTTCAGCAAGCGCGTTTCTGAAACAAGACGACATAATGATGTATACTTACACGCAGTCCCTTGAGTGCCTTCCATTCAAATTCTGTGAATTTTCGGGTGAGATTGTTCTGAGGTTCATCGGCCTCTTCAGCGTGCTCAGTTGATTGCGTCTCAGAAGTAAGTGGTGTTGTAGCATTTTGTGCTAGTTGAGTAGCTTCGGGCGCTACGTGTGTTAATTCCGTCGCAGTCATAACGGAGGAAGCTCTTTCTTCTGTAGGAGTAAGTTCTGTAGAAATTTGGGGAATTGCCGCCTTTTCAAATGCGGGTTCTGTCGAAACTGTTTCTGGTTGCGCTGGCTCAGCTACAGCTACACCGTTGGTGGAAGTGGGAGTGGGATGTATAAGGGCGGGGTCAGTCGTATTTACTAGCTGGGTTTCTTGAGATTCAGCTTCGGTGACTGGAGGTGATGAAGTGGCTGATATAGCAGCCTCAGTATTTATAGGTGCTGGCTCCTCTGCAGTGGCCATCACTGGCTGAGATGATTCCTGAACAGCATGGGTGGTGGCAGGCTCGGGCGTGGCTGCTGACATTATGTGTAAAATAGTTAAAAGTTACAACTTGTGCCGTTATAAATAGCACCCAAAGGGCCAAGAGTCCAAGACTTTCCTGGTCAAGTTCGCAATTACATAATCATCACCCAGCGCCATTGACAAGTCCACCATCTGAATGCTCCCATCTATTTTCTAGAATGTCGCCTCCCCCTCTTCATGTGGCCGACTACAACTCACGCTTTGGACATAACAACGAAAATTTTCGAGAATCAGGATGGGGAATTCACGCCGGAAGACTGCCAATGTACAGCCCAGTGTGGACCAATGACAAGTCATGGGTTCAGAGAATTTCCGACCAATTCACCTCAGCGCTCGCTGAATTTCCAAATATCCTTGCTGAGTCCTTACCATTCACCAGGCGGTCTGCAAGATCGTTTGTGACTGGACGTCCTTCCATGACCGCTTCGACATCATCTTCGAATTTCCTTTTTATTCTACTTTGCAGTCTCTGGTATACCACTTCCGCCCTCTCATCAAATACTGGGAAGGCTATCTTGAATCAATTCCGATACCCCATTACCTTAACATTCGTTCAGTTCGGCTTCATCGCATTTTACTGCCTCTTATTTGTGTCTCCTGTCATTCGATTCTCAAAATTGCGGCATCCCACGAAAGCCATCCTTCAAAACACCCTTCCTATGGGAATGTTTCAGGTTGGAGGTCACATCTTCTCCAGTATAGCGATATCTAGGATACCTGTCAGCACGGTCCATACTATAAAGGTGGGCGCCTCCGAAAATCACCATTTAAGCGAGCGTTAATGTCCTTGCCAGGCGTTGTCGCCGTTGTTTACAGTCGCTGCGTATAGGCTATTATTTGGCGTAAGCTACTCGAGCAAGACGTATATTTCTTTGCTTCCCCTTACTATTGGGGTCATGCTCGCGTGTTCCTTCGATGTCTCGGCTTCAAACACTATTGGCCTGTTCTGTGCCTTTGGTTCCGCTCTCGTATTCGTCAGCTCAAATATTTTTTTCAAAAAAATAATGCCGTCCAACACCACAGGATCGCCCTCGGCTTCTACGCACAAGCTCGATAAGATTAATCTTCTCCTGTACTCATCCGGAATGGCCTTTTTACTGATGGCCCCTCTCTGGGTATATTACGACCTACCTCTTCTTATGTCAGGAACTCCTGGTGGACAATCCACATCGAAGAAAGCAAATCCTCCACCATCGCATTCTGTCGGCTATTACTTCTTCATGAATGGAACAGTTCATTTCGCTCAAAACATCATAGCCTTTGTCATTCTTTCGTCCACTTCTCCTGTGACATACTCTATCGCTTCCCTCATAAAACGTGTGGCTGTCATCTGTATTGCCATAGCATGGTTCAAACAATCCGTTCATCCTGTTCAAGCTCTTGGGATCGGTATGACATTCACGGGGCTTTACATGTACAACAACGCAAAAGGGGACGTTGAGAAAGGCGAGAAAAAATTACGGAGGATAGAAGCAGCAAAAGAAATGATGTTACCCACTACGAAAGAGGAGTCCAGAATGATGCTGGGTGCGGATACACCTCCAAATGAACCGGAGGTGTCGTATCAACATGAATCGTCTGGCCTGGGCTCTGGCTCAGTCTATGGCCGCGCGCGGGCAGCGTCCCTGTCCGGACATGGGATTCAGTACCACAGGCCAGTGCCTTCGCCCGCTATACACATCAAAACCAATTTGGAGAATTTCCCGATTCCAAAAGAGAATGCTAGCACTCCCGTCGACCTTTATCCTTCCCCACCGCCATCCCACGATTCTCCGCCATTGGACACCATACCGTTGCCAACGGGTCAATCCTAAGACTCGGGACAAGATTCATTGGACCACCACCATACTGATCATCCTGCATTGGTTTATTTATGAATGATGCTCTGGACATATTGCGAGCCGATGCCGGACTGCTTATATACGAAATTTCCAATCCCCACGTATTACAGCGCCGCGCATTTGACAATTTAGACAGCAAATTTAATGGGTTTTTTCTTATGCTGTTTGTTGTTGACGTGTGACGTGTGATATTGTCACGAAATCCACACCTTTCGCACGCGTTTTGGTGGACGCAAGCAAAAACCCTTCGTCAACGGGCACGCCAACACCTTTGTTCACCCTCAAAAACATTTCTGCTCAAAATGGTTGGTACAATCTGATCCCTTGTTATTGAGAGAAACATGTGGTGGTTAATCCCACCAAAATTATGGTTCAGAATGGGTGGATGGGTGAAACTGGTGATGGATGACTTCCGCGCAACGTTAGCAGCTCTTTATTTTACTGGTGCTGATTTCTTTGTCTGATTAGGGCCGGGGACCAAAAAAACATTTAAAACGCCTTGCAGCACCTTCCTCATGGATGTTAGACAAATTGGGAGGGACATACGTGCGTTTGCAGAGATATTGCGGATTGATACAATTGTGCTCAACCACTGGCGTGCATAGGCTCCTCGTCCCTCTCCTGGTCCTCACAAGCTTCGTGAATCACTTCCACTCACAGTTTTCCTCCGCAACCGTCTAAAGTATGCGTTGACTGGGCGAGAAGTTACCGCCATCGTCAAGCAACGCTTGATCAAAATCGATGGAAAGGTCCGCACAGATACAACCTACCCTGCTGGCTTCATGGGTAAGCACCCATTTATTTCCAAATGCTTCGACTTTTCTATAATTTCTTCTCCAGATGTCATAACCATCGAGAAGTCAGGGGAACACTTCCGCCTCCTTTACGATGTTAAGGGTCGATTCACTATCCATCGCATCACACCCGAAGAGGCTACCTACAAGCTCCTCAAAGTCCGCCGCGTAGCTATTGGAAATGGTGGTGTCCCCCATATTGTCACCCACGACGGTCGCACGATTCGCTACCCCGATCCTCTGATCCGAGCCAACGACACCGTCAAATTCGACCTTGAGCAGGGCAAGATCACTGAATTTGTCAAGTTCGACACGGGCAACATTGTTATGATAACCGGTGGACGTAACATGGGGCGTGCTGGTGTCGTTGTGCATCGAGAGAAACATATAGGAGGATATGATATCGTACATGTGAAAGATTCTTTGGACAGAACATTTGCCACACGGTTAGTTGCCTTCTTCGGCTTGAAGTAACCTCGACATTCATTTCTTTCTACTTAGTATTTCTAACATCTTCATCATTGGCGAGGGTGTCAAGCCCTGGATTTCTCTTCCCAGAGGCAAAGGTATCAAACTCACGATTGCTGAGGAGCGTGACGTCAGAAGGAAACGATTGGCAGATCAATAAAGTAGTTGCGGCCCTATTGCATTTATACATCCTTTATGTTCTTCCATATGTGCTTCATGACTTCCCGTCCATGCAATTCAGGCCTTAAGGTGTATATAACTGGTGATGGCAGTCATTTACCAATAATCTGGGTGACGATAAGGCACTATCGTATCTTTTCCTCGTTTTCTTCTTTCAGTTTCCCATTTATGAATCCATTTTGCCATCTTTAATCGACTCGTTTCGCTGCCAACATTTACAGTTGCAATCATCTTGACCCAGGTGAAGGACATGGCGAAACAAGTTAATTCATTGAAGGATGAATGTTCTGAATAGGGGACTGGATAAAGGTGAATTCGAGGTGTCGACTTTGGGGACAGCCGGAGATCCGAGGAAGAGAAATTTTGTTCAGGTGCTTTCAACAGTACTGTGGCAATCGAGGGTGATAAATCAGCTCCTGCAGACGGTGTGTATCTAAAATCACATCAGCTCTCGCAGAACTCTAAAATGTGCATCGTTCGGCAAACATACGTCCAGCCAGTTGGTCGAAAACCAATAATTCTGTCGAATGTGCCTTGTAGACGCTCGGCATAGATCTTCAAGCGATCTGATGTTAAGGTTGCCAATGGAACAAGGTGAACGATGGCATCTTTCGGGTCTGAAGTCAAGAGTGCGTCAAGCTCGGCGTCTTCTTGGCATTTCAGGATGGCAGCCTTGCGTGGGTCACAGTAGAATTTACTATTCACGGCATGTGCAATTGCTAGAGGTGGGTGTTAGTTGACTTTCGAAGGGATCTTTATGGTAGACGGGCCTTTCACTAAGCGCTCTTTACCAATGGAATAGGTTCTGCGAATGAATCAAAAACGGGTCCTATCATCGAAGACATGTAACACACCCGACTACAATTAGGGGACGCTCTTTCTCTTTCTCTTTGCCTATTCCTGTAAATGGAGTAAGCCAGGAAAGCATGTTGGAGTTTTTGTCTCTAGTTTGCTCGCCGTTGATTAATTTCTTCACAAGTTCTGCGCAGGCTGATATCACCAGAGGCTGAGGGGGGAATGTGTACTAAAATGGATAGAAAATGAACACAGATAATATTCTTTAATTGAAAAATTCAAATCGCACCCTTGGATCTAGATACGTAGTGTCCAAGTAGACATGGTCTACAACATTCCCTTCAAGAGCAGGATGTGATATGTGTTTCGGTGAAGCGCGGAAGTCGCCACAGTGCAGATATCGAAAGATTCTCGAGGAACCGATGAAGGGTGATTTGAAATTGCTATCACCTGCGTTGATACTCTGTGGGCCTTCGAAGAGAAACAGACAGGAACCAGGACAGTGATTTGCTTCAATGAGGGTGACTGTTACCCCGTTCGAGTCCGGGATAATTGTGGGTGTGTTCATTAGGAGTGGACGAACCCACTCTTTGTCCACATTCAGCAGGTGAATGATTAAATTCGCGGTCTCTTTAGAGCAATAAATTGGGCCGTTTTTCCAACTCGAAGATAGGTTGGTGTAGTGATCCGAGTGGGCGTGTCTTAACACAAATAATGATATCACAAAAGCAGCTCAACGCTGGTGAAGGCAACTCACGATAGGAAGTAGGCGGTTACACCTGGAATCTTGCCGTATCTGAAGGCATCCACCGCAATGGGCATCCCCTGCAATACCTTATAAAATGGGGCCTTGCGACGCGAGAAAACGGCATGGGTACGGGTTGTCTTGTCTTCTGCTATGTCTGCCTCTTTCCAGGCCTCCTTCTCCTTGAAAGAAGACATTAATATGGAGAAGGCGTTGCTCTTGTTCGATTTTCGATGCTTGTCTAAGTTTTCTTGATTCCCGTTCTTTAGAGACATTTCTGATGGCGGTTCAAACCTTGACAGCGAGAGTGATGGTTTCGACTCCAACATTTGCGTTTCATCGTCTTCCAAAAAAGGGTCATAATCACAGGGAGGATATTCCTGTTGTTGGAATTAACAAGGGAAACAAGGTTGGGGGAGAAATTTTAACGCACAATGTCCCAATCTGGATTGATGTCGTTCAAGGGAGGAGTCTCTTCCAAAATAACTGGGTTATCTGTATGCAGTAAACATTCGGATTTTGAGACATCATCGTCATTCTCCCAATCGTCTAGTGTAAGGTCGATATCAACTTTTGGAATAGCTGACAGGCCACTGTCAGTTTCTGCTGCAGAAGAAATGGTGGAAGAGTGTTTGCCGCGTTCAGAACCAGGAGCATCACCATTAGGAATGTCAGGACACAAAAGAAAGGGTTCTCCAAATGAGATGGAGTGTTTCTTGGACGTTTCCTCCTTAATAAATGGAAAGACATCATTTATTGCAGAATCGGAAATTAATCTACGCCTCTTCGAAGATGAGGATGTCTCCTCTATGATTTCATACGCGTCGTCAGAGTCGGAATCAATGATAATAACATCTTGCTTCACGACGGTCTTGCTCCTCCCAGACTTCGTGCTGCCAGACTTTTGACACAACGGTGCAGCCACAGTAGGGGAATTATTTCCAGCAAAGAAATCATGCAGAGTCACTTGGCTAGGAGGGTCATCCTTGAGGACGCGTTTTGGCTTTGTCGTTGGCATTTGTGTAAAAGAATTTCATGACATGTCAATATATTGGAAATACAATAATAAATAATCTCTGTAACTACTAATCTAATCAAAATATAAACAATAACAAATACATCTGTTCAAGGATCTACTCCAGTGTTGTGCTGGTCGGCGACCTTAGGTCAGAGTCACTGACCGTAAATTGTGAGAAAGTCACCAGTGGTTGTCAACAGTCACACGTTCGAAACTTTGTGCGGTGCCATGGGGTCCTGCCTCTATCGCGGCTACATCTGCATCTTCCTCCACAATCTATATTAGTTTTTACCACTCTGTGAGGCTTCCTCATGCATTTCATCTCTGTGAAACCTCAGAATGATTTTTTG